>ERZ827156.1844-NODE-1844-length-23487-cov-4.605411_pt1 | contig 23487 bp, 20 predicted proteins | sample MGYA00519919_ERZ827156 | MGnify/ENA primary metagenome ERZ827156 (study PRJEB31778, sample SAMEA3449269) | human gut metagenome | biome: human gut; feature: human-associated habitat; material: faeces | place: United Kingdom | collected 2010/2012 ...
TTCCGAAGGTACGAATCCGCCAGTTCAACTATTATAGCAAAAAACATATCGATGCTGCCTTTGCCAAATACGAGGTGGATTCCGACCTGACCGAATGGTACACACCGGAAGATATTCAGGGGAAGTACGGCATGATATGCGTCGCCATCCGTTCGCAGGTGTATCGGAACAATATCCCATCCAAGAAAGAACACGGACAAATCTATTATTCCAAGCTCCATTTCGACCTATCTAAAACATCGGAACAGGAAAGCAAAGCGGAATACTGTACCGTCAAGGAGGCTATGGAAAAATTCAAACTCTCCCGTGACTCTGTTTACGGCATTCTGCAATTCCATCAGATCAACTGCGAGAAGAACGGACGGTTCGTCCGATTCCTAAAAGTAGAGTTTGACAGGGTTATGGGTGTTCACAAATAATCTAATTTGTCGCTATCCATTAATTATTCAAAAATTAATCTCTGCTGTAGGTAATCTGCATGATTACATTACAGAGTTTCGCCAACGAATTAATAATAACCATAAAAATATAACATTATGCATGAATGCAAGACCGTGACATTAAGGACACGTCCGCTAAAAGGCAGGATGATGTCTTTCTATCTGGATTATTATCCGGGATATCGAGACAAAGAGACAATGAAAGTTATCCGCCATGAATCGCTTGGTATTTATATCTATGCCAATCCGAGAAACAAACGTGAACAGAATTTCAACGAGGTAATGACCGAGAAAGCCGAAGCCATCCGTTGCCGCAGGTTCGAGTCGGTAGTCAATGAACGGTATGACTTCTTTGACAAGTACAAACTCAAGGCAGACTTTCTGGAGTATTATCGCAAGCAGCTCCGTAAGCATGACCAGAAATGGGAGTTTGTCTATCTGCATTTCAGTAACTTCGTACATGGTAAATGCACCTTTGAAGAGATTGACATCGACCTCTGTAACAAGTTTCGGGAATATCTGCTGAGTGCCAAGAAGCTAAGGCGTAACGGACGTATCACACGGAACTCCGCATCAGGATACTGGTCTACTTTCAGAGGTTTCCTGAAAATACTCTATCGTAATGGAATGATAAAGACCAATGTCAATGATTTCTTGGAAAAGATAGAGACAGAAGATGTAATGAAAGAGGCCCTGTCAGTTGAGGAATTGTACAAATTGGCTGAGACACCTTGCAAGAAACCTATTCTGAAAACGGCATCGCTGTTTTCCTGTATGACCAGCTTGCGCATCAGTGACATTCTCTCGCTATGTTGGAAAGACATCGTGGACTATTCTGCCGGTGGGAAATGCGTACACATCATTACGCAAAAGAACAAGGCGGAAGACATCATTCCCATTAGTGAAGAAGCTTTGGGATTGATTGGCTATAATTCTGAAAAGAAAGGTTTGGTATTCAAGGGGCTTATGCGCAGTTGGACGCAAATACCGATGAAAGAATGGATTCGTTCTGCCGGAATTACCAAGAACATAACATTTCACTCGTATCGTAGAACATTTGCGACGCTACAAGCAGCTGCCGGGACGGACATCCGCACCATACAGAGCATCATGGCGCACAAGAGTATCACCACCACGCAAAGGTATATCAAAGTCGTGGATGCCAACAAACGTGAAGCCAGCAAGAAAATCACCCTGACACGGCAAGACTGACAGCTGCTTTGTCCTCGATTTCTGCGGTCAGAGTATGATTTTAGGTGAAAAATCATACTCTGACCGTGATATTTAGCATGATACGTGGTAACTATCAGTCTCTTTATTGCAACTATCTGGAATATCGATTATATCTTTAGCGCGAAACGATTCCAAATACTTGCAGACCATGACGAATAAAAAACAAATTCAGACTAAAAAGATAAGTTTTATCCTCGCACTGTCCGTTATCATTTATGCGGCCATAGATACTTATCTTTTCCTTTGCCATGACATCAATATCATGCGCATAACGACTCCTGTCATCCTTGGACTGGTAATAGCTATCATATTGTGCGGACTCCTGCACAAATTTTTCTATAAATGGCTGACAAAAAATCCTATCAACTTCTCTTTTGGCGAGCCATCTACCCCTATTGTAAAATCAGAGAACGCCATAGAATCTATGGATGCTACTGAAATACTGCCCATCGAGCAACCGATGGGTTTGGCTGAACAGGAGTGTCCTCCGTCCCAACAGTCAAATCAAGATACTGTAAACTCTGATTGTCCGCAAGATTCTCATTTGAATAAATATGATTCCATATTGGTGGAACTAAAAAAGAAAGAGATTGAAAGGCAAGTGGAAATCATGGATGCGATTCGGGAATATGTAACCGTCAAGACTGCCCCCTATCTCTCCAAAGAGGATATTGCCACCCTCATTTCCAATATAGAGTATATGACTTACGATCAACCTGAGTCATATAAACCGATTCGTTCCAATATAGACAATTCGCTGAGGTCGCCGGGGCTTCGCCATTTGGCATGGAATATCGGTGAACGCTTGGGAGTGCCCTTAGCGAAAAGAGCCGTTTTTATCAAGAAATCATTTCCATACGAACTTGCAAACGCAACCCTTGAATATCTTAAACTTAATTTACGGGATAATGTCTCAAGCCAGATTCCCATTGATGTACCAGATAAAGGCGACTATCGCTTCCATTTAGATGTAGATAATGATGACTCGCAATAAAAAAAGTATGCAGACGAAATAATTAATCCGGTCTGTATTGTTCTGCAAGGTTTCATTGAGTTGGTTCGCAGCATGTTAAACGATTAAAATAGTCATAATATGAAAAAAGACCAACTGACATTCAACGACCTGCCGACTGTGGTAGGCGAACTATGCGACAGAATCGCAAGTATGGAAAACCTGCTTACAGAGAAACTTTCCAAGCAGTACGAAACCAAAGAGGACACGCACGTCCCCATGACCGTACAGGAGGCTTGCAACTATCTTAAAATGCCGTTGTCGACCTTTTATTACAAGGTCAAGAAGGACGATATTCCGGTTATAAAACAGGGAAAGCATCTCTACATCTATCGTGACGAACTGGATAGATGGCTGGAATCTTCCCGGAAGAATCCGGCTCCGCAAAGTTTCGAGGATGAGAATGAGTCCTTGCTCGCCTCCCATCGCCGTAAACCGAACCCTAAAAACTGGTAGCGATGGAAAAGACAGACACTATTATTCTTTCTCCGGAAGAATTGGCCGCTTACATGGCGGAGTCTACAATAAGCGTAACGAGTACATACGAACACTCCCCAGTGGTTCTGATGGTGGACGATACTGTTATCGGAACATTGGGAAACTTCAGTGCTTCCATCGGGAAAGCCAAAAGCAAGAAAACTTTCAACGTTTCAGCCATTGTCGCATCGGCATTGAGTGGCAGCACCGTTCTTCATTATCGGTCTACATTTCCTGAAAATAAACGGAAGATTCTATACATAGACACAGAGCAGGGGCGGTATCATTGCCAACTGGTATTGAAACGCATCTTACGTTTGGCCGACCTACCGGAATACAAGAATCCGGACAATCTGATCATGCTGGCTCTGCGCAAGTTTTCCCCTAAACTACGTCTGGCGATAGTCGAACAGGCCATTGGCACAATACCGGATTTGGGATTGGTCATCATAGATGGCATTCGTGATTTCCTTTACGACATCAATTCCTCCAGCGAATCCACCGACATCATCTCCAAATTCATGCAGTGGACGGATGACAGGCAAATCCATATCCATACCATCTTGCATCAGAACAAGAATGATGAACATGCCCGTGGTCACATCGGCACGGAACTCAACAATAAAGCGGAAACCATCATGCAGGTCGAAGTGGACAAAGAGGACAAAGCTGTAAGCGTGGTCGAAGCCGTCCATATCCGTGACCGTGAGTTTGAGCCTTTCGCCTTCCGCATAAACGAGGAAGCCATGCCCGAACCGGTAGAGTCCTATCTGCCCAAAGAGAAGAAGACCGGACGACCAACCAAAGGACCGTTCGATCCGGACAAGGAGATTCCAAAGAATGTACATCGTCCAGCATTGGATGCCGTTTTTGCCAATGGCAACATCAACAATTACGATGATTATATAGAACGCTTGAAAGAGGGTTACGGATTGCAGGGTATAAAACTCGGTTATAACAAGGCGGTAAAGGTCGCAACATTGCTCAGCGACAAACAAATGGTTATAAAAGAAGGGAAAGATTATGCCTTCAATCCAGAATACCATTATTGATTTCAACTTTACTTTATTGTTGGGGCGTATATATAAGAATAAAGCAAAGTCGGAGGAAGACATCATGTGAGATATTCATATTCTCCCCTCTTTTAGAGGCTCATTTCATTCTATGTTTCCTATCCGAGTGCCAGTTCACTATACGCATCCGATATGGCTTGCCGTGAAGCATCAACAGGTAACTGTTGCGAGATATGCCAAGGTATAACCTCACTGCGTTACGGTTGTACATTGGCGCTCTCGCCTGCTCAGTTCCCTCGCCGGTGCGGTACTCGCAAGCTCGCACCTATTCAACCATTATAAAACGATTCAAATGAAAGAAGATATTGAAAATACATCGGACTCCTCGAAAGAAACCAGAAGTGTCTTTATCGGAGCTAAAGTCACTCTTACTCAGAAGGAGCATATAAAATCACTGGCCGGACAATGCGGCATGACTGTAAGTGACTACATATTATCACGTGCGTATAACTTCAAGCCAAAAGCAAGGCTCACGAAAGAAGAAGCGGTACTGTTACAGAATCTGGACGATTGTCGGTCAGACCTCGTAAAATACACCTCCGCCCTACACGGAATGTCCACAAAGCAGCGCATGGCAATGTTCAATCAGGTTCCGTTTATGGTGGGCTGGCTGAAAGAATTAGGTAATGTGGCTGAAAATATCTGCCAGTTCCTGAATGCTGTAAAAGAGAAGAACAAAATTCCGTCCACCCCTAAATCCGAAGAAGAATGATTGCGAAAGCCAAAGCCATATCGCACGGCATAAACGACCTCCGTTACATTACCGGCGAATCACAGCATAAGAAGCATCCGGAGAAAATCTATCGGGTATTGGACAATCTGTTGTCCTCAGAACCGGATGCTATGGGGATATGGAACTCCATGCAGTTGACCCTATCCCAGCATCGACCGATAAAGAACTCCGTTATCAGAATCGAGCTGAGTCCATCGCCCGAACATACCCAATTCTATGACATCGAAGATTGGCAAAATCTTTGGCAAGATTTCGCCGAGGAGTTCGACAAACAGGTGATTACCGGCAAGGATGGAAAAGTCCGTTCCTATCCGACCAATTTGGCAGGCAGCAAGTACTCGGTTTGGCTTCATACGGAATCCAAAGGCGAAGTTCCCCATCTACATGCTGCGGTCTGCCGTCTGGATGAGAACGGCAACATCAACAATGACCACAACATTCATCTTCGGGCGCAACGTGCTGCCGAACGAGTGGCAAAGAAACGAGGCTGGACGACTGCGGCACAAATCCGAAATCGCAACATTCCACAAGTGAACCGGGACTGTATGGAGGTGTTGAAAGCAATGCCATCATGGTCATGGGATGAGTACAAGAATGCTCTTATACGGAAAGGTTATACCGTCCATGAAAGGGAGGACAAGAAAGGTCTTCTCCGTGGATATGCTCTCATGAATGGAAACACCAAATACAAGGCTTCAGAATTGGGAATCGGCAGGAATCTAATGGTCTCGAAACTTCCTGCGACATGGAAGAAACTGCACCATCAGCCAGCTACCGTCATTAGAAATAATGCTCCCCAAGCCGTTCAACAGGTAGCGATACATAAGGTTGCTCCTATTGACTATACCCAATATCTCACATATCGTCACGATATGATTCCCTATACCCTCAATCATGAAGACAAGGAACACAAGTTCTATATTTCGGAAAAAGTGCTCGACTGTTTCAATGACGAGTTTGATTACAGGGCTGTTGCCAACTGTCAGGAACTTACCGATATGGCGGTAGCTATATTTGTCGGACTGATAGATACTCCCAATGTAACAACCGGAGGAAGTGGCGGAGGTTCACAAAGCGACCTTCCGTGGAGAGACAAGGACGAAGACGATTTGCAATGGGCTCGCAGATGCGCTCGTGCTGCCAGTCGTTCGTTAGGAAAGAAAACGAAAATAGGATTAAAACGATAAGCACATGAAGACGAAATTTGATTTTTCCGCAGAAATGAATGAAGCGGAATCCATAAAAAACACTCCCAAGAATGAATATCTGGAGGAAGAGAAACGGTTACTCGATATCAACGCAAAGGAACTTGCCAGCCTGAATGATAACGTGTTCAAGTTGAGAACAGAAGTTGAAAATCTGTCCGGCTCTATACGTGAGTGCAAACCTATCATTTCTAAAGAAATGCAGAATTTAGCAGTAGAATTTGGTGCGACCCTTCTATGCAATTTTCTCAGCCAGATTGAGAGCAAATGTAAGGAAACCGAGCGGAGAATGAAGAAAGCCGACAATGCCATCCCCATCCCAGATACGGCATTCTACATTTTGATTATCATTGTAGTTGTTCTATCTTCTTTTTTCGTGTGCATGATAGTGGCTAATGCAGAGATTTTGCATTCCGGATTGATTTGGAAAGCAGTTATCTGCTGTATTCTCATTGCCGTTTTAGGAATTGGTATAGCGTTAATAGTACAGAAGTTTTTGGATAGAGGTAAATAAACGAAAAGTCTCAATCGGATAGAGATTGCTACCAGTTGAGACTTTTATAATATGCCTATGTTATTGAAACTTTATTACAGGAACTACTTTTTCACCAAGTTTGGTCTCATAACGAAATGTTCCTATTTGCATAGCCTTTTTACCTTTAGGTACTTCAATTACCTGATCATCATAAAACAGATTCTGACCATCTGTCACAATATAGACGACCGGCCCAGTAAAAAATGAAGTTGAATACCCTTTCTCCTCGCAATTGGCCAAAGCACCATCCCCAAGAACCTGAAAAACTTCAAATTTTGTTGCGGTAGTAAATACCGTCTGTTGCTCGGCAATCGTAATATCCGATTCGTTAGCATTTGAATTGGTAATACCTATAACAAAAAGTACTGCAATTGTTAATACACACCCAGTAACAATTCCCAAGAAGAATATCAAACCCTTTCTCATAAGTAATATTTTTAATAACATTCAAATATACAACATAATTCTGAATCACAGAACAATTGAGAGCGAAGAAATTACAGCATTAATTTCCTCGCTCTATACATAACTTTATTTACCCAGTGACTTGAACACCTTAGATATGCATCGCTTTTTCTGTTCCATATTTGGATGAACATATAAGTCCAGTGTAGTTGAGATATTTGAATGCCCCAGTAGCACACTAACAGTCTTATAATCACAACCGACCTCTATACAACGAGTCGCAAAACTATGACGGAGTCCATGATACTTCAGCTTGGGAATATCAAGTTTCTCCATAAGCCTTTTATAGTAGTTGCGATATGTGCGTGGCTCTGTCGGACGCTCATCATTAGTAAGAATGTAATAATCGTCATTAATTACTTTTTTCAAAGGCTTTAACATAGTAAGCAATTCTTTGTTTATCGGGATTTCACGGCAAGAGTTTTTTGTCTTTGGCGTGTTGATGACCAGCTCTGTATGTTTTCTCTCTCCTTCTATGATATAGATGCGTTCTATCGTCCGGTTAACGGTTAGAATCCCGTCATATACATTGATGTCGCTCCATTTCAAAGCACAGATCTCCCCTATACGCAGACCGGTACTAAGGCTGATATAGATACCAAGTCCCGGAAAGGAAAAGTGGCTCTGAATATAGTTCAGAATCTTTTTATGATTTGCCACGGACAAGACCTCCAACTTTTTACCAGCAACGTCTGTTGGGTACTTAATATCCCATTCGTAATAGTTCATCCATTCGTTTTTCACCCCGAATTTCATAACCATCTTTAGGACAATAAGAATGTCCTTAACAGATTTCATGCTCAATCCGCCTTCCAACTTTTCAAGCACAAAGCCTTGTACATCATTTTCATGAAGTTCGTTACTCTCACCAAACTTTGGCAAAATGTGATTTTCAAGAATCAACATGTAGGCTGCCAATGTCGATTGTTTCACATACGGTCGCTTGTTCTCTCGCCATGCGTCCGAAATTTCTCTAATTGTCTTCTGAATCATAATTTTGAATTTAATTGGTTCTAATAATTAGAGAAATATAATAGGTAATGTTCCCCATTTGAGATTTCCAGAGTTCAGTGGGGAGTGGGAGACAAAATCAATAAACGATTTAGCAGATGTAATAGGCGGTGGTACACCCGATACAACAGTAAAATCATATTGGGATGGAGGAATACAATGGTTTACGCCTTCTGAGATAGGTAAAAATAAATTCGTTGATGCAAGTCTGCGTACCATAACAGAAGACGGACTAAACAATTCCAGTGCAAAGCTTTTGCCTCCCAATACGATACTTTTAAGTTCTCGTGCCACAATTGGAGAATGTTCATTATCTCTCAGAGAATGTGCTACAAACCAAGGTTTTCAATCTCTTGTATCTAAAAAATGCAATGTAGATTTTCTCTACTACCTAATACAAACAAAAAAGAAAGATTTAATAAGGAAGTCTTGCGGCTCAACCTTTTTAGAAATTTCCGCAAATGAAGTTCGTAAAATTCAAGTATCTGTTCCATCTGATGTTGAGCAACAAAAGATTGCTGGGTTATTATCGTTGATAGATAAACGCATTGCTACCCAAAACAAAATCATTGAGGATTTGAAAAAACTAAAGTCAGCCATTGTAGATAAACTCTATTCATCCGCAAAAGGTGAGACTTATTCTTTCCGGCAACTCTTTGAAGTGGTCAATGAGAAGAATAAAAAACTGATCTATTCCAATGTCTTATCGGCCAGTCAGGAATTGGGTATGATTGAACGAAGTGATATAAACATAGACATCAAATTTGAACAAAATAGTATCAGTGAATATAAAATTGTCCGAAAAGGTGATTATGTAGTTCATCTTCGTTCATTTCAAGGCGGTTTTGCTTTCTCTGATAGAACTGGAATTTGTAGCCCAGCATATACAATCCTGCACCCAAACGATTTGGTTGCGTATGGTTATTTGTCTCATTTCTTTATATCAAAGCCGTTTATAAAGTCACTCAAACTTGTGACATACGGTATTCGTGATGGCCGTTCTATCAATGTAGATGAGTGGTTGGATATGACGGTAACACTTCCAACAAAGCGTGAACAGTCACACATTCTTGCAATCATAAATGCAATAGATAACAAATTGCACAATGAAAATCAGATACATAATTATATGTTTCGACAAAGGACATACTTGCTGAAAACGATGTTTATATAAACATATTGCGTAATAAATAGTTTCGTTGCATCATCAGACTTTGCATAATGCGTTGTTCACAAGACAATTTTAAGGATAACGAGTTGAGAATTTTCGCTATACGTTTTTGTTCGTCTAAATTAGGTATGCGGTGAGTTGTATTAAAAAAATCAATCACAGAAATGTTAAGTAATCCATGATTCCTTGCACCTTCACCTGCTATATCAGCAACACCTTTATACCATTTCTTGGATTCAAAGTAATGTGCAAGAAAGTCTGCATCTACCTTGCTTAAATCAGGTCGAAAACAGATATACAAAGGGGATAATACGCCTTTATCATACCGTTCCAATCGTTTTATTGCACCCCATGTGTAATCACCCGAATAACTTTTATTATAGGCAAAATCCCCTTTCTGTAAAAGATAATACCCTTCCAAATTTTCACTTGCAACAGTCTTATTGAAGAAATCTTCTTGGTTGACAAGTCCATGCTGCGCTGCAATGGTCAAAACTTGCCTGCATTGATTACCTGTATTTTTAGTTTGAATCCTTTGACATATATCGGAAAGTTTAATCAACTTCCATTCCTTGCTATATGTGGATACCCTTTTAGCTGGCATTGATTCTTTGGGAGTACAAAATAGAGTTTCTGCAATGGCTGACATTGCCGTATTATCATCCTTAATTCAGGCGATGTGTGATACCTTGATTGAACGAGAAACGCAACAAGTCGCACTGTCTTTTAGTGACTTTGGGCAATCATATTCAGGGCTATCAGGAAAAAATGCAGAAGATTTTGGTGACGGCTATCCGTTCATAACTTACATGAATGTCTATCAGAACCAAATCATTGATTCAACCGATGTAGGTTTGGTGAAAATCAAAGAAACAGAACAACAATCAGTTGTCCATTATGGTGATATTCTGTTCACGTTATCCTCTGAAACGCCTGAAGAAGTTGGAATGGGTGCTGTGTATTTGGGCGAAACCTATCCTTTGTATCTGAATAGTTTTTGCTTTGGCATTCATATAACCGATGAAGCTAAGATATATTCTCCATTTTTGGCTTATTACGTTTCATCACAATCATTTAGAAAAGCCGTTTACCCACTGGCGCAAGGTAGTACACGCTTTAATTTGCAGAAAAGTGACTTTATGAAGAAAAAGTTTTCTTTTCCAATGATAGAAAAGCAATGCAAAATATACTCAATCCTCAACACTTATTCGGACAAACTAATTGTTGAAAAACAGATAATAGGATTGCTTTGTAGTCAGAAGCGTTATCTGCTACGTCAGTTGTTTATATGAACATCTGATGTAACAGATACTCTTTCTCTTTTGCGTATAATTGCAGTAATTTTTTCTCTATCTCAATCTTTGCTTGAATGCTTTTCAACATTACGGCAATAGTGTTGGCTTCACTTTCAGAAACAGGGAGAGGAACGGAATTTTCCAAAAATCTTCCGTTGGATGTGTTTATCGTGTTCTTTGCACCTTTCTGTATAAGCGGATGAAGATAGTTGAAGGCATTGCAGGGTTGCATAAAATAGAAATGCAAAATTACGCCCATGCTGTCATTTGCAGGAATATAAACCCCATACAAAGGTGAAACTGCTACATCTTCTCTGATGTCGCTACGCTTTATAATGCCATACGGGAAATCTCCTGTTGGGCTTTTTGTGTAAACAATATCTCCGTATTTGACAACATTATAATGGCTCGTCTGTTTCGCTGCAAAAGAGCGGCCAAGATATTCAATCTGATTCACTACCCCTTGACTGACGGATACAGAACAAATAGTTCTACCTTCAACGTTCTTTTCATTTCGCTCTTGCAGAACTTCGTATAGGTCTATTTTTCTCCACGTGCCTTTACTAATCCCGTCCCTCTTTGTCTTGTAAATAATCGCCTGAATTAAGGATTCATATTTCTCAATGATTTTGTTTTGGGTCGCGATTCGTTCTTCGATTAAGTTGAGAAATTTTGCAATTTTCTCTTGCTCTAAGAGACTTTGAGGTAGGCAATGCCTTGTCTCAAAAAAATCTTGAATACCAACATTTAACAATCCATGATTCCTTGCTCCTTCAACTGCGATTTCAGAAATACCTTGATGCCATTTTGAAGTTTCAAAATAGTGAGTTAAAAAATCCGATGAGACATGACTATACGGTTTAAAGCAAATGTATAGAGAGGATAATGTACCTTGCTCATAACAGTCAAGTCGCTTTATTGCACCCCACGGATATTCTGAAGAATAGCTTTTATTATAGGCAAAATCTCCTTTATGTAATAAATAGTAATTCGACATATTCTCACTTGCAATGACTTTATTGAAGAATGAAATTTGGTCAACCAAGCCATATTGTGCGGAAATTGTTAGTGGCAGTTTGCAAAGATTGTTTTTATTTTTCCTTTTAACTCGCTCTACAAAATCTGATAACACAGACTCCTTCCATTCATCTGTAAACTCTGGAAATCTCAAATGGGGAACATTGAGGACTTTATTTTCGTTATTATCTGCCATAATCATTATTCTTTATCGGGATTGATATCAAACGGCAACAATTTGTCACCATCATTAAACCGGTCGAAATCAGAGATAAACGAGCGGTCTTGAATCACTTTATATTTTTCATACTCACCATACGCCTTCTCTCGTGCCTCTTCTTGAGAAACTTTACCGGCCGAATCTTGTGCTTGATAGTCCATTGTAGCAAGAAACTGTTCAAGACGCTGCTTCCAGTCTGCCATCGTTGTAATAATATGGCGTTGGGCACGCTGCTCTGCAAATTCAAGAAATGCGTTAGTTATGCCGTTGAGTTCTAAAACCTCTTTGTCTGACAAGTAGTTCTTTGCCACAATCGTATCAGACTTCTGGACTCTGCCATCGGGAGCTTTCTTCCAAGTGGTCAATCCCATGTGTGGCATTTCCGAGTCGGCACGTTCATACACTATTTCGGCAGCGGTACGATGAGTTACAGCCAAGTGCATCATGTTTTGCACCATCTTGAAAAACAATTTGGTACAATCCGATTTCGGATCGTAATCGGCACTGCATTCAGCATAGATGTCTGTTATCTTTTGGTAGTATCTGCGTTCTGATGTGCGTATCTCACGAATGCGCTCCAGCAAATCATCAAAATAATCTTTGCCAAAGTGTTTTCCCTGCTTCAAGCGTTCATCATCAAGCGCATATCCTTTAATAATAAACTCCTTCAATACAGATGTAGCCCAGATACGGAACTGAGTGGCCTGATAGCTATTGACACGATAACCTACTGCAATAATGGCATCCAAATTATAGAACAGCGGTGTACGCTCCACATCCCGTTTTCCCTCTGATTGAATTATCCCAATTTTTCGGATAGTTGCCTCTTTAGTAAGCTCACCTGTTTCGTAAATCTGACCAAGATGATAGTTGACAGTCCGTACATCCACCCCGAACAAATCGGCCATACGCTTTTGTGACATCCAAAATGTTTCACTGTTGAATATCACTTCTATTCGCACTTCGCCTTGCGCTGTTTTATACAGCAAAATGTTAGAATTCAACGAATTTTGCATCAATTCGTTTGTCGAAATTGTTCGAGTAAAATAATCGCGAGCTTGTTGTACCAATACTTTTTTGACATCGGCATTTTCGGCAACAATCATACATGCCATACGAGACAGACGGAAAATATTGACCTTACGGAATGAGCCGCTTCCAATTCTTACCATATCAACCGTTTGGTTGAAATGGTCGTCAACATTCATTCCTTTTTCACCTGCCACCTTGATAGCTTTGTCTATGACTCTTTGGAATTTCCAATAAGCCGAATAGCCCATAGCAGCGCAAAGGTCACGTGAACTCCAGTATTCGTTTCCGCCCCCATCCTGACGGCGTATATTGTCGAATGATGGACGCATTTCAGGGATGTTGTCTATCTCTGCCATAGTGTAATTATTCAACCAGCCCCAATTCTTTCAAATAGATCTCTATCTCCTTATCCAGTTCGGCTCGCTTGGCTTCCAATTCCGTTATTTCAGCCATGACTGCTTTGATGTCGATAGGCTCTTCTTCCTCAAAAGTATCGACATAACGAGAAATATTCAGGTTATAGTCATTTTCGGCGACCTCCTGTAAAGTAGCGAGGTGACTGTACTTTTCAATCTCCTTGCGGTCGCGGTAGGTTTCTACAATCTTCTGGATATGCTGAGGGCGGAGTTTGTTTTGGGTCTTGACCTTTTCAAACTCTTTGCTGGCATCAATGAACAGGATATTATCGTCTTCCTTACGGCATTTCTTCAATACGAGAATACAGGTCGGAATGCTTGTACCATAGAAAATATTGGCAGGCAGCCCGATAATGGCATCAATATAGTTTTTCTTCTCTATCAGGAAACGGCGTATAACGCCCTCTGCATTCCCTCGAAACAATACTCCATGCGGAGCAACGCAAGCCATCGTACCACCTTCATTGAGATGATAGACCATATGCAGGATAAAAGCATAATCGGCCGTTTTCTTAGGCGCAAGTCGACCTGCTTTACTAAAACGGTCGTCGTTGTTGAATTTATCGGCTGCACTCCATTCGGCAGAGAACGGAGGATTTGCAACCACTGCATCGAACTGCATATCATCGAATGCATCCCATTCAAGCGTATCACCATTCTCTATTTTGAAGCTGCTGAACCGGATGCCATGTAGCAACATATTCATTCGAGCAAGATTGTAGGTAGTCGGATTTTTCTCTTGTCCGTAGATATATGCTGCCTTACCGATACTTGCCGCACGGAGCAATAGCGAACCACTACCACAAGTAGGATCATAAACATTACGCAAACGGTTATGCCCAAGAGTAACAATCTCCGCCAATATACGGCTGACCTCTTGCGGAGTATAGAACTCTCCGGCTTTCTTGCCTGCGCCGGCTGCAAACTGGCTAATCATATATTCGTAAGCATCGCCCAAAATATCAATTTCTTGCGAGGCCTCTACACCAAAGTCAATATCGTCCAATGCAAGAAGCACATTGCTGACGAGCGTGTTTTTATCATCTGCTGTTTTTCCCAATTTAGGCGAAGCCAAATCAATGTCCGAGAACAATCCACCAAAATCCTCTTCACTATCCTGTCCCAAAGTGCTGTCTTCTATACGCTTCAACGAGCGTTCCAACATAGGAAGAACATTTTCTTTCCGCTTGATAGCCTCAATTACGGACGAAAACAAGAACTTCGGTTCAATGAAGTAGCCTATATTTTCCAAGCACTGGTTCTTAACCTCTTCCTGCAATTCCGGTGCATCCGAATCGGTCATTTCCCATAATTCCTTGAATGTAACTTCATCATCATCCAACGCACTGTTAGCGTATGTTTCTATCTTCTCCGACAGGTATTTGTAGAAGATGAATCCCAAGGTAAAATACATAAAATCGCTTGCCGACATATTGCCACGCAAACGGTTTGCGACCTCCCAAAGCTGGTCACGGAGTTTCTGTTGCAGTTCTTCGCTCATATCTTTATTGCTCTATATTATCTTGTATTACATCACTTTCCGGCAATGGTATATTGCTCTCTATTATACTTCTCAGGTCATCCAGCACTTTCCCTTTATATGAGAAATATTTTGCCCCTTGATATGCACCCGATGTATTTCGTTTCTCTTCCGGCATAAACGTACCGACAAAAGGGGACAATTTATAAATACGACCTTCGTATTCAACGGAATCATCGCTTGCTACCTTGACTTCCGTATCCGTAGGAATAAAGGTAACACATTCCCCTATTTTAATACCGACCATGCTGAATTTGAAACGTCCTCGCTTTACGGTTCGTTTCTGCACGACAGGCAATGAATCTTTTTCGTTATGACAAACCGGTTTATTATCTACATAGACCGTAACAACCGCATCATCAATCATCTTGGCTATGTCATTGAATATATCCAAAGCTATTTGAGGCGGTACATTGAAAAACTCCCGATTCTGACGAATACGCAAATCCGTCAACCGATCAATAGTCTTGTGTACATGCTTTTCAACATCGTTATATTTGACCGTCTGAATGGTTGCATAAATCTCAAAAGGCAACAGAACAGCCGTGTTGTCAAGTTCCTTGGAACGTATATCTACAGGCCGCGCACTTTTACCGATCTTGACCCAATCCTCACGAAAACTTGGATTAGTCAAGATATACACATATCCGGGTTCATTTGTCTTTACCATATCAGTATTTCTTTTAATCCCAACTGAAAGTGCGTATGATATTACGCAATCTGTCTAAAATCCTCGTCAACGCCTTTCTCGTCTTTATCAATCCGAGATGCTTCTCTTTCAATGCTTTTTGTATGATTTCCGGCTGCTCTTTTTGCAGGTAGTCATATTCTTTGAGGAAGTGATTCAATACCGATGACGATATTTCCTCTTCCTTAGCCAATGAGTTGACGGCATTTTCTCGCTCAACGGCAATATAGTGGTTCAACCGTTCTTCCAAATCGCTTGTACCGTCAGCTTTACCTCGCTGAATCATGAAGTTTTCCTTATCGTCATCCACATTCTTTTGAATGAAACCATCGATAAGTTTGGCTTTGCTGCGCATTTCTGCGTCTTTAATCATCGTATCAATGATATTCTGACGGCGTTCTGCGTAATCGGCACTATATGGGTCAAGTTCTGCAATGAGTTCAAGGATATATGCCACATTGATAATGTCGCTATGTAGGAGTTCAAGGCAGAAATCCACATCACCGAGGTCTCCGTCATCCGGAACATCTGTATCATCATCCGGTTTGGGTGACGGTGCTGGATCAACGAGTGCAAAAGTATCATGGATATCAAGATACTTACTTCTGAAATCCATAAATTGCTGTTCCGTCATGCCGAGATCATCAGACTCTTCATTATAATCCTCGTATATCTGTATTTCAGCATGTTTACGGATAATATCACGGAACGCCAAAACAAACTCTTTCTTAGCTTTTTCACTCTGCAAAAGGTCTATGCAATTTGTATCCGGATATTTCTTCAAAAAATTGGTAGCAAGCTCCTTGTATTCCTGTTTGACTTCTTCAAACGGAGGTCGCACTATTTCTTCCGGATTGTTACTGTTGCTGAACAATTTGATAGCGGTATCAACATTGCTTTTCAAATCACGGAAACACACAATCTTTCCGAAGCGTTTCTTTTCATTCAGCACACGGTTTGTCCGGCTGAATGCCTGCAACAAGCCGTGGTATTCCATATTCTTGTCTACATAAAGCGTATTGAGTTTCTTGCTGTCAAAACCGGTAAGGAACATTCCGACGACCAGACAAAGATCAAGCGGCTTCATATCAGCTCGCTTCTTTTTCATACGCAGGTTAATGTCATCATAATATGCACGGAAGTTCTCTGTCGTAAACGATGTCCCGAACATTTCATTGTAGTCATCCATGATGGCTTGCAGTTCATCAACCTCACCGGCACTGTCATTCAGATAAGAACCTGTACCCATTCCTGTCAGATCATCATCTTGACTTCCATTGGCTGCATAAGTAAAAACTGCACCTATACGAATCTTGGGATTCAGTTCCTTGAATATCTTGTAATAACGGATAAGCATCGGTACGGACTGTACAGCAAACAATGCATCGAACTCTCCGTCAAATGTTGACTTATTGAAATTATTAAGGATGAATTTGGCGATTTCCGTCATGCGATTGGCACTGCCGTTCTGCACTTCCTCACTGCCATGATAATATTCTACAAGGAAACCGAGAACATTTTCATCGGCAATGGCATCTTTAATCAGATAACGATGTAGACAGTTGCCGAACACCTCTTTGGTCGTATGCCCATCAACTGCATTCTCTGTAAAAATAGGAGTTCCAGTAAATCCGAATATCTGGGCATTATCGAAGAATTGCATAATCTTCTTATGACTCTCCCCGAAGTGACTGCGGTGACACTCATCAAATATCATCACGATACGGGAGTGGCGTATCGAATCTATCTTGCTGCTGTACCATGTCTTACTTACGGCAGCATTGAGTTTCTGAATAGTGGTAATGATAATCTTGGAGTTACTATGCAGCCGTTTTACCAGTTCATCCGTATTGTCCGTACCGTCAACAGCTCCCGGTTCAAAGGCTTCATATTCCGACTGCGTTTGTGTGTCAAGGTCATGACGGTCAACAACGAACATGACCTTATCTACATCATCCAACTCCGAAACAAGCTGTGCTGTCTTGAATGAAGTCAAGGTTTTTCCTGCGCCTGTAGTATGCCAGATATAACCGTTATCGTTGGAGTTCTGTACCCGATCCAATATCTTTTCTACAGCATAGAACTGGTATGGGCGAAGTACCATCAAGCATTTATCCCCTTCATGCAATACGATATATTTTCCGATAATCTTACCGAGCGTACACTTTTCCAAGAAAAATACAGCAAACTTATCCAGTTCATTGAATGGCATATTTGCCGCATCCGTCCAGTTGAACGTGAATTTATATCCACCATTGGGATTATTGGCAAAATAACGAGTGTTTACGCCATTGGAGATAACAAATAGCTGAATATAGTCGAACAGCCCATGAAAGGATGTCTTATGATAGCGTTGTATCTGATTGTATGCCTGCTTGAGTTCTACACCCCGACGCTTCAATTCAATCTGAACCAGAGGGAGGCCATTGATAAGAATCGTCACATCATAGCGACACTTCTTTCGTCCCTCCACCGTAATCTGATTCGACACCTGAAACTCGTTCTGACACCATTGTGTACGATTAAGGAATTCCACCCAAATACGCTGCCCGTTCATTGTGTCAAGAGGATATAGGTCACGAAGTTTCTTAGCCTTTTCAAAGCGAGTACCACCTTCCAGATATATCAATATCTTCTCAAACTCTTCATCCGTAAATGAGTTACGACCAACTTCCGCCAATTGTTTCTTGTTGTGAATTTCCAACTGCCGTTTGAAATTGGCATAAAGATTGTCTTCTTCAGTAATCTGGACATATTCGTAGCCCATTTGCCGAAGTGTGGCTATAAGTCCAGCTTCCAATGCCGCTTCGCTCTGTATTGACATATTCTTGTGCCCTATTATGGTATTATTACTTATTTATTCCGGCTTACAATATTTTGATACCTAATGCATTTTCTATCTTGCACAAGGTTTCCAATGACAAATTCTCGCGACCTTTCAACACCTTGGAAACATATTGCTGAGTGCAATTCATCTTCTCGGCCAACGCTCGTTGTGTCATGCTAAGTTCTCCCATTCGGTTCGACATGATTGCTGCTATAGCCTGCGAATGGCAAACCCAATCTTTGCTTTTGCATTCCACCGTTTCCTCTTTTACTTCCAATGCGTTGCCTATCTTTTCTTCTGCCATTATATGCATCAAAAATACCTTTGCCCTATTTTGTAGGCAAAAGTACTATAAATAATTGAGACGGCACAACTTTCAGGTTGTTTATTGACAAGTAACTAAATTTAAATCGCCATACTATTTTTGATCATTAAGTTGGAATCATTACCCTAGCACTATTTTTCATGCATATAGTCTTCAAAACTAATTGGTTTATAACAATCAGGAATTTTCACCAACTTCTTTTTGTTGACAACGAATGAAGGATTGTAATGCCAATTATAAAAATTTGAAATAGTAAAGTAATTAAATAGTGCAAGAATGAACGTTATCACAAAAGAAATGGGTTTGAAATTACAAAAATCATTAATCACTTGTACTGTATCATCTGCAGCAACAAAATAGTAATAAGACATTGCCCCTAACGTAATAATCATTATGAACAAACCAACTACAAATAAAGTTGTAGAACGAGTTTTTGATTTTGCAATTTCATAATCAAGAATTTTTTCTTTTTGTTCTGCTCGTTGTTTATTTTCTTGCTCCCATAAATTCTTGATTTTCATCTCAAATATCTCCTTTTCCTTTTTTATACCTTCTTTCTCTGAAACAAGTTGATCTTTGTCTGCTTTTAGAACTTCATTTTCTTGGTATATAATTTTTTCACTATTTTTTAACTCGGCTTCTTTGCTTTCAAGTTCGTGCATACGTTCATTATACTTTTGTTGCATTTTTACTTGATTATCCTTAATTTCTTTTATCTCACCTTGAAGCATTTGAAATAGATTATCAAATTTTTGGGCACGATTTACCTCAATTTGCTCCTGCCGCATAGATTCATCTTTGACCCTTGCCGCAAATGCAGCCTCATCTTTATGTGCAAGTTCATTAAGCTCTTGCACATCTTTTATTTGCCTGCTTGCGATACGAGTTGATAAGTTAACAACATCCCTATCCGTAATTTTATAGATTTCGCGATATTTTTGGATATTATCATCTAATTCTTTAATAATCCTTGCTTTAGGCAAAGATGAATTTAAAGTATATGAAACTAAAGATGTTATCCCCATTGTAGCAACATCATCACTAGTAATATCAATTGTCGGATTACTCAACCAAAGAATATTTAACAAGTCATCTACTTTAATAATTTCTGGCTGATGCTTCTTGCAGCTATATAAATCCTTATACTCTGTATCCGAATAATCATTATCATGACTTATCGCATTATTGACAAACCAACAGTTAACTTTACCAAACTCTTGGATATACTTTTCCCCTCGCTTCTCCCTAACATAAACCAAAGCCATAGCATCATGCAAGGCTGCTTTGTCCGTATTTCTATATTTGCGAATTATAGAAAATTCCTTGCTAAATTTCGCCTTTCCTTGCCATTGTTTTGTTTGTGGTATAACATGGAATTTGAAGTGATTAACAAGTGTATCCTCTAAATTATCCGATATTCTATTTAAATCCGTGCTAGATAAGTGTCTTCTATCGCAAGCATTATAAATATCTTCACGATTTATATTTTTAGCAATAATTGCACTGCTTAAATTTGTAGATTTAAATAACAACAATGCCTGAATCTCCTCTATTGTATCTTTCAGAACTGTAAACTTATAACCTAATTTTCGGCTTACGTCTATAAGAGTATTACAAGTTTCGGTTGATTCTGGAGTATTTAAATCCAAGAGGCTAATAATGAAATTTGTATCTAATAATAGTTCAACATTCATATTGGCATCAGACGGCTGATAGTCCAAATAACATGAAAGCATTGAACCCAAATAAATATCACGAATCTTTTCAAAAATCTCAGGGACTTGTTTAAATGTATCAATAAATTGCGCTATAAGAACATTGTGAGAAGAATCTATCGTAGCTTCACTACTACCATTTGCCAAATAATATGATATCTCACTACGATTTTGTTCTACAAACTTAAATAAATCAACGTCATTATTTGTAGTACCTACATTATACGCTTTACAAAAAGTTTTAAACATATGCACAACTTTCGCCACATCCTCTTTACCTTTTTGTATCAATTCAGAGTAGTCTTCAAATATAAATTTATCAATCCAAAATGAGCCATCATTAAATATCCGCATGTCCTCACGACCATTCGTCTTATTTATTTCTGAAGCAATAACTTTTAAAATATTATTTAAGACGGATATAGGAATGACCAATGAAAACTTTTTCTCAATAGCATCAGTAATTTCTTTCATGCTATTTCCCTTCACCACTCCTAATGGATATAGTTCAGATAGTGCATTTTTTACTATAGGAATAAAAATATCTAATGGACCATGAGCTAATGTCCCTTTATCATAGATATGTGCAAGCACACTATAAGCTATGGCACGATTTTGATAATTCAGTGTTTCAGGCATAAAATTTATACAGTAAAGCTAATTAAACATTAGTAACTTAATCTGACAACATCTTCCGGCAACATAGTATTTCCTGCCTCATCTTTTGGAGCATTCTTAAGAAACAGCATCGGAACTATGGTGTATTTCTTGGCAAACGGCAGCAAATTAGCCTTGCGGAGGAGTTCAGTTGTTAACTGTTTACCATTCTCTTGAGTTGTCCATTTACATTCGCCAACCAGCAGATACTTTTTATCAAGCGATTCAGCCATTACATCGAACTCGACCTGTTCCGGCTTCTTATCCTCATTGAGAACAGAACCCCACCAGCGTTTTGCCTTGCCATAAACCACTCTATTGACAAGATTTCCTGTCACAGCATCCCTACATAATTTTTCCCATTGCATACTCACATACTCCGAGAAATGAGCAGTCAAAGCCTGTTCTATGGGTAAACGACGGCCAAGTTCAATAAACGAACGATTAGGTACGACAAACTGATAATAAAATGCCATAAACGGATCAGCTATCTTGTAGAGGCTCTTTTTCGCATTCTTTTCATCAATCCCGAACGGAACATCTTTCTCCAAAAATCCGAGATCAATAAGTTTCTTCAATGGACGCGACAGGTTGGTTGCAGGCTCATTGCATCTTGCGGCAATCTCAGAAAGCCGATTTGCGCCAGTACCGATATAAGACATTATCGTCGAAGTCTTGACAATATCCTTTACATCGTCCTGAAACAATTTTATCGGTTCTTCGTAAAGAGTTCCATTTACAGAAAGGATATTGTGCCACAAAGCATCATTAAGTGAATTTTGGTTTTCCCTTAGTTCCCAATAACGCGGCACACCTCCCCAAACAGCATATTCTTCAATGGCATTCATCGCATCAAGGCTCAAAGCCTCTTGAATATATGGCAAACGTATCAGTGCAAGTTTCATGATCTCATCAGCACGACCATAGAGAGGTGCAGTAGAATCAAGAAACAACCCATACATCATATTTTGTGACGAACCACAAAGCACAAGATTATACTTCAACTGCTTTTCATCAACCAGTTTTTGCAGCACAGACGGCAGCTCAGAAGATTGCTCTACAAGATACGGAAACTCATCCAAGCATAAAGTAAAACGCTTGTCTGTTCGATAATTGACCGCGCGAAACATAGATTCCCAATCCGGATATGTCAGTTTGTCGAAATCCGGGAACACTTGTGCTATTACTTTTGCAAGCAATACTCTCTGATGTTGGCCTTCAGAACGGTCAGCAAGGAAGTAAACATCATTTTCTGACAACACCCTTTTAATGAGCGTTGACTTACTCAGCCGTCTGCGACCGTACATCACGACTAACGAGGATTTCTCTCTCGCAAGAGCATCTTTCAGTCGTGCCGCTTCATCTATTCTATCAACGAATTTCATACGCCTTATTTATTATGTAATACAAACATAATGTTTTTGCAGCATAACACAAAATTTAAAACCATGTTTTTTATCCCACCAGAACAAAAGGCAACTTATATTATGGAAGAACATACGCATCTATACCTTTTTCGAAGCTCGCCTCCTTGTCTTCAAACTCAAATCCTGCAAAGCTTTTCCCAGTTTGTCTTCTTTGGCCAACCACAGAATATCATCGTCAAGCTGCAAGGCATACAGCACTCGCAAATAAATTCCGATTGCAACTGTCGGTGCGCCTTTTTCTATTCGGGACACAGTCAACAGAGAACAGGTGGCACGTTCTGCAATCTGAGCCACACTCAGATTCCTTCGTAGGCGAGCCAATTCAATCTGTTCTCCTACAATCGACATCTTCTGCACCAATTTTCGAGGCAGTTTGGTTCCCATTGTATTCTTTGTCATATCTTTATCTATTTAAGGTGCAAAGCGACCGTGCCGATAACTTTACCATAGTCAATCTATCATATAATATGCAAAGATGGCGATTTTGATTTACTTAATGATATATTACACATACAATATCTGACATTTTTCAGTCAACATCGAAAAAAATCCAGTCTTTAGACGCATATTCCTTTTCAAACTCTGCCAAATCTTCCTTTATACGCTCACGAAAATTCTCTTCGCTATCATTGCCACTCATCATCCAATCTACGCGAGTTGCATATATCTCTGCTATACGAATTTGCCGATATGCCTCCTTCATTACATTTATCGTTTCATCTGACAGTTCCAATACATCAGCATCATCTGGATAGCGGCCATAATAACAATGATGAATTGAGTATAATACCGGAATTCGTTCACCGTCAGAAGTGCCAGACATATATCGCATTGTTGATTGGAATATTACTCCATCTACGAAAAAATGCTGCTCTGAATATTTTTGTTCTGCCTTGACGATAGTTTTATCTGTCAGAAGAAAAGATTCCGCATCTTTATAACTGGCAAAACTCATATAGCTATGGTATGAGCC
>ERZ827156.1846-NODE-1846-length-23473-cov-4.286788_pt1 | contig 23473 bp, 28 predicted proteins | sample MGYA00519919_ERZ827156 | MGnify/ENA primary metagenome ERZ827156 (study PRJEB31778, sample SAMEA3449269) | human gut metagenome | biome: human gut; feature: human-associated habitat; material: faeces | place: United Kingdom | collected 2010/2012 ...
TGGTGATCTTGCAACCCTGCTTCTGCTTTCTCAGGAAGGAGGAGTTGTTCTTGACAATGTTCCAGACGAGTTCAGAGGACATCTACGGCGGGGTGAGCCAATGCGCTAGGAAACGAGAGAGCCGTCCGACTCCCTGTCCATCGTGTCCGCACAAATCAACCCTCACAAATACTCACTTCCGTATTACAATAAACAAACTATCTGTTGCTTCTTGATGAATGGTAACCGTCAATGGAGAGAATCGGGTCATCCGCGGGACTGTCCCGATTGTGACTCCCTCCCCTTTTTCTCTCTGCTCTGCCTTCTGAATTAGGGTCATTTATCGTTTTCCATCACCGCTGTGCTTCTCTTCTCCTTTCCCACACCACCCAACTAGGGATGTTGTGACGACCACCCTGTCCAACAACCATTGAAAACAAACAGATCATCATGGCAACAAAGACACAACTCGATCCCAGTACCTCTGATACACCTCATTTATATCGTACTTGCTGATGAGCTCCGCCTTCGCTTTCTCCCTGTCTTCGTGAAGATGACTCAGGACAAGGAAGCTATCCTTCATACGCACTCACAACACTCACAGGAACGATTTCTCGTTGTCCATCGCCTCCTCCTTCATCAGTGGCTCGTCGATGCACAGAGCGCGGTGCAGCAGCGCGAGCATGACGTTCCCATCCTGCTTCGCGCAGTCCACCATCCGCAGAGCCACTTCTCTCTCGCGTTCTCCATTCTCTTCCATCTTCTCCAGCACCTTCGTTCCCAGCTCCTTCATGTCCACATCGTCGTTCAGCCCCGCGAACTCCACCAGCTCCAGCGCCGCATCGATCTCCTCTCGAACACTGCTAATCGCGGTCATCACATCATCGGGCTGCTCCTGCGCCACGCCCAGCAGCCACAGCGCTGCCAGAGCCTCCTGCTTCACATGGCGGTGCGTCATCGCCTGGATGGTGACCACGATGTCATCGAAACTGGGGGATCCCCCACGCATGAGAATCCGCCACCACTCCTCAGGGAACGGCTTCAGCACACGCTGGGCGAGCAGCGGCCACTGCTCCGCCACGGGCACCAGCTGCGCCTGGTGGTACTGGGCGAAGTGCAGGAGCGCGGCCTCGGCGAGCGCGGCGTCCTTCTGAGTGAGTGGCTGTGTGTGAGGCGGTGGAGGCGAACCCACGAGAAGCACGGCGAGAGGGCGCGAGAACAAGAAAGCGTGGTAGTGATTGGCAGTGGCGAGCTGCAGGGAGAGTGCAGCGTTCTGGCGGTAGAGGAGGGCGTAGGCGTCGTCCAGGAGGGCGAGGCGTGGCAAGTGGAGGGAGGTGAAGAGCGTGATGGTGTCGCGGAGGAGCGGCTGGAGTGGCGCGGCGCGTTGCGTGGATACGGCCTGCAGGCGGCCGCAGTAGGCGAGGAGCGAGGCGAAGAACGCTTGCGTGGGTGCGAGAGCGGTCCAGTGGAGAAGCGAGAACTAGCGTGAAGCGAGATGGGAGCCGTTACGGCGAAGTGTCGAGGCAGGTGCGTTTGCAGCGTCGCCTCCTGCGCGATCAGGTCCGCCAGCAGCGCGTGCAGCGGCGTCAGCGCGTGCACGGGCGTGGCGTCCGTCACGGCGAAGGCGTCGGCCATTGTGATCTTCTTCTCGCGCAACGTGGCTTGCAGCGAGGCCTGCAGCATGGCGTCCACGCGGGCCTGCAGCGCCGGCAGCGCGGGCTCCAGCGTGTGGATCAGGCGCTATGGGTCATTCCTGCTTTCGGCGCTCACGGCGTAGGCCAGCATCTCCAGGAAGCCCCGCACCAGCCGCACGCGCCGCGCCTCCTCCTCTGACTGTTGAGAGGGTGACAGTTGTGACTGCTGTGATTGTTGTGACTGTTGTGACTGTGACTGCTGTGACTGCTGTGACTGCTGTGACTGCTGTGACTGAGACAATTGAGAGGGTGACTGTGACTGTTGAGAGGGTGACTGCTCTGACGCTGACGCTGACGCTGCCGCTGACAATGCTGGTTGACCATGACAAGTCAGGTCATCGCCGAGGGCATGGAGGGCGGCGAAGAGGTCGGGCGCGGACTCGGCGACGCGACAGAGCAGGAAGGAGCAGGCGAGGAAGAAGCGGCGCTGGAAGCGGTCCAGGCACTGCAGGAGCTGCAGGCGTGCAAGCGAGGCGGTGAGCGGCGCGTCCAGCGCGGGGCAGAAGAGCGAACGGTCGGGGCAGAAGAGCGCGTCGGTGGAGGAGTTGCCCTCGCCGATGAAGCGAAGGATGGAGGAGGAGGTGAGGAGCCAGAGCCCTGGCAGCAGCGTCATCGGCGTGGCGGCGAGCAGGGGCTGGGGCAGGTGAGGGTGATACTAGGGGTGATGGTGTGATGGGAATGAGACGGAGGTGAGATTGACTTGCGAGGTGAGAGAGATGACGAGAATGGAGGGACGGGTGAGCGGCGCGATGCAGTACACCTCCAGGCTGTGGGGCGTCTCGCGCACGCTGAGCTGCGTGGAGGGGTGGGTGACGGCGGTGCTGGCGGGGAGAGGGGTGTAGTGGAGGAGATGCCATTTGAGATTGATTTCATGAAGATGGAGAAGAATGCGCTTCCGAGGTAGGGAGACGAGGAGAAAGAGATGGTGGTTGTGGAGGACCGAACGAACAACGGAGCAGGCAGAATCGACGAATTGGCTCAAGTCCACGGAATGGAGCAACTTCAGCTGGGAAACGTCGACCACGTAGACCCAACTCTTCTCACACAGGAGGAGATAGGGGTAGTGGAGGGAGTGGCTGAATTCGGAGGTGGATCGCTGCACGAACACCGATGTGATACGAGAAAGCAGCGAGGAGGACGGACTGCGCATCGCGATGTTGGAGTGCAGGGAATAGAGAGTGCGATGCTGGATTTCAAATGTGTCTACCATTCACATAACGGTTAGGCATTACATTGGTCGTCAAAGTACTCCTCGTCCGTCTCCACCAAATCGATGCGGTACAGAGTGTGATCCTGCGTTAACAGCAGTGCAGAGGCCTGATTTGGAATTGTGATCACTGCCGTTGCCGTGTTGTTCTACAAAGTGAAACTAGACGGAAATATCAACTCCTAGACCCAAATCCGTGGATATATAGGACTGCGTCACTTGGTTCCAGAAATAAACGACGCCAATGGATGTAGACACGAAGCAATCTCTGTCACTCCTTCCGCTCAACGCAATCAGGGAAGGATTCAGTGAAACGACGCTCGGTGGAAACGGAATCGACCATTCGCTGCTCACCTACTCTGTGAGTTAATTTCAAGCATCACTTACGGAACTATTCACGCCGTATTCCATATTGGGGTCGAAACGCCAGAAAATCACCCTTCGATCCGCGGTGAACAGCATGTAGCCACTCTCGAGGATTTTCCCCACGAATGTACTGGAGTTCGATAAGGGGTTTGAGAAACTGCGCAATTGCCTCTCCAAGGAGGGTTTGAAATTGGAAACCTTCTCCAGGAAGTAACGCATCGAGGAATCATCATAGCGCTGCCTCTTTTCCTCTCCGACTCTACACCATCACTCTTTCCTCCCGACACCCACTCTTCTCCACTCAGTGACAAGGCGGATCTCTTCAGACCGTTGTCCGTATTCATGGAATCCTCTTCTGTTTTCGCTCCTTCCGATTCCCTTCTTCTCAAATAGACGAGTGAAGAAGTCCATTCAGCGCTCGAATAGCTCAGCTGGTTAGAGCGTCGTGCTAATAACGCGAAGGTCTTGGGTTCGATCCCCAGTTTGAGCATTTTTTCCTTTTTGATTCAACGAGCGATTATTCTTCGTCCTGCGCTTTTCTTTTGTTCCAGGATGTGAAGCACACTTCAATTACCGAAAGACACTCACTTTGCGGAATCCACTCTCTTTCCTTTTTCGATTACTAACACGCACCCACTTGGTGCTACCACTTCACATCCTATGGATCATCGGACAAACCACACTCGATCCAGCAGCGTTCGTCATCAATCAAAATCGGGGCGTTTTTCGGAGCTTGCTTCTTCAACGGAATACAAATCGAAACACGATTATTCAGTTCGAGGGCTCAAGTACGTATTCGGTTTGAATCCAAAGTGAATATCCGTGACTGTGTTTGAGTAAGGGACTGGGGATGGGGCTGATGGTTCCAGAATGAATCTGCCCTCAAATGACGATGAAACGATGAGCCAGCATCGTTCGGAGTACGTGAATCAACTGCTGGAGCGGAATCGGCAAGTCTTCGTTGTGTTTCCCTCTGAGTCGTAGCTCGAAATCCAGCTCAAGCAGGAGCGGATAAACGTGAAGGCGCTGAACGATCGTTTGTTTGTGTCTTCTTCTTCACTGCGAAGGCCTGGACTACATAGAAGATAGCTATTCGAAGCAGGAGAAGGAGCTCGTTCGGGCGAAGGACATTATCCGCCAAAGCGGAGCATCTCTTAGCCTCGAGCATTTGCTCACCCAGATTATATCCTTTTGAACGATAAGGGTCAGATATCCTTCACCCGCACGATGATTTGAAAACGGAGAACCAAACCTACATTGAACAAGTTGGGCCGGAATGAGAAGTGATAATGGTAGATTCGCGCATTGCAAGCCATTGTGCGTGAGTATGAGCAGAACAACGCTGACAGTGGGGATGAGAACTACAAAGTGATGGTGAAAAACCTCGAATCGAGAGAGGCACAGCTGAAGAAGACAGAGGTAAGTGTCTGCGGAAGAAGTGATGTGTAGGATGATCTTCGTGTTAGGGGAGCGGTTTGTGTATCAGCAATAGATCAGCAACGAGAACGCAGCCAAACTCAAGGAGATGCTGGAGATTGCTCGCCAGCAGCTCGATTCTTCCGAGAAGTCCGTTGTTTCCTGTCTCCCTTCAACTATCAATTCATACAATAGATTCCGATTCGGTAAACCAGGAATTACGACGCGAACTCACGAACTGCCAGATCGCCTTAGCGGACTCGCGCAATGAGAAGGACGAGCTGGCCGAGGAGCTGAAGCGCCTCCACGAGAAGTTTGCCGCATGCAACAGCGCCGAGTACACCCGCGTCGGTATCATCGCCATCGCTGATCGCTAGGACTGCGAACTCAAAATCCTGAACCTGAACGAGCAGTTGGAGACGATGACGGGCATCCTGGCCAGCGAGAAGGAGGGCCGTCTGCTGGACAGTGACGCACACTCCCGCGCCATGGCTGTGGGCGTGAGCGTGTGACGTGATGATCAGGCGAACCGCGAGAAGGAGAACGGCTACCGGCTGCGCATCGAGGCGCTGGAGAAGGAGCTGCTGGAGAAGTGCAACGCTATTGGCGACTTGAATGAGGAGTTGGCGGGTAGGCGCGGGGTGGGCGTGTGAGGCGCAGAAGCGCGCGGGCAGGCGGAGGCGTTCCGCGAGGCGGCGGAGAACACGCTGGCGATCCAGACGCGCGCGAACGAGCGGGAAGAAGTGCTGAAGAAGGAGGTGGCGGCGCGGGACACGCGGCTGCGGGCGGTGGAGAAGCGATGCGTGGAGCTGTTGGAGGTGAAGATGGCGAAGGAGAAGGAGGTGGCGGCGCTGCAGGCGGCGGTGAAGGGAGCGAAGAAGGAGGAGGCGGCGATGCGCGAGGCGTGGGAGGAGATGAAGAAGGAGAAGGCGCTGGCGGTGCGGCGGGCGGAGAAGAGCATCCAGCAGGTGTTCGAGGAGAAGGAGGAGGAGGTGGGCCGTGCGCGGCGGCAGCTGAAGGAAGCGGAGACGGAGGCGAAGGAGGAGATGGAGGAGGCGGTGAGGGCGTGGCAGGCGGAGCGCGCGGCGCTGGAGGCCTGCGTGGCGGAGACGAAGCGAGTGGCGGCGGAGAAGGTGACGGCGTTGGAGGCGGCGAAGGAGAAGGAGGTGAGAGAAGTGAAGGAAGCGAAGGAGAAGGAGGTGAGAGAAGTGAAGGAGATGAAAGAGAAGGAGGTGAAGGAGACAAAGGAGGCAGCGAGCCGACGCGAGGCGGAGCTGGCAAACAACCACAAGACGGAGCTGGCGACGAAGCTGAAGGAACTGCAGACGCGGCTGGAAAAGGAGGCGGAGGAGCGGCGCAGCGCGCTGGAGATGAGGATGGTGCGCGTGAAGGAGAAGGCGATGGGCGAGCAGCAAGCCGTGTTCCAGCGCGAGCTGGACGAGGGCGCGGCGCAGGCGCAGGCGCGCGAGACGGCGCTGCGGGGCCAGTGGGAGGCGGAGAAGCGCGAGCTGCAGGCGCTGGTGGAGAAGGAGGGCGAGGAGTACCGGCGCGTGATCGCCGACCTGCGCGGGTCGCTTGCGGCGAAGGACGCGGAGATGAAGCAGGCGGCGCAGCGAGCGGCGGCGCTGGAGGCGAAGACGCAGGAGCAGGAGCAGGCGATGCAGACCCTGCAACGTGCTCTAGCACTGGTACAAACTCCAACTACCGTACCGGCAGAAGTGAAGGAAGTGACGGAAGCAACTACAGAAACGACGGAAGCAACGTCAGAAGCACCAGCGGTAAGGGAGACGACTCAGATCCCCGTGGAACTGCTGGAGAAGGCGAAGGAGCAGGAGAAGGAGGAGGCAGAGAGAAAACAGCGACTGGCGGAGCTGGAGAAGGAGGTGGAGGAGAAGGAGAAGAAGATCCAGAAGCTGGAGAAGGACTTGGAGGTGGAACGGGCGGAGCGGAAGGACGAGTCAAATCGTGGGGGTGATGGGGGGTGATGATGGATAGAGCAGCAGGCGAAGCTGGCGGAGATGAAGAAGAAGTATGTAAAATACAAGACAATTATCCTGAAAGCGAAGGAGAAGAAGGAGAAAGCGTCTACGGAGGGGAAGAAGAAGAAGACGCTTCACAAGGAGTCGAAGCACGAGGAATCGGACTCCTCGTCCATGAGCAACGATGATTGGAACCTGTAGCAGTGGGGTGTTTGGGAAGAAACACGAGAACAAGATTACACCTTGGCACGATAGTACATGATTGTGTCCAGCAGCTTCGCAATCTAGACATTAGTCTCGAGAGTAGAGGACGTACGGCGGCCACACCGCCGATCACAGCGCAGATGCGGACGAGGAAGTGGGCTAGCGACATGTGCCTCTCGGAAATGGAATGCATAAACGGAGTAATGTCATACACGAAAAATACTCCCGGAAGCGAGGTGATCTGGCCGAAGGCCGACATCTGCACCGGGCGACTCACTTCGTACACGGAGTACTGGTTCGACAACACCTGGGACGTGGCGTTCGTGTAAACCGTAGGCACGATCTTGAGATAGTAATTGTGCGACACCACTGCGCGTAACCGACATCACATAACTCCTCACGTTCTGCTGCAACCATGTCGTGACTGTCCAGAGGGTTCGGCGTGCCGGGAATGAAATCGCCAAAACTGAGCCTACAGCTGACGCATCGCCGGCATTCAAACTTCTCGATGTGGTGCGTGACGTTGAACGAGAAGATCTGGCTGGGGCTGAAGGAATGGACATGGCGGCTGTCTCTGTTCTGCGCGTGGCCCGCCGCAATGTGGAAGTTGCCGGACACCTTGTTCACCTCCAGGACGCCCCACACCATGCATCCCTTCGCGGGAACGCGACTGCTGCGATCCGGCTGATCCTTGCGACACTGAGGCGTGTAGTAGTCGATAAACCACGTGTCCCATCCGCGCTTCAAGTAGGCATTCCGCAACTCAGAACAGCTGTTGCAGCACTAGCGTTTGGCCATGCAAGCCTCTCCTACCTTGTTACTCACGTCGGCACCAAAGCAGCTTCCGCAGTTCTTGTCCAGCTTATCCTACACTTCATGGAAGGTTTAGGAACCGACTTCCTCCAAGACAGAAGAGAACGCCGCATTCACAGGCTTGTTCGCTTCGTCCAAGTCGATCTTCACAATCCGCGAAATCACTCCCATCTGCTGCTGTCCCGAAATGTCCATCAGATCGATCGACGCCTCTACACATAAAACAGCATCCGCCCAAATCGCACTGTCGCAGGGGATTTCAAACAACGACACATTGAAGTTGATCTGCAGCTTCTCGCTCAGGGTGTGATCGATTGTGATGCGCTCCTCCCTGCGGACCGACATAAAGGAGATGAGCTCGGAAATGAAGAGGATGATCATGAGAATGGAAGAGATCACGGAAACTACACATCAGCACAATTCTCAGCAGAATCATACCGTAACCACCGCTCTCCGTCTTGATGACGTAGTCGTCGCCAATTTTGGGGTAAAAGTCCAACTTCTCCAAGCGCTTCGTCAGACTTCGCTTGGGAACGGTTTCCGTATCGTCCTCTTCTCTGCGGCGCTGCCTGATTTCAGATACAGGGTCCATGTGCTTCGCTACTGCTTCGCTGCCGTTTTGCGCTGTTACCCAATGCCAGAATTCCAACCGATTTTTGTGAAACAAACAGAACGTAGAATACACTAAACGGATTGAATGATCGGAAGGTTCGCATCGTACCATTGCCGGATGGAGGAGATCGGGATTGACAAATAATCCCCCTAGACATGACAACTCCACGCAGAAACCACCTTCTCGCGGAAGAGCAGGGGAGGTGACAACTCTTGTCGCAGCATCCGTTTCAACACCGCGTCATTCTCCACCGTTCTCACGGAGAGGAACGACCGGCTCCGCCCCTTCCCACCGTGGTTTTGCGCAACCTCCAACAGCGCATCCAGGAAGCGCATTCGCCGTTGCGAATCTTCGTAGGTGTTCACGTGCACGCTCAGATTTCCGCCGCGCTTCTCCAGAACCGGCGATTCGTTGTTGCGTCTGCAGAAACTTCCGATCACCTGCGCGCCACGGACGAATTGCGGCAATCGCGCCTCTGCCAGCAGCTTCAACTGCCTATTCGATTACACATAATGCAGAAAGACGACTGCTCATCCGACAGACCTGGAGACGCCTTCAATGCGTCCTCGTACTTCTCCCTCCAAAAATCGCCATTGGCGAAGATCTCCGTGACGGCGTACACAACCTCGCGACTGGGCCAGAACTTTCTCGCCTCGATTTCGTCGAACAGCTCGATGCCCAGTTTGTAGTCCTTCAGCCGGTAGGCGGAGAGCAGAACGGAGTAGTAGCCACGCGGATCGGCGATGGGGTGCTTCTTCCCGTTGTGTTGCAATTCCGAGTAGAATGCGAGGCACTTCTCGTAGTAGCCCCCCTCGTAGTACCCCAGCAGCATGCACGAGTTCCCGGTGGGGACAGCGAAGCTTCTCTTCTTCATCAGCGCCAGGAAGGACTCCGTCTCGCCGATTCGTTTCGCGCCCAGGAGGGTGCGCGCGTGCTGGGCTGGAGGTTAGCGAGTGCGGCATCGCGTACCCATCACTCGCCACTGGTGCTGCTCGCGCGGCGTGCAATTCTGCCAGAGGACGTCGATCAGCTTGCTATCCCTCTCGGAGGCGATGCACTCGAAGATCATCTCGATGGACGGGACGGTGAGGTAGACCTGATGCTAGGATGAAGAGGATGGGGGGAGCGAACGTATTTCTCCATGATCACTCGGAAGAACTTGTTGACGCTCCCGTAGCGTCTCGCCTTGAACAGCGAGCGGATCCCCAGCTCCACCTCCTACCCGTCAATCCAACCCCCCGCCGCAACATCCGCAAACACGTCGTTGCGCTCCGCCAACTCGAATACGAGCGGAAAGATCTACTCAACACCCCGCTTTCTCTTCGCTACGTCGTAATTGTGGAACTTCCGCGCCTTCAGGTACAGACAGATCTCCGCCGTCGACATCTCCTTCGTGTCCTCTCTCGTGACCGGAGGAAGCACCATTCCCCGACCGAGCTCCTTCGTCTCCCTCGGCGCCGCCTTCCGCTCCGGGTGTGACGAGTAGTGCGCGTGGGAAAACAGCGGAAGGACTGCTGGAGAGGGAAAACAAGCAGGTCGCAGGGACTGCACCGTTTGCTGCATGGTACGTGCAGAGAATAGCGTCCTCAGCGAACGACTGACGCGAAACATGACGCGCGCCTAGGACATGCGAGAATGTGACTGTGCTCCGTTTCAGCCACTGCCATTCTTTCCATTAAAACAAACAGTGCACGTAAATAGAAACACTATGGTAAAAGACGACTATTTCCTCTTCTTCTTTATATCGTTCAGCGTGCCGGTCGCGTTCTCCGAGGCCTCGAACACCACCTTCTCCGCCATCTCCTGCGCGGGCTGGTCGAACACCCCCGCCAGCGCCTCCACCTCGCGCACATCCCACAGACAGAGGTCCTGCGACGTGCCGCACGCCGCCAGCAGGTGCGGCTGCGACTCGTAGAAGCTGCACGCGAACACGTTGCCCAGGTTCACGTTGCGCTCGCCCGCCTGCCGCAGCGCCGTCTCGCCCGCCTCCCACAGGCGCACGAAGCCGTCCTCGCCCGCGGTGGCGAGCAGGCGGGGGTTGGCCTGGTTCACGGAGACGGAGGTGCAGGGGCCCTCGTGCACCTTCTGGCGCAGCACGGGCGCGTCGGTGCGGCGGACGTCGAAGCGCAGCAGCTCGCCCTCCTCGGTAGAGCAGTAGAAGCCGTAGGGGTTGGCGGCGTCCCACGTGGCGCTCTCCGGCTTGGCGGGCAGCCCCAGCCAGGTGCCGTTGTTGGGAGAGCGGCCGTCGGTGACGGCGCAGACGCGGTCGTAGGAGGCGGTGAGCAGCACGTTGGCCTCCACGGGGTGGAACTGCACCACAGGGATCTTGTCCTTGTGGAAGTTCAGCGTCATCATGCACTTCTGCGTGGTCACGTCCCACAGCTTCACCGTGGTGTCCGCGCTGCTCGACGCCAGCACGTTGCGGTACTCGCGGTTCCACGACAGGCCCATCACCGCCTGCCGGTGGCTGCCCGGCTTCAGCGTGCGCTTCTTGTTGTCCACTAGGCCGCCCAGCACGCAGTCCGGCTCCATCGCGTCGATCACGTCCGTCGACCAGATCTCGATCTCGGGGCGGAAGGTGCCTACGGCCACGAAGCTGCCGCTCGCTAGGCGTCAGTGAAGGAACGAAGCGCTACGCTGGCCATTCAGACCGTTGAAGGTGTGCGGCACGCAGTCGAGCCAGGCCAGCGATAGCGGATACGCGGCGAGGAGGATGTCGTGGTGGAGGTAGAAGTTGCCCGACTCCTCGTCGTACACGTGGATTTCAAGCGAGCTGCCCGTCATCGCGGAAAGGAGTCCCTACCTCTGGTCTTCGTCCGACTTCGCGGCGAGCAGGATGTTGTCGGTGGGTCGGATGTCCATGTCTTCCTCGTTGTCCGAATCCCATTCGTCCTAGCGCTAACCGCGTTGCTGTACAGACCCACCTCCTCCACAGCAATATTGGGGTCGTTCTTGGGATCCATGGCTTCGGGGGAAATAGACTCGCCCAAAATGCCTCTGTCGGCATACTCTGTGTCTCCCATCGCCAGTCCCTCTCCCTCCGGCATCACGGTCGCCTCGTCGATGTTATTCTCCTTCAGCCTGCGGATCACAAAACCAGTAGGACTTCTCACATCTTCTTGTACTCCTCGATTTCATTTGCAGTAGGGACGGCGCGAATGGGCTTCGCAGCCGAACTGCCTCTCGGGACCTACGAAATGAGTTTTATATGGAGAGACGCACCCAGCAAACGGCAGAATACATGTTGTGTTGCAAACAAAAGAAGGATTAGAGACATCCAGCGTCCATTCAAAGGGCGTGCTGATTGCGGTTATTCCCTTGTTTTGGCGGTGACGTGGTATTCTCTAGGAAAGGCGCTGTTTACGCTGCCATTGAAATGACGATGTAGTGAAAGTGGGAAAAGCAACATCGGAGGGTTTGGAGGAAACAGCTCATCATTGTTGTGAGGAGAATAGTGTCAAAAACCCCTGCCAAATGCATCAGCATTCTCGATAATCGTCACCTTGCCATCCAGACCCGTCTTTGGAAGATGGGACTCTTCCGCTATGCGTTAGCATTCTCCTTCACTTGTACCCGCAACGACCATTTCGATGTGGAGGACGTTCATGAAAACGGGAAGGCTCGATGATTTCATGTACGAGAGCACTCTCTAGATATTAAGAATGGAGTGTGCACCATGCGTCTCGACTGAATGCACTCGGGGCAGACGAGGAAAGGACATGGAAGAGGAGGTCGCCGTACGCTCTCCCTTCTGCTTCCGACGTGCATTGCACCGCAATGTAACTACGAACTGAGAGCCAAAGAACGAACGCACATCCCGTACTTCTTCATGCGATCCAACAGAATCGTGACCGCGTCTTCGTTCACCACCGGCTTTCCGTCCTCTATCCGGAAGAGAAGCTACGGGTGATGCACGTCCATGACAGATGCGTCGTTCGCAACCACCAGCAGGTTCATTCGCACCGCTTCGTGACTCTGTCTCGACTACGGACTCAGTCCCGCCACGATCGACCACCTTCGCAAACCACAGCAGCGCAATAGCAACAACGGCGATCACTACGAGGAGTGTAAAGTCCATCTCCGCGTTTGGGAGGCGAGGCGAGAGTGTATAGAACAAAGAGTGCTATTCTTGTTCTTGTTTCTCGTAGGTGAAATCAGGGAAGGAGGGAAGGTCGAGCATCAAATCGTTCTACCTCTGAATCACTTAAATCGCTCCTACGGGCGGAGTGGCTTCATCAATGTCGGCGTATGTGTATTTCTTGTTGAAGTAGGACGTGTCCGTCTCGCTCATCAGCGTCGGCTTCCACGGCGGCGGGATCTGCTTGTTCTCCAGCGCCTTCCAGTCCAGCCCGTAGAAGAACGGGTGCGCCTTGATGTCCTCCGCGTCGCCCGCACCGGAGCCCAGACGCAACTGTGGGTCGCGAATCAGCAGGCGCGAGATGAGGTTGGACGCTTCGGTGGAGAAGAGGCTCTACACATGGGTGCGCACGACGGGGCGTACGGAGAACTGCAGCGGCGCGTTGAGAATGTTCGAGAACATCACCTTCCGGTTCTTGTCGTAGAAGGGCGGCTACACATGAATTGGAGCCACTAACACCACCAGTCCGGCGATCATCTCGTACAGCAGCGTGCCCACCGACCACCAGTCCACCGCGCGGTTGTACGACTGCCCCAGCAGCACCTCCGGCGCCACGTACTCGGGCGTGCCTACCCCTCACCCTCTTCAGCCATACACACCGCAGATAGTCTGGGCCGTGGCGTCCATGCTGTCGGTCAGCTTGGACAGCCCGAAGTCGGTGATGACGATGTGACCCTCCTTGTCCAGCAGGATGTTCTCGGGCTTCATGTCGCGGTACAGGATGTTGTTCTCGTGCAGGTGCCCGATCCCCACGATCACCTCCGCCAGGTAGAACCGCGCGCGGTCCTCCGAGAACCGGCGACACTACGCCTCACGCCCGCGCGCCGCACTCACCTGCTGGAGGTGGTAGAACAGCGGTCCGCCCGCCAGAAACTCCATGCCGATGTACAGCTTGCCCTCCGTCTGGAACGCGAACTCCAGCCGCGACAGGAACGGGTAGTTGATCTCCTCCAGGATCTTCCGCTCGCTGCGCGTGTGCTCCACCTGCTTCTTCGCCAGAACGCGTGACTTCATCAGGATCTTCAGCGCGTATACCCTCCGGTCGCGTTTGTTCCGCACCAGCAGAACCTTGCCGAAACTCCCCTTGCCGATCACTTTCAACAGCTGGAAGTCGTCCTTCGACAACGGCACGGCCACCTGCGACGACGAGATCATGCGCGTCGCACCTACCGTTGGGGCCCCCCGTTTTTCGTACTGTCGTTCATGTGGCCGAAGTAGCAGGAGCAGCAGACGCGCACGGGCTTGTTGGTCTGCTCGAGCACCATACGGTACTTGCTGCACTCGCCGCAGATCACGCGGCCGCAGAGCCGGCAGTGGTGCTTGCGCACGAGGAAGGAGAAGGGCTTCATGCAGGTCTGGCACTCGAGCACCTCGGAGTCGGGGATCCAGATGGAGGCGGGCTTGAGGTGCGTGATGGGGATCTCCTGTGCGGGGATGGCGTCGTCGCTGGGGCGCTGGGCCATGGCGCTGGAGAGGCCCAGCGACTTGACGAGGTACTCCCAGAAGGCGACGCTGGAGACGGGCCGCGGGATGCCGTCGGGCGGGCGCATGGCGTACGGCGGCGGCGGGCAGGACATTTGGAAGAAGGTGAAGATGGCGTCGAGGGCGAGGAAGTTGGTGGTGGCGTGGTTGGAGGAGCCCGCAGGCCCGGTGGAGATGCACAGACAGCCCAGGCACTCCTCGATCTCCTACGCGTAAGGCGAGATGAAAGCGGGCACGGTGACGCGCTGCGAGGCGGGCACGGTGGAGGAGGCCAGCCAGTTGATGGAGTGCAACTCCAGGAACTCGCGCAGTCCCTTGCTGTCGGAGCTGCCCAGTCCAAAGTTCAGCTCCGACTGGAGCGAGTGCGTCGACTCCGTCAGCGCCAGCGCGCGCAGCCGGCGCAGCACCTCCTGCTCGCGCGACTGCAGCAGGTTCTTCGCGCGCATGCCGCCCTGCCCGTAGGCCAGGATGAAGAGGTTGGTTGCGGAGGCGCGGGAGATGATGCGATCCCAGATGTACCTTGGAGTGAGGTGGGGTCGGAAGGATCACAGGACGTGCATGTCGGGCGTCTCGTTGTGGGGGATGGGCACTCGCGAGCTGACGCCCTGGCTGGTCATGACCTAGGATGGGAGCAGGTAGTGAGAATAACCTTGGCGCTGTTCACGTTGGGGTTGAGAACGATCACGCCCAGGCCCATATTGATGGCTTTGATGAAGAAGGGGAGCATTGTTCCTGGAGGTGAGACGCACACAAAAGATCCACCGATTTGCAAACCCTTCTCGATGCAGAGCGTGCGGCTCCACAAGCCGGGCATCGTTCCGGCGCTGGGAATGATGACGAGCAGATTGTCCGCGGACAAACACCCCTTCGTCGCAAAAATGCTGCTGCGCGCGCAGTTTGGGCAATCCGCCACTAAGGGGATCGCGATTTGTTCAAACCCTAGTTCCTTCACCATTTTCAGCTGCACCTAAAGATAATGACACGAAGAGCGCGAATACGAATTCTGTGACAGCGTTTACAAGCACCATGGGATCTCCCTGAATGGTGGATACCGATACATACTCTCCCGAACTTTTGTCTCGTAACCTCCCGCTCTCGTCGAACATCACGCCCAAATCTTGGAGCGTCCGCTCTACGAACATGCAGACCCATATCCGATCCTACTGCCCCCCAAATCTTGATGATGCGGTTGCATTTGCAGAGCAGCAAAGTGGCAATGCAAGACTAGGCACAATGATACACCTAATTTCGCTTCGATTCCAGGAGTCCAGAAATCGGGTGCTTTCCGGCTTCCTTTACCCATGCATGGAATGGGATATGGGCGGAAGGAGAATCGTCATTTGGGGTCTCATCGCCAGCGTCGGGCTGGTTCTCGCGAGTCTTCTCCTGATCAGCCAGTCCTTCCGGATTGTGCGCTTTTGCGTCCCTCCTCATCCTCATAGATTCAAACGCTTCACAACTCTTCCTCCTTTTCGTATGATCATGAGTGTTCCTCAACTCGCTGCTTTACCGTGTAGAAAAGCACAGCCCGTTTCAATTAATCGTGATCCTAACAGGGAATCGTTGTCAAGCAATGGAGACGGGTGTTTGCTGAATCCTCTCTTGATTCCTAGGTACTTACTTGTGATGGGCACTACGTTCATCGACACCATCGTTGGAGGAGGGATTGGAAGTAAAGCGTAGGATCCTGTCAAAGTCGAGCTGCAGAAGGCGGTGCTCAAGAGCTGGTCCTTTTTCGATCCTTCCATAAAGCTGGTTCTCTTCACAGACAGCGAATACTGGAAAGAACGCGCTCGTGAAGTGGGAATCACGTGGACGGAGGCATTTGCGTTGTTGCTTCTCCTCTTTCTCATTTGCAGACTCAATCCGAACGGTCTGCCGTACTTTTCGTCCATGACGGAGTATCTTCAGGATCACTACGTCAGTCGCTTCTACGGCTATGTGAACGGAGACATCATCTTCCACAGCACGCTGCGCGACGTCCTCCTGCGCATCGACCACGCCATTCCCTCCCCTCATCTCCTCGTCGTCGGGAGGCGTTACAACGCCTACTTCAAGTCGGGCACCCTCTCCTCCCTTTCCTCCGCCTCCGCCGTCGATCGGTACATCAAGTCGCAGATTCGATTCTCGGAGCAATTCATCCCCGTAGCCCAGGACTACTTCCTCTTCACCGAGAACACCTTCACTCGCCACAACCTCCTTCCCGTCGTCGTCGGTCGCAACCGCTACGACAACTACCTCCTCACCCTCTGCAAGACCACTTCCACCTGCCGCCTCGCCGACGCCTCCGAAGCCCGTCGCGCCCTCTCGCCCTGCTTACGCCTAGTCATCGCGCTGCACCTCTCCGACGCCAGCGGCGACTTCGCCGGCACCAAGGCGCGCGTGGACGCCGACTGGAACGCGCGGCTGATCGGCGACAACCATCACTTCAACTCCGTCGCCTTCTCCGACTGGCGCGTCCGTTGGTCTCAGTCGCTCCCCTCACCGCTAGTTCGCCTGCAGAGCGGGGAGGTTGTGCTCGCGCGCAACGCGTTCGTGGACGACGCCTTCGCGCCCGCGGCCGTCGCCTTCCTGCGCAAGTTCGTCACGGCGGAATCGCGGTTCGTGTACTACGGGCGGACGGCGGTCGGCGCCGCGCTGCTGACGGAATTCGGGACGATTCCAGTCGCGGCGGTGATGAGCGACAAGTGGTTTAAGTTGGGGCGAGATGGCGGTGTGAGGCGTAGCAACAACATGGAGTTGGTGATGGCGAAGCCATCGCGAGAGGGCGTGTATCAGGAGGTGCGGCTGCCCTCGTGAGCGTGATGTGACGGTGTGAGGCGTAGTGTGTGGGAGATCGACAAGACAGGCACGTGCGCGCGCTACGCGAACTATCTGAGCTTCTACGCGGGGCTGATCGACGAGAACGCGGAGCGGCGCCAGCGCAAGTGCCCGGCGTGCCCGCCGTTCAGCAAGAAGAACAACGTGATCGTGGTGGACGGGGACTGCCGCTTCCACCTGCTGCGGCAGCTGGCGTCCGTGGTGTCGTTCAGCTCGGTGGTGGTGGTGCCGGACCTGCTGCTGCAGAAGTATGAGGGCTTCGAGGTGGTGGAGGAGGCGCTGGAGCTGGTGGACGTGTACACGCCGTCGATGGAGGGCGCGGACGTGCGGTCGCTGCACGTGTTTCGGAGGTCGCACGAGAAGACGTGGAGTATTCGTTTGCCTTTGTGGGGTGTTTGTTTGGAGGTGCGTTTCAATCGTTTCAGGGTTGACTTGTTGCTTTGGTTTAACAGTAATAAGATAACGGTGTTGTTATGGGTTGCTTAACAGTTACAAACAACAGTGAATGGCTTCAACAAACACACAACTCCGCCTGCACCAAACACATCTACACCTCACTCTGAAACGCAACACCCACATACGACGGCAACACCACCTCGCTGGAGAAGGCCGCGCCGTCCGGCGTCAGCGCGTACTCCGTGTGCGTGTCGTCCGCCACGGCGCGGAAGGGCAGATTCGCGCTCACGCCGGACATGGCGTCGGCCACCGACACGGCGAACTTCACGAAGTCCTTGATGTGCGGATTCTATTCCTCATCTCACGCCACAGCTGCCACGATCGCGCTGTCCTCCACCACGTCGCGCTTCAAGCACTCGTTCACGAACTACGCCTCACGCCCGCGCGCTTCACCCACGCGCATACACTCGCTCCCGTCGATGAACTTCGCCAGTCCGCGCGCCACCGTCAGCAGGAAGGCGCAGGCGAACACCACCGCCGGCAACAGCACCGCCGGGTCGCGCGACGCGCCCAGCAGCGTCTCCAGCCGCGCGAAGAGCGAGAACACGAAGCGGTCGACGAAGAAGGGCAGGTGCTCGCAGAACGCCTCGTCTAACGACAGCATCTGCGCGACGCGTCCGAACAGCGGCAGTGTGTAGGACACGGCGTGCTCGCTGCGGGCCGCTCGCTGCTGCAGCGCCGCCGCGTGGTCGATCAGCAGCGACGGGGGGGCCCCTCCTTTTGCGGTGGCACGCAGCGTCTGCACCGTGGCGTCGGTCTTGGCGAGCAGCGCCTTGAGCTGGGGGTTCTGGTTCAGCACAGCGCGCTGGTTGGCGTGCAACTCCAGCATCTGGAGGAAGTGGTAGGCGTTGCTCACCACCACCAGCTCCAGCAGCACCTCCTCGAAACCCTCTTGTGAGCTGTCCGTCGAACCCTCTTGTGAGCCTTCCTTTGCATTCTCCTTTGCTCCCTTCTGTGGACTCTCCTTTGCTCCCTTCTGTGAACTCTCCTTTGCTCCCTTCTGTGAAGATGACGCTTGTGAAGATGACGCTTGTGAGAGGGTGGCTTGTGAGAGGGCCAGCTGCTTCTGGAGCTGGTGGAAGAGGACGGGGATGGAGTCGCCCTCCGCGACGACGGGCGGCGGCGTGGCGAGCACCGTCGCATGCAGCGAGCCGAAGATGCCGTCGAGATGCGTGGTGAGGAGAGAGAGGAGAGAAGGCAGGAAGTGCACGTGCAGGAGCGTCGCCACCTCAAATAGCGCGTGAATGTGCGCGGAGGTCAGCGACGCCGCCAGCTCCGGGCGCTGGAGCGCGCGCTTGGCCTCCGCGCTGCCGAAGAGGAAGAGCGAGGACTAGAATTGAGGGGGTCCCCCACTCTCACATGCTTGAAGGAACTCTCACGCGCGGGCAGCACCCACGTCTATTCTTCATTCACCATGACGACGCCCACCTTCTGGTCCACGTCGAACACGCCGAAGCACAACAAATCCATCGTCTCGCGCTGCAACCACTGGTTGAAGCGGTTGGCGCCCGCCGTGGTGCCGGCACTGCCGCAGCAGCGCGAGACGATGGCGGCAAAGGGGGGCAGGGGACAGAAGGACTGGAGGGCGGCGTGGGTGTGGAGGAGGAGGCGGAGGAGTGTCTCCAGCTCCGCCAGGAAGGCGAGGGAGAGCGTCTCCATCTTGTCGAAGACGCACAACACGTCCTTGGTGAAGCTGGCAATTAGACCGCTCAGTCACTCCTACAGCGCCTCCAGCTCGCGACACAGCACCGAGTACAGGTTGATCTCTCTCCCGCACACCGCGGTAATCCGATCGAACTGGCGGATCTACTCATCACACTCTCCACTCACCACCACATCCAGCTGCGGCCGCGACGGCACCTCCACCGCCCTGTCCAGCCGGCTCGCCGCGCAGCGCTTGCACCAACGGTACAGCTCGCGCGACACCTGCGTGACCAGCTCCTTCAGCAGCACGCTCGCCATCGTCTCCAGCTCCTCCTCCAGCGCCGCAGGCGTGGCGCACACCGCGCTCACCTCCTCCAGCCGCGCCGCGTCGCGCACGGCCGCCAGGGGCAGGAGCAGTTGCGTGGCGGTGAGCTGCAGACAGCGGCGCAGAGCGAAGCGACTCAGCACCAGCGGGAAGTGCAGAGCGGCCATCGCGTCCCACGCCGGGCGCGTCTCGGCGAAGGCCTCGTCTAGCGCCAGGAAGTGGAGCGAGGCGCAGCGGCGGAGGGCCTGCGCGTAGCAGCTGTAGTGCGCCGCCTTCTCCAGCAGCTCGCGGTGCTCGCGCAGCAGCGCCAGGTCGTTGGCGCGCAGCAACGTCCCGCGAGGGAAGAACTTGTGCGCCACGGCGACGGAGTTGGGGTCGGCCAGAACGGACAGCAGCGCGCTCAGCACCACCAGCTGCGTCTGCGAGAGGGGCACGCCGCGCTCCACGCAGCGGATCTCGAGCTGGCTGCGCGCCTTGCTGCCCAGCTTGTACTCGTCCTCCGGCGCGGGCGGCTGGCGGCCGAGCCAGTCGCAAGCGACCTCGCGCACCTTGAGGAGGAGGTCGCGCTCGCGCTGCAGCTTGCTGCCCTGCTTGTCGGCGTGGTGCAGCCAGTAGAGCACGTCCACGCGAATCAGCTGCTGCGCGCTGCTGTAGGACAGGTCATACGCCAGCGGCGCCAGCACCGGCTCGAAGCGACGCAGCGCGCGCGCCAGTGACTGCAGCATCAGAGCGTGGAGCAGCAGCTCGCCCTTCTCCTCCTCTGAGAAGCCGAACAGCGCGAAGCGGGCCGCGGGCGAGCTGGCATCCTCTGCGGGCGGCGGGGCGTGCTCGGCACAGAAGCGGCAGAGTGTAGGGTCCTCGGCGTCGGTGAAGCAGGCCTGCGGGTAGGTCTTGCCGCAGCGGTCGCAGCGGAGACACGCGGGCGGGTTCATGATCTTCCACGCCCACTAGCGGTGAGGGGGGAGGGGGAGAAGAACGAAGAGGCGCAGGTCGATGGCCAGCGCGCGCAGCACGGGGAAGGGGCGCAGGAGCACGCGCTGCTGCGGCGTGAGCGCGAAGTGCGTCAGGCGCGTGGCGGCGTCGGCGTCGGCATAGCCGCTGGCGGTGCTGATCACGCTGGTGTCCACGGCGGCCGAGGCGTACTGCGAGCGGCCCAGCAGCCCGCCCTCGTTCGACCGGCTCGTGTACAGGCGCTCCCCGCTCCCTACCCGTGATTCTCATTCCACAGACCGTACGGGCAGTGCTGGCAGTGCTGGTGATGCTGGCCGAACTGGTGGTACTGGTGACACTCACAGCGCCATTCGCGCTGGGGTCCCACGCGCCGGCCTCTTGGGAGGCGTCCTCGCACGTCTCCAGCGCGACGAGGGCGTCGAGGTACTGCTGCCGCATGAGCGCCTGCTTCTTGCTCAGCAGGTACCGGCACTCCGTGCGGTCTACGCTTCAGCGCGTCGCGCCACGCTCACCTTGGCGTACCGTGTACGGCTTGGTGCCCGCGACCTCGGGCCAGGAGGGCGCGCGCCGCAGCACGGCGAAGACGCTGTAGACCAGCTCGAAGTCCACGGGGATAAAGGGGAACACGCGGAACAGCTTCTGCGCGTCGGTGAGGCGGAGGAGTTTGTCGCGGAAGACGGAGCTGCCGGCGCCCATGGAGTCGAGGAGGAGGAAGAGCTGGGAGACGGAGCGGAGCAGGAGGAAGTGGGATTGGGGGTAGGTGGAGGAGGAGGTGAGGACGCGATCGATGGCGTGCGGTTAGGGAGAACAGGGAAAAGGAGGGTGGATATGGAGTTGCAGAGCGATTCGAGGAGGGAGGTGACGCGATAGGGCTTGACGAGGTCGATGAGATGGCGGGAAAAGTACTGGTCGGAAAAACAGCTCTCCAGCTCCGAGATGGCCTTTCCGTCCTCTCCAGCAACGGAGGCGCGGAGGGACGCGGAGAGAGAGGAGAAAACGCGGAGAGTCGAATGGAGACTTGGCTTCTTTTCCTGCACATTAGGAGCACATTCGGCAGCTACAAAGACAAGATCCGCGATAAAGGAACAGTCGATTACCCCCAGAATCGCGTCCTTGACAATGTCGGGGACAATCTACTGCTGAGTGGATTCTCAAAGCCAAACGGGCTTTTCCTTCAGCGAGTACAGCTTTGCAATGTCGTCAAGGATGGAGAGGAGCGTCTTTTCCAAAGACTCCATGGCGCTCCTAACGCCCAATATCAATTTGATTTGTGAGTATAGCACCTTCGCAGCATCCGAGTACTTCCAGTCGTTCTTCGATTCGGAAGACAGGGCTGGGGTGTGCATATCTACAAGCTTTCCAAGTCCCCTTTCCAGATAGAGCTCGGAGAGCTTCGTTTGAAAGGCAGAAACGGCCTACATATGAGAATCGCGAAGAGCCAGCACATCCAAGCATTCCAACGCGGCAACAAGATTAAACGGGATGGAGTCCTTCTGCACGGCGGCTAGTGTGGGGTAATGGAGAGGCTGCTCCGAATTCCCGGTTTTCAGGGTAATCAGGGGGATATCGCACAGATCTTCACTCTCCATCCGGATGAAATGTAATTGGGGAGATTTGGAAATGCGTTTCTGGGTCGTGTCCGAAAAAACGGCCCATTTTACTCGATTCAAACCGATTCGCCAAAAAACGCTATGGAGGAGGTTTCACTGGCAACAGCGGAGGTGAAAGAGAAGATAACGCACCTGCTGGGAAAGCAGTCAAGTCATTTGTTTGTTTGCTTCTGTCGCGTGCTCTATGCAAGGAAGGAGGACCGTCACCCTTTGTTCGTTGTTGTTACTCGTAGGCCAGTGGATAGATGACAACCTGACTGGGTTCTTTGCGGTGACCATTACAAGAGGACTAGTCGCTGGATTTCCCATTTATTCGGCTCTGCTATTCGATTACAACGTGGAATCTGGGTGCAACTCTGAGGAGTAGACATTTGATGTAAAACTGGCTTTTGAATTCTCCGACAATATGAACCAGCCAATTAAATGCGGAGATATGTGCTATATCATGCCCCATCAGGAAAAGTGCTTCTGCTTCCTCTTCACAAATACCGATGACGCCTTCACGTTTTTTATTGGAGTATTGATTGTTGGGGAGAGTGAGTCGTAGATGCGCGGAATGTGCACGAGTTTGCAGCGGCATTCCGCTCCGGTGACCGCCACAGCGGCTCCTGGAGAGAAGAAGAAGAGAAGGAGCTTCTTCTCCTTCTTTCGCGTGTGTGCCGTTCATTGGGCTGATGGGTAGGGAGAGAAGGAGGAAAAGAAGGAGGAGATGTCCATTTCGGGCGTGGTGTTCGTAGGCATTCTGAAACGCCTTCATCCTTAGATTGAAAAGGTGGAAACGCAGGCGCAGGAGTCCAGCGCACTGGACCGTGTGGCACAGGAGAGCACGCTGTCCAAGTTCTCGCTGTGCAGGGGCGCTGTGGTGCAGGAGTTTACGGGCAGCCGTCAGGGCAGCGGGCGTGTGTCCATCGAGGACGTGGAGCTGCTGAATGCAAATCGGGAGATGATGGAGAAGAAGAAGATGGAGATGAAGAGGGAGGAGGAGGAGAGACGTCGTAAGGAGGAAGAAGAAAGAAAGAAGAAGGAAGAAGAGGAGAGACTGAGAAAGGAGGAAGAGGAAAGACTGAAGAAGGAAGAGGAAGAAAGAATCCGTAAGGAGGAAGAAGAGAGATTGAGAAAGGAAGAGGAGGAAAGATTGAGATTGGAAGAAGAAGAGAAGAAGAGACTTCGTAAGGAAGCAAAGAAGAGAAGAAGAGAAGAGGAGAAAAAGAAGAAAGAGGAAGAGAGACTACGTCTGGAGGAGGAAGAAAGAAAGAGAAAGGAGGAGGAAGAGAAGAAGAAAGAAGAAGAGGAAAGAAAGAAGAAGGAGGAAGAGGAGAGAAAGAAGAGAGAAGAGGAAGAGAGACTGAGAAAGGAAGAAGAGGAAAGGAAGAAGAGAGAAGAAGAAGAGAGATTGAGACTGGAAGAAGAAGAGAGAAAGAAGGAAGAAGCTAAGAGAAGGAAGAAGGAAGCTAAGAAGAAGAGAAAGGAAGAGGAGGAGAGAAAGAAGAGAGAGGAGGAGGAAAGACTTCGTAAGGAAGAGGAAGAGAGACTGAAGAAGGAGGAAGAAGAGAGATTGAAGAAAGAAGAAGAGGAAAGGATTCGTAAGGAAGAAGAGGAGAGACAGAAGAGAGAAGAGGAGGAGAGAATGAAGAAGGAAGAGGAAGAAAGACTGAGAAAGGAAGAGGAGAGAAAGAGACAGGAAGAAGAAGAGAGGAAGAAAAAGGAGGAAGAAGAGAGATTGAAGAAGGAGGAAGAAGAGAGATTGAAGAAAGAAGAAGAGGAAAGGATTCGTAA
>ERZ827156.1848-NODE-1848-length-23456-cov-4.143541_pt1 | contig 23456 bp, 31 predicted proteins | sample MGYA00519919_ERZ827156 | MGnify/ENA primary metagenome ERZ827156 (study PRJEB31778, sample SAMEA3449269) | human gut metagenome | biome: human gut; feature: human-associated habitat; material: faeces | place: United Kingdom | collected 2010/2012 ...
TCTGTCGACGCTGCAGGTGGCCTTCTCGCTGGCGTTCGGCGACGTGTTCCGCTCGCGCGCGTACGACTACTACCTGCTGAAGGACGGGCACGTGCTGCTCCCGGCGGTAACGATGCGCGAGGATGAGCCGCGGACCGTCGGCACGCTGCTGGCGCGCCTGAAGACTGTCTATGCGCGCGCCTTCCTCTTCCAGCTCCACAACGTGTTCTTCTACGCGCGCTCGCTCGCCGCTCCGCAGCGCTTCGTTTCCGCGCTCGTGCGCGACCTGAAGGCCTTCGCCGACGCGCTCTATCACGCATCTGGCGAATCCAACGTGATCCGCGCCGCCTCGCAGACACTCGCCTGCAGCAGCACCTTCGCGCAGGAGTGTCTGACCAACCTGCTGGTGCTGCAGGTGGACGTGGTGATGAGCGCGCTGAGCTGGGGGTACATGGGCCTGCAGCTCGCGCACCGACTGCTCGGCGGGCGCTGGAAGCGCGGGTACGTGACCAAATACTCCCCGTTTTTGCTGAACCACAAGAAGTCTCGAAACTGGGTCGCGATGGCACTGCGCGCGATGGCGAACCGCGCGGTGGGCCTGCTGTCGCGAATGAACCTGCTGGTGCCCGTGGAGTACTGTCTTCACCACCTCGACGCCTTCCGCAAGACGGTGGAGTGCGAGCCGCGGCGGTTCGAGCGGTGCAAGCCGCCGAACGTGTCGATCCGCGGCGTGGTGCTGGTGAGTGCGGCGAGTGCGTGTGAGCCATAGCCCTTCGACGAGGTGTACTGCCGAGGCTACGAGCTGCTGGCGACGCTGGAGCGCGGGAAGTACCGGCAGGAGGACTGCTTGTCGGTATATGCCGTGGGAAGCGCGTTCTTGGTGGTGACGCGGAATCGCCTGTTGCTGCTGCGCCGAAGAAAGGAGGCGGTGGTTGCGATGCTGAATGTGGTGCTGAACGATTGTGTGGAGGTGTACGTGGAGAATGATGCGGCAAAGAAGATGCACTGCTTGTACGTGTCGGTGCTGGAGAGCAGGGATCTTTTTGATCGGCACGCGAAGAAGAGCCACTTCGCGCTGAAGATGAGCGTGGTTCGGGTGAGAATGGGCAGTTCGGAGACGGCGTTGAAGATCGCCAGCAAGCTGAACGAGATCGTGAGGTCGGAGATGATTAACCACGATTACGGTAAGCACGGGGGAGGAGGGTAATGCGTAGTGTGGAGGTTCGATTACTCTCTGAGTACCACGAAGAACATGGTGTAGTTGGCCTTGTTTTTTCAACACGTTTTCAGTCCCATATCACTTGCAATCGCTTCAAAGCAGAATGCCAAAACGCCGTTTTCAGTGTTCTTCTGTCATAGAAAAACAATCGAAGATGTCCGCAGCTGAAGGATTTGTGCAGTTCCTGAGAAAGACGCCCACCCAGTTCCACGTGGTGCGCGAATGCGTGAAGCAGCTGACTGCTGCCGGTTTCACCCGCATCAGCGAGAAGGAGAGCTGGGAGGGAAAGGTGAAGCCCAGCGGCCGCTACTTCTTCACCCGCAACGAGACGTCGCTGTTCGCGTTCGCCGTCGGCAACAACTATAAGAAGGGAGACGGATTCGCGATCGTGGCGGCGCACACGGACTCTCCTTCCCTGAAGCTGAAGCCCATCTCCAAGCAGGAGTCGAAAGGCCACATGATGCTGGGAGTGGAGACGTACGGTGGTGGCAAGTTCTACACGTGGGCGGATCGCGACCTGGCCGTTGCCGGTCGCTTGATCGTTGGCGGTGCCTTTCTCTGCTTACGCGTAGTTCGAGAAGGATGGCAGCATCAATACGAAGACGTTCGACATCCACAAGAGCCTGTGCTTCATCCCCTCCCTCGCCATTCATCTTTCCGACGAGAAGGAGCGCGGCGGCAACAAGGTGGAGTTCAACAAGGAGACGCAGCTGCTCCCCATCTTCGGCATGTCCTCCGCTGCTGAAGAGAAGGAGGAGAAGAAGGACGAGGAGGATATCTACGCGCGCCACCCCAAGGAGCTCGTGGACCTCATTTGCAGCAACGCCGGCGTGGAGCCCAAGTCCGTCCTGGATATGGATTGCTACCTATACGACATGACTGTTTCTCCTATTGGAACGCATAAGACATAGCCGGCAACGATCGGCGGCATCCACGACGAGTTCGTCTTCAGCGGCAAGATCGACAATCTGTCGATGACGTACTGCGGCCTGAACGGCTTCCTGCAGTCGCTGCAGAAGGCCAACGACGACCACATCGTGCGGTAGGCGCCATTCCCCTCCTCGACGGTAGTGTGCTGGCCCTGTTCGACCACGAGGAGATCGGCTCGGCTTCGCTGGCGGGCGCTGAGAGCACTTCGCTGCGCTGCATCATCAACCAGCTGTCGGGCGAGTCGCTGGCGAGCCAGGCGATCCGCAAGTCGTTCCTGCTGTCGTACGACGTGTCGCACGCGTTCAACCCCGAGTACAGCGACAAGACGGAGGCGAACCACCGCTGCATCCTCAACAAGGGTGTGGTGATGTCGTACGCCGCCTCTCAGAACATGGCGACGTCGGCGCCGTCGGGCGCGGTGATGCGCATGATCTGCAAGCGGAACAATCTCGACCTGCAGTGCAGCGTGAAGAAGCAGGACATGCGCGAGGGATCGACGGTCGGACCGCGCATCAGCACGCAGCTGGGCATTTTGACGGCCGACCTGGGCATTCCGCAGCTGGCGATGCACAGCATTCGCGAGATGTGCGGAGGCAAGGATATTGAGACTGGAGTGAAGATCGCCAACGCGTTCTACAACGAGTGGGGAACGATCGAGAAGGGCATGAAGCTGGGAGAGGAGTTCTAAACCCGTGTTTGTTTGATGATACGCTCTCTCGGACTGGTTTTTGAATCCATACCATTATTCGGGCCTATTTTTGGACTCTTTTGGAATCGCTCATTTCTCTTCTTTGATTCTCTCTATTCCTTCACTGTAAGTCTGCGTTTCGATGTGCCCCCATGCGAATTGACTTTTGAAGAGCCAACACTTCCAACTCGATTGGCTCTTTGAGAGAGACAGAGTGCTAATGCTTCGTGTAGAGTGCACAATGGCACCTCGAGGGACGCGGCGTCAGCCAACAACCGACGATTATTCGGATGAGAGCGATACGTCCAGCAGCAAGCGGAAGAAGAAGGAGCCCGTGGAGGAGCCCAAAGATAGCCAGCACGTTGCAATCGGTCGGTTCCGTTTGGCTGTGGATTACGCGCAGACGAAAAGGAGCTTGCGAATGCGATTGAGATACTGAAAAAGCAAAGGGACGACAATCTTCTGCTGATCAAAACAGAGCATCAGATGCGCTTGGATTCGGCCACCAAACTCGCCAAGTATGAGGAGGAGCGACTCGAGTCCTTCTTCGATGTCCATTTTAAAATGCGAGTTGACGCGTAGAACGAGGTTGCAGAGTTGAAGCGGAAGATGCTGGAGGAGCGGTCGCAGATGTCGAAACGGTCTATTTCGGATGGCGTTGGTATTTATTGTTCGGTTCAGGGATAGGTGTCGCGGAAACACCGCATTGTCGGAAATCACGACGACAGTGGCTTGAATAGTGCAAGCTTTGTCGTGAAATCACCCGTAGAAGACGACACTACGCTGACAGTGGAGCTGCCAGAGAATGAGATTGTGGATGACGTTCGTTTTATGGTGTCGAACTACGTGGCGCAATCGAAGGAGAGGAACGCGCGTTGGTACGAATGGTGGTGTTGATCGTAGTGACGGTGAACATCGTGGTTGTCCTTCCCGGAAATCGGCTGCTGGTGAACGATTTGTTCCTGGAACCGAATACGGAGTGCTATTTGGTGAAGGATAAGGAAGAAATGCACGGCGTGTTCGTGTCTGCTGAGCCGAAGGAAGTGGCGGAGTGGTCACAACATGACACGTAGTTTATGTTCAAGCCTGACAAGGAGAAGAGGAAGAAGTATATGATTGACGGTCTTCGTGATGGGAGCCTTTCCATTTCGCTAGAAACAAGCGAGCCGGGCAAAGTGGATGTCGTGAGTGATGCTGAGAACCTTATGAGTGGCGAAAAGGATGTTGTTATCGCGTGATTTGTATTTGTTTGTTGCTCCAGAATACGCTCCGATTTCGCACGCACTTGGCGCTTCGCAAAGGGACTCTCCTCTTCCACGTATTTTATCGTTTTGAGTTGAATATAACGCAAACTGTGAAATCATGGGTGCCGAATGCTCATCAATGCCCAAGGAGAGTAGCAAGACTTGTTTGCATCACGTGCCAATGGTGACGGAGTAGTTAATGAATCCGATTTGAAGACGCTGAAAATGGAGTTCAATGTCGCCCATGGTCTCCCCTGTCACTCCTAGGCTTTAGCGCATAATCGGAGTGACGAGGGATACATATTGAAGGAAGATTTCCTGCATTTTTTCAATTTGCCTGGTCTTTTAGCCGGTGAGGGTGAATGGCGCTGTTGAGAGTGCAGAGCGATTGTTCGTTCTCTTCGATTCGAACCACGATGAAAAGATATACTGGCCGGAGTTTCAAAAGGGCATTGAGCGTTGCATTTGCGGAGATGAGAAGGAACTCGATGAATTCATCTACAACTTCTTCCGACTGAACAAGTGCCATTTGTTGTGCTCGTTCAGAGAGTAGCCACCGCCACATCGAGTGTGAGGAGTTCCAGTCGATTATGCAGCATTTGCCTCCATCCGTCTTCTTCGTTGTCATGAAGAATGCGGATACCCGCGACGCCGAGGCGCAGAGTTCGTCTTGGCTGTTTTCGTGATGCGTAGAGTGGGTGAGTCGATACGGCTACCAGATGAATGACCTTGTTTTCGTCACTCCATCACATCACACCTAGCCGGTTGCTGCCATCCAGGAAGGCATCTCCATTCTGATTCAAGCGTACTTCCGCAACAACGATGACGATGTTTCTCTTCATCCCTTTACTGAGGTCTAGGAGTCCACCTCCATCAGCTACCACGACTTCTCCGTCTTCCTTCGCGAGCAGCCCAATTTCCGGGACTATTTCCGCGTCCCCCACACCCCCCATATTTGACTCCTAGACCATCATGGTGTTCGCCAACCCCGCGGGCAACACGCCCACCCCCGCGTCCAGCGTGTACCTGTCCACCACCCAGCCGACGTACACGCCCGCCTCGGACAGCTACAACACCATGCCATTCGACATCGTCGATCCTGAGGTGTACCGCTCGCGCCACGAGCGCTCCATCGCGAAGCTGGGCCACCCGGAGAAGTGGCAGGGCTACGCGCGCGCGTACTGGTGCATCGTGTGCAACTACTGCCACAAGGAGGTGCGGTTTTGCTGCATGTGCCAGGGCGAGCTGAAGCCGGTGGAGAAGGCGGCCAACGACGGTGTGTGCCGTCTGCAGTGTACGGAGTGCCATCGTGTGGTGACGATGCGATTCTGTTCGGCGTGCGGGCACCAGTTCGAGCCGAAGGTGGTGGATGCGCGCATGGAGATTCCGGGCGTGAACGTACTCGAATTGTGGGGGCGTGAGGGATAGACGGAAGTGAAGGAGTACTCGGGCGAGCTGTTCCAGGTGGCTCGGTTCAACTCGCTCGCGCGGTGCTTCGCGCGTATTCACAACAACTTCCTGTACGTGTTCAACACGCCATCTGCTGAGACGCCGTCTGACGTGTGCTTCTTGGAGAAGGCGACGGTGCGCAAGTGGGTGTGATTGCGGGCATTGAGGGCAGAAACAACGGCGACCCGAAGAGCTCGCGTCACTTCGGCTTCGTGATCCAGTTCCCCGCAGCGTATGACAAGGAGTTTTTCTGCGCGACGGAGGAGGAGCAGAGCCAGTGGATGAAGGCGATCACGGACGTGTCGGGCGTGCGGCGCATCGAGGACTACTACGACATTCGGGAGAAGATCGGCGAGGGCCGTTTCGCGGAGGTGTATCGTGTATGCGAAAAGTGGGGGCGTGAGGGGTAGTGTGTGAACAAGAAGACGGGCAAGGACTACGCGGTGAAGGTGATCAACAAGACGAAGCTGACGGAGGTGAGTGTGGGTGCGTGCGATGAGACGCAGAAGGAGTCGGAACTGATCCACACGGAGATCGCGATTCTGTCGCTGGTGCAGCACAAGAACATCGTGATGTTGATGGAGACCTTCGAGACGGCGACGGTGGGTGTGGGCGTGGCGCGTGAGGCGCAGGCGATGTACATCGTGATGGAACTGCTGCGTGGCGGCGAGCTGTACACGAACATCTGCGGGCGAGCCATCCTGACGGAGGAGGAGGCGTTCCGCATCATCTACCCACTGACGGAGTGTCTGGCCTATCTCCACTCCATGGGTATTATTCATCGGGACATCAAGGTGGGCATGAGCGAGGGGTGTGAGCGGCAGCCGGAGAATATCCTGTGTAACAAGAACCTGTTCGACGTGAAGATCGGCGACTTCGGTTTCTCGAAGCTGGTGTTCCCGAAAGAGAAGCTGGACTATCCATGCGGCACGCTGAACTACATCGGTGCTTGTGATGATGGTGTGTGAGGCGTAGCGCCGGAGGTGATCTCGAAGCAGGGCTACACGACGAAGGCGGACATGTGGTCGCTTGGCATCATCTTCTATCTGCTGTGAGCGATGGGCGTGGGCGTGATGCACAGACTGCGCGGGCGGTTGCCGTTCGACGGGCAGTCGAAGCGCGAGGTGATCGAGCAGGTGACGAAGAAGACGCCGGACTACAACAACAAGGCGTTCCTGCGGCTGTCGGAGAACGTGCGCGATGCGCGTGGGCGTGAGGCGTAGTGTCGAAACGCGATCCAGGGGCTGCTGCAGAAGGATCCGGACATGCGCTTGTCTGCGGAGGACTTGCTTCACCATCCGTGGTTTGATGATATGAAGGCGAAGCTGAAGGAGGAGGAGAGTCAGGAGCTGGCCGCAGAAGTGAACGGAGTTGTGTTGGAGGAGATGAAGAGTGAGGAAGTGAAGGAGGAAGAGAAGAGTGAGAGTGTGAAGGAAGAAGAGAAGAAGAGTGAGGAGGGTGTGCAGGAAGAAGAGAAGAAGAGTGAAGAGAGTGTGAAGGAGGAAGAGAAGAGTGAGGAGGGTGTGAAGGAAGAAGAGAAGAGTGAGGAGGGTGTGAAGGAAGAAGAGAAGAAGAGTGAGGAGGGTGTGAAGGAAGAAGAGAAGAAGAGTGAGGAAGAGAAGGAGGAAGTGAAGGAAGAGAAAAACAACACAGAAGAAGAGGAGAAAGGAACAACAAAAGAAAACAAGGAACAAAAACAGGAAGAAAAAGACAAACGAACGGAGGAGAATAGGGTACAGAACACTGCAAACTCCCAATCTCCTACTCAAACGGAGTCGTAGCGTGCCATCTGCTGACGGTTTGTTCAACAAACGATGCATTACAAATCCCGCATGCTCTGAATGTTCTCCTTGATGTGCTGTTTCACACTCTCCGGAATCGAATTCTCCCCCTTGCAGGACCGCTCGATCTCGCCACGCACCGTCTCATTCGCAACCCAACTCTCCGGAATGGGCAAGGGAAAGCACCACACATTCCTACAGTCACATTCGCACATAACATGCTACACGCCTTGCCTCATTTGAACCTTAGCCCCCAACTTCCGCATCCAGTGAATCACAGGCGCATTCGCAGGATTCACCACAGCGTACAGCATGCGCACACCCGCATTGTACGCGACCTACACTTAACGATCTTCCGAACCCATACGACAGACAGATAGTAGAGCAAACAGGAACCAATCGTGTTGCAGTGGTAGGGGTCTGCCACAATGGCAGCCCACTCGGCCCACTCGGGGTTGTCAATCTCACGGATGATTCGAGCCGTCGCGACGGTCCGCCACTCCCCATTCTCCACCACTTCACAACTGACAGCTAAATGATCAAACAAATCGACGTTCGTCAAGTAGTCCAAGAGGTTGCTGCTCACAGAGTCGATTTGACGGTTAAAACGGAAGTGGAGACTCTTCCTCGAAATCATCCCCCTCTGAATTGCTACGAGTCACTCAGTATGCGTACACCCACTGTCTTCCAAACGCGCTCGCTGGACGGGGAATAAGGGAACGAAAAGACAGTCAATCATCGAATTCTTCCCTGTACGGAAACTATGCAGTAAGAAACGGGAAAAGAGAGATACTAAGCACAATAGGAAGGAACCATTTGGATCAGTTGCGATTCCAGTTCTTCCAGTGGTGGCAAGCTTGGATCCTGGCCCCACTTCTTGTGGCGATACTGATTCCACACCTTGGACAAGGGGGTGCGAGTAAGCTCGCGTAAGAAGGATGTATCACTCTCCCTGTTGTCCGTATCCTCGTCTGCCAGCATCTGGTGTGCGTCGTTATTCGTATCCTGTGAAGAAATGCAATCCATGATCCTCTCACGGATGCCCTTGCGATAGCCAGAGGAGGGCGTCGTTGATGACGTAGACATTGAAGAACCCTTTGAAGAGGAGTGGGAAAAGAGTAATGGAAAACGACTCTTGCAAGGTGGATAAAACGACCCGAGGTATGATTTTCTTTGTCTGCGAATGGGAGCTTCCGAAAGACCGGTTTTCTTTCTCCTCTGCATCATTGTGCTGTTCTCATGCTTCCAGCTCTATACATTCCTCGGCGTGAATCACAGCTTCACGAAACTGATCGTTGCTCCGTGGTTGAGCTGTAATCCGTAGAGGCAGTCGATGAACGAGGATAAAGTGGTGAGCAACTCGTTTGTCAATCGAGAAGTGCGTCTTTCTCTTTACCATTCACCTACTAGGCTTCAAAGGATGTGCAAAATACTGTAGTGAACACGAAAGTGCAATCGGCTCTGAATGGGGCTTCTTCTGCAAAGAGTGCCGATTCTCCTATTCGCACGATTGGAGCATCTCCAGTACAGTTGATAAGCGAAACAAAAGGCGGAAAGGAGTACCACTATCCTGGGAATCGCAGGACTGCCTTGGTGATTGTGGCATACAACCGGCCGCAGTATCTGAAGAGAACCTTCGACTCGCTGATCAATACGCTGGCGTCCCCGCAGAACGCGGTGAAGGTGGATATTGTGCTGAGTCAGGATGGCTTTTTGTCTGTCCTGGATGGTATTGTGGAGGAATCGAGGAAGAGAATCAGCACCGCTCTTCCCTCCTTCTCATTCCGTCACATCCATCACAAGCAGGTGTTCGCTTCGCGCTCTCGTCAATTGTAGGAGAATCTCCCAGGAGATAGCGGCTACCACAAACTGTCCCGCCACTTTGGTTGGTTCCTGAATGAGATGTTCATCACCGATCAGTACGACCAAGTCATCATTCTCGAAGTCTTCACCCAAGCAACTCCTCATCCACAGGACGACCTCGAAATCGCTCCCGACTTCTTCGAGTACTTCGACGCCACTTCACCGCTTCTGTGGACCGATTCCTCTCTCTTCTGCGTCAGCGCCTGGAACGACAACGGCCAGGCCGACCATGTCTCCGACGCAGGTACCTCCTCCTCCTCCTCCTCCTCACGCCAGAGCGTCTCTATCGCAGCGACTTCTTCCCCGGACTGGGATGGATGCTCACGCGCACGCTCTGGCAGGAGCTGGGCTCCAGCTGGCCGCCTGCGTACTGGGACGACTGGCTGCGCCATCCGGACCGACGGCAGGGCCGCGCGTGCATCCGACCGGAGGTGAGTGTGAATGGAGTGGGTGATGCGCAGGTGTCGCGGTCCTACACCTTCGGCGAGAAGGGGACGAGCAATGCGCAGTAGGCGGAGGAGGGCTGTGTGAGAGAAAGGTTCTTTGGGCAGTTTTTGAGGGGCATCAAGAAGAATGACCGATTTGTGGAATTCACGAAGAAAGACCTGAGCTATCTTCTGAAGGAGAATTTCGACTCCTTGTGGCTGAAGGCGATCGAAGAAGCGCGCCTGGTCACGAGCCTCGATGCGATTCCCTCGTCGTCCTCCACTGCCTACAAGATGTACTATGAGTGTGTGCTTCCGGATGGAATAAGCAGTAGTTTTAGCGGTGGGCCGGCGGCGTTCAGGCGGATTGCGCGTGCCTTGGGCATTATGGAGGACGAGAAGGCAGGTGTGTTCCGGACAGCGTACATGGGTGTTGTTGCTGTGAAGTACCGTGGAAGCCAGCTGTATTTGGTTCCTCGAGAAGGCCCGTCCTTCCGTTACAATTCGTAGTGTGCTGTGTTTCTTTGCAGTCATCTGATTACGAAACGCATTCATTAAGAAGAGCGAGTCGCACTGGAATGGCAGCCCAAAATCGGGGCTATTTCAATTCAGTTATAGCAAGTTTAAATCAAATAACACTCCATCGGAGAATGTTCCTCTGCGCAGAAGACTATGAAATCAAAGAAGAGCTAGGCAGTGTGTAGAAGAAGGAGAAGAAGGTTGATGGATAGAAATGGCTGCCGGAAGGTGAAAGCACTGAACACAAAGACCGGGCTGTACTCGACGCTCATTATAGTGCCGGAAGCACTGATCGACGATCGTCTGGCCACCGATTACGAGACTCTCAGGAACTGCAGTTGTCCCTTCCTCCTCCCCTACGAAGGAGTGATGCCAAATGGGACGGATACATGGGTATGATCCCCGATGTGTTTTGAAGGCATAGATCGCAATGGAGTACAATCCACTGGATTCTCTCTCCACGTTAATGGCAAAAGGATTGCGATTCACTGAGGAGGAGCTACGGGATATTATAGTCGATCTCCTGTTCGCAATGATCTATCTCCACAACGCACACGTCATTCATCGTGTAAGCGGTGGTGAGAGCCATGATCGTCCAGGACATCAAGCCAGAGAACATGCAGATCACGGAGAATGGAACGGCTATACTCGGCAGCTCGGGTCTGGCTGTAAGAGTGGAGACTGCTGATGGTCTCCGAAGCACCGTGATTGGGACGAACGCGTACATGGCTCCGGAAGCATTCAACGGGGAAATGACATACAAGAGTGACGTGTATTCGTTGGGCATATCCCTGGTTGAGCTGGCAGATGGAAAGAAGCCATACGACGGCCTGAACTACTTCCAAGTGCGGTCAGAAGAAGGGAGTCAAGCGTAGCTCATGAACAAACTGAGCACAGACGAGCCACCCTCCCTCTCCTCCAAGTGGTCGCCTGAGCTCGTGGATTTCGTGAGCAAGTGCTTGGTGAAGGATGTGAAGGAGCGATGGAGTGTGAGTGAGTTGATGGAGGTGAGCTCTTTCACCAGAGAATGATGAGTAGCACCCCTTCGTGAAGGAACGCGTGGAGAGAATCCGGAACAAGAAGAGCTCGGAAGTGCTGATGCGTGTGGTGCAACGCGCTGTGGAGTTGCCTGCAGAGCCGGTCCGCGAGCCAGTCATTGGTGTTGTGAAAAGCAGCAAAGGGATGAAGCGACTCCAGAAGGACGTGGAGGAAGTGATCGTCAAGGACAGAGTGTGCAACAGTAGGATTGTTCAGGAATGGGACCTCTCCATCTATTCCCTGTTGAAGAAGCTGACTGTGGGGAATGGGTGCTTTCAGTTTGTGAAGAACCTGGTTGTTGCGGGATTGAATGAGCTGATGACAGTGGTTATCGGCAGCGAGTGCTTCAAAGCAAGTGGAGGTGTGTTTGAGATGAGGGATTGTGAGAAGCTGGAGAGTGTGACGATTGGAGACGGGAGCTTTGTGAGTGTGAAATGGGCGGTGTTCGAGAGTGAGTGTTGGAGTCAGGTGGTGATGGACTAGACTTGCCTTCCTTGAAAGCGCTTACACTGGGTCAGGAAGTGTTTGCGGAAGGGAAGAAACTGGTGATGAGGAGTCGAGACGTTGAGGCGGTGTGAAGAGTAGACTTAGCGGAGCTGGAGACACTCACGGCAGGAAAGGATGCACTGCGGGACGCAACGATGTCTGATTTGACCGATATGCCGAAGTTGGAGACGTGCCAATTGAGCCACTCCTTCCAGTGTGTACAAGTGGTGCGGCTGAGGAATGCGGGGAAGTTGGAGGCGATCAAGGAACTGAAGGAAGTCGCTGACAGCATGGAGAATGAGGGCATGACAGCCACGTTTGTACTCAGCGAGATGGAGAGGCTTGAAAGGGAGGAGGAGAGGAGGGAAGAAATGGACGCAAACGCGAGCAGGAGCCTTCACATTGCAAGCATGAAGGACTGGGAGAGCGCTGACCGCCTTGTGGGAACGATCGTCGTTGACTCGGGTTGCTGCAATGCAGAAGAGCTGAAGAGTCTTGACTTGACCAAGCTACAGAACCTGAGGGAACTTCACGTAGGAGACGACTGTTTCAAACATGTGGAGACTGTGGTGATCGACGGACTGAAGTATCTTAAGAGTGTTGTCGTCGGAGAATGCAGTTTCAGGAAGGAGGAAATGATCACGAATCAGCCGACGTGTCGCAGTTTGCACCTGATCAACTGCGACAGTCTGAAAGACTTGACGATTGGCGCCTTCTCCTTTTCTGACTACTCCGTGTTTGAGATTGACCACGTCCCTTCGCTGGAGAGTCTCGAGATTGGAGACCTGAACGAAGAGAGCTACAACTTCCACAACGCCGATTTGGTCCTGCGAAGTGGGTTTCAGCGGGTGGAATGAGGAGCAGGCATGCTGAGTCTAAAGAGCATCCTGCTGGGGAATCACGCCTTCTGTTGGTGTAGTGTTGCTCGGCTTAGCAGTGAGTGGTAAAAAGGCTGGGTGATGGAGTAGACATGCCCGAACTGACCACCATTCGGTTCGGACTGGACGCGTGCAGTTACAAGTTGAACAGTGATTCCTCCAAGCTGAAGATGGAGGGTGAGGGCGAACGAGTGGCTTCACGAATAGAGCTGCCCAAGCTATCTGAGTTTATCATGAAGACAGGAGTGTCGGATGATTCGCCTTATCCTGCCCAGACCGTGATTGCGGGTGCCTTGCTCATGGAGAGGTTGATGGATAGAGACGCTGTGCAGTGTAGCCGTTGTTTCTCCTTCTCACAGCAGTGAAGATGGAGGTGAATTGTGCTTAACCGCAATTTGCCAGATTTGTCCTCTTTGTTCCTACCAAACGAATTGAACAAACAGAGCAAGCGATCGTTTCAGTATTCCCCATTTCTTTCATCTCCACCTCCACTTGAGCAGGAGCTTCACTCACACTCGTTTGAGCGGGCGCTTCACTCACACTCGTTTGAGCGGGCGCTTCACTCACATTCGTTTGAGCAGGAGTTCCACTTCCCTCCACCTGAACCGGTTCCTTCTTCCCTTCCACCTGATTCGACTCCTCGCTTGCCTCCTCCTCCCCTTCCTCATACATGGACTTCTTTCCGATCACAGTGACCGTGTCCCACGTGGACACGTACCCGATCAGCACCACGGAGATCAACGCCAGGAACGACGAGAAGTAGTACACCCACTTCTTCCCGTAAGGGTAGATCGCCGACAGGATCAGCGGCGAGACGATCAGCGACGCCTGGCAGAACAGGTTGTCGTAGGACAGCATCTGCCCCTGAATGCTGGGATGCGTGATCGTCTACTCTTCAATCACGTCTCGTTCCCTCACGCTAATGATCGACACAGAGGTCGAGGCGGCGAAGCTGAAGCCCACCCACAGGAACATCGAGGAGATCATGGACACGACCTGGCTGTCCACCGTCAGCCCGAGATACGCGAAGAACTCCATGATGGTGCCCATCAGCGCCACGTAGGGAATGGGCATCTTCATGGTGGTGGTGAGCCACGGGAACACGAAGGTTTGCGCGGTGCAGGTGAATATGCTCTGAACGATGATTAGCGTGCTGCGGGTTAGGAGAGAAACACGACATCACGAATAGACGATGGAGGGCGTGTTGAAGGTGTCCGACAGGTAGATGCCGTAGCGCGACTCGATGGCGTTCGACGTCCAGCGCACGCAGAAGTCGAAGCAGAAGCACAGCATCATCGTGCCGGAAACGTGGGCCTTCACCTTCTTCAGTGGCTTCTCCGCCTTCTTCTCCGCCACCTGCTCACCCGCCGCTCCGTTCTTCTTCGCTTCACGCCGCTGCAGCACCAGCGGATTCGACTCCTTCAGGAAGAAGATGGCGAGCACCAGGGCGATGCCCGAAGTGATTCCAGCCATATACAGCGGGAAGTGGTTGTTGACCAGCGCCAAAACACCACCAATGGCAGGACCGACGATATAGGCAGCAGTTCCGCAGGCATTCAATCGCGACAAGTAGGTGCTGCGATCTTCAGCGGGGATCATATCGGCGATAACCCTGCGATAAAAGGAAGAGAAAGCGCATACGCCTAAACAATAATCATAGAACCCGCAAACAAGCCCGTCAGCGATCTCCAAATAATCAGAGGCCACATGCTATTCGACATGGCCTGGAAGAGGGAGCCTACGGCATCACAAGGAATGGAAAGGCATACCGAAGCAGGAACCGAACAGAGAAAGCAGCAGGAACGGTCTACGACCGTAGCTATCGCTTCCGGGACCCATGAACATCAGACCTGATAATCACCGCCCTTTCACACAACCACTAATCATTTGGAACACTGCGTAAGAACTAAAGAGAATGCCCTCCTGCATACTGGTGGAATGCAACTCCCTCACCAAGAACGGGAGAATGGGCACGATCAGCGCATAGTTCAGCGAGTCCATGAAGAAGGTAATGAACGCAAACACGATGATCCTCTTATGTTCGCCTGATAGAGTCATTCTTAACCACGCTAGTTGTAATGCACTTACAACAGGGTTACAATCTCTATTCTATAGTTGCAATAGGAGAAACACTGTTGAGCGAGAATTGGAGGACAAGTGTTAGGCGGCCATCCGTGCGTTTTTTCATTGGTTGAACGAGTTTCATTTCTGGGCAATATCACGGAATGACGTTCCAGACCTGAATTTGATCCCTATGAAGTCGTCCTTTGATTCGATATGACGAAATGGAGATTATGGAAGTGGGATTCAATGATCAGGATGAATGACAACAAACAATTCAGCCGTTGCGATTGACATATAATAGCGTGATGATTCGCAAAATGTGGTCTGTCTTGGGTTTGCAACCTCTGTAGTTCATTCCCTCCAGTCAGTCTCACCTCAACTACGTCTTCTGTCCATGACGCCAGTATCCCTTGACTTGATGGTCTCCATCGTACTCCACTCCGTTTCCATCACGCAGGCCATACACATAGTTGCCTCTGAACACTCTCACTCCATCCGCACACTCTTCGCCCTCGCCGTACCAATACCCATGCCAGTAGTGCCCACGATACGCCGTCTTGCCATTCGCATCGAACGCTTCTCCGTCTCCGTCCGGAACGAACAGCCACGACCTATACCTGGGAGAACAGCTCTTCATCCACCAGGAGTCCTTCGTTTGCGCCTCTCCCTCATACAGCAGTCGATTGTCCCTCAGCGAATACACACGATACTGCTTTCCTTCTTTGAACTCATACCTCCTCTCAGCGTCCATCACGACTCTACCCAGCTTCTCTCCATCCCGCCACCATTCTGTCCGAATGATCTGGTCATCCTTCTTCACGCAAATGTTCCCCTCCTTCTTTCCATTCTTCCACTCACCACTGTACTCCAACCCGTCCGCGAATTCCGTTCCCCTTCCATGTCTCATTCCTCGCTCCCACTCACCCTCGTATACAGGATTCCCGTTGCCATCAAACTCTGTTCCAGAACCATCTCGAAGAGGAAGGCTATAGATTCTCATCTTCGTGATTTTCAAGTCACCCTTATACACCAAATCACCGCTGTTGTAGATGCACCCACCCTTCATATCAATACACTCGCCCTTGTAGAAGTAATGATCCGACAAAAGGTTTCCTCTATCGCCCACTCCTGCTGTCCGTTCTCTAAGCAACTTCAACTTCGCCAAACGGTCAGCAACAGACACATGCTCTTCAGAAAAGACTGTCTGCAGTTGATCCCGAGAACACACATAGGATCTTATCACCTCCTTTCCACCCTCCTTCGTGATCTTCTCCACAAACCCGTTGTCCACGTTCTTGATGGTGCAGGAGTCACATGTGAGACTGTAGTACTCCATAGTACCATAGCCGCTTATACCAAAACGCAAAACCGCCTCCTTCCCGTCGATACGCAGTACGCGTTTCACATCCCACCGCATGTTCTCTCTTGTAGGGGGAGTGTACTCAATGTCCATCTCCCCATTCTTAAAGGTTCCCACCCACTTCACAGCAGTTGTGTTTTTCCACATCAGGGAAGGCTTGAACAACTCTCCTTCGCCGTGCATTTGGTAGTGATCATTCACATCGCCGTGGTAAACCAACTCGCTATTCTTGTACAGCATGCCTCTCTTCGGGATACCGTGCTGGAATGCGCCAGTGAAGGACCAGCCGTCCTCCAAGGGATGGGTTCCGTACTCCGCCTTCCCTTCTGCGTCGAAAAGGCCTTCAAACACCCGTTTCCCCTTCCGATCGTATAGTCTGCCCAACACATACTTCCAGTCTTTCGTCACATATCCCGTGAAGACATGGACCAACTCATCATCCTTCTCTCTGCGGTAAAGGTCCACAAAGCCGTACTGTTCGACATCCACTGGGCGCTTGGCTGCTTCGCTTAACCTGGTCAGACTGTTTTTCAGCTCTCCATCCAAGCCAGTTGCATAACGCCGCCCATTCCTGTATTCACAGGGGTAGAACCGATACTCATCAATGAACACTCTTCCCTTCACTCTCTTTCCCTCTCTCCATTCTCCTTCAAAGATCAGCTGCCGTTTGTCGTCTTTTATCACGAATTCACTGCCCGAACCATCAGGAACGCCATTCGCCACCTCTCCTTCATACCAGCAGAAGCGGTTCGAATCATACAACTTCACCCCGTTTGGTTCAACAATACCAGCATCTGAATCGAGTTCAAGACTACCGCTGGAGTCGCTTGGATCATCGAAAGTGGCATTGAGCTCCTCCTTGATCAACTCCGAGCAAGAGTCGTCCCCAATTCTCTCCACCGCGTCCTTCACGAAGGGATGCTATGCCTAAACCAAGGAGAAAACAACTCACATTAATCAGCTTCGGCGCGTCCCAGCGCTCCTGAATGTCCTTTGCCAGACACACCCTGATAAAATCAACGAAATCAGCAGACCACTGCGAGGAGGTGAGAGCTGGAGGAGGGTTCTGCAGAATTGCATCCATCACATCCTTCGATGACTTGAAGTCTGCGTAAGGGTTCTTTCCCTCAGCTATCTCGATTAATGTGATTGCCAGAGCCCATATGTCACTCTTCACTCGTGTTTCTCCATTGAACGCTTCAGGCGCCTTATACCACAGCGTTCCATATCCCTCCCGCTTGGATCCAGAATGATTTAGCTTCTCTGCTAGTCCAAAATCAGCGAGTTTTACCACTCCACTTTTTGAAATGAGCAGATTCTCTGGTCTGATGTCCTACGATTGACATAATGTATGGGTGAATTACCTTGTGAATGATCTTCCTATTGTGAAGATAGTAAAGGGCAAGCAAACAACAACTCGCGATTTCGCGAATCAACGCCTCAGAAAAGCCATTCTTACCGATGTAGTGTCTAATGGAGCCATATTCGCAATACTCCGTAATGATCTATTCAGTTAGTGTAATCCCTGTTGATCAACCCAGAAGTCCTTTTCATCCTCCTTGGCGTCAAAGTAGCGTACTATATAATCTGAAGAACACTTTTTAAGCTCTTCTTGATTCTCCTCCAAGCAATCCCCTGGCTGCTTCTTTTTCAGTTTCTTAAGTGCCACACGCTTGAGACTACTCAAGTCTTTAGCAAGATAGACTTCACTGAATCCACTATATGATGAGCAGGAATGAACTACGAACCCTTCTCCGATCTTCCTCTCTATCTTATAGCAACCGAGAACGGTTTCTCCGTCCATGATAATAAAAAAGTGAGAATGGAAGAATCAGCGTAACAGTCCGTTTTCTCGGTGATTCAGTTATGAACGGTTTAGTTCCTCTTTTCAGGTATGAAAGTTGTGAATCGAGCTGCTGAGTCTATATCGAATGCTGAAGGCACCATATCACTGTGCTGATTACCCATTCATCGATTCACTATTGATGTTGCAATTCACAATCACCATAGCAGTAAACATCCATTCTGTGCGAAACGGGATGATTGGAGAACCAGGATTCATCTTTAACAATTCTGAAGGACACAAACCCTAGAACAGCTTGCTAGATGAAGTGAGAATGCAATCAACCTTCTGCAACCTTCATTTCTGTCTCTACTCGTTGAATAGACAATTCAAGTGGAATCAACACATTTCAAACACAGAATGAATCAATAATATGATCCCCTTGCTACATGAATGATCTGCCTTGCTGATTCGTCCTCATTTCCAACAAACAGACAATAACTAGAAACGGCGTCGGTACACCCTAGCCTACTTCAGAGGATCGAACAAGCCATCCTTCTTATCGCCCTTGCTTCTCTTACGAATGGGATTCTTGTCACCCTTCCGTACCCACACAATGACAACAGCTACAATGCAAAGAACAACGAAACCCGTAAGGACGATGGACAGCAATTCCACCTTCCTCACTCGCAGCACGGGACGCTCGTAGAACCGCAGATCGAAGTCCTTCGCGAACCACGAGGCGTAGGTGCCGTTAAGCACCTGATAGAACGGAGTGAGGGAGTTGCTCACCCTCTGAAGCGTGCCAGGTGCCTCTTTGGACCGCGCCGTGACGCGGACCCAGAAGGCACTGACAACCAACTCGTCGTCGAATTGCATCGCCACGTCCTTCATCCTCCACACATCCACCTCGCTCGCTTGGACGCCATGCACACTCGCGAACGCCGCCTTGATCACCGTCGACGCGTTCTTTGCCTTTCCCACGTCCGTCTTCGTAAGCGCGAAGGACACGTCCACATAGGCAAAGCCTCTCGGTGGGTTGTTCGACCGGCACTCGTGCTTGTCGTTCCTGCTCCACGTGGGCTTGCCGTCCTCCAAGCGGCACTCGCGGTACATGTCGCCAATGAACCCGTCGGGGCACGGGGCGGAGGACACGCCGCCGGGCATCACGCCGGGGAAGCCATCGCGCATGAGGCAGTAGTCGACGGAGGAAGCGATGAGATCAACGGTCAGCAGCGACATACGCTTCCGCTCGCAGTCGCAGTCCACCACCTCGAACTTGTACTGCGAGAAGGACTGCAGATGGTTCATCATCATGAACTCCTTGCGGCCGCCCTCGTCGAACAGCACGGGACTCTTGTGGGCGAAGACCTCCGTCCAGTGGAAGCCGTCGTCGGACCCCGACAGGCGGATGAACGTGGGGTTGCACTCGAGAAGCGAGGTGCCCTTCTGGAGCGCCAGACGGTTCACCCACTCGTTGCGGCCGTAGTTGAAGGCGTAGACGCTCCACACGGGGACGGAGCTGCTCGTCCAGCTCCGCTCGGTCTGGCTGCTCCACGCGGACACCGACGCCTCCTTCAGCTTGTTGAAGTAGAAGGGCTCTGTGATGGCTCCGTTGTACACGCGCGACACCCACGAGCCCTCGATCGGGTTGACGTAACCGCGGAACTGCAGCTCGCCGCTGGTGCTCGCGTGGCGGTGGATCTCGACGGCCAGGACGTTCTTGCCCTCCTTCAGATAGTAGCCCGGCGCGGAGAAGGGGTAGATGAAGTAGTCGTCGAAGGTGGCGATGGCCAGCGTCTTGGCGTCCACACTGCCGGAGGGCATGTTCTTGCGGACCACCTCGTTGCCGTTGAGGTAGGCGACGATGCCGTCCTTGCACCAGATGCCGAACTCCACCACCGCGTAGGTGCCCGCGTCCTGCAGCGAGAAGGCGTACCGCGCGTACATCGCGTTCTGCTTCCACACGCCGTGGGTCTTGCCCAGCCCCGTCTCCGGCCAGGCGTCGTCCTTGTAGTCCAGCAGGTTCCACATCCGCCCGGGGAAGGCGTCCGCGCGGAACTTCCAGCTGAGCTGCGCGTAGCCCGACGTCAGCGTGAAGTTGCCCACCTTCTGCGTGGCCGTGGTGTTAGTGCCGCGCTCGAACGAGAACTCTTCCACCAGCCGCTCGTTGTCGTTGAGCACCTTCAGGTAGGAGCCCTTGGGCCAGGCGTAGGGGCCGTTCATCACCACGACGAAGAAGCCCTTCTCCACGCACAGCGTGTCCTTGTATAGGGTCTTCTCGACCTTCGCGTCGCGGTGAATTAGTAGATTCTCGCTGCTGATCGCGTCGCGGTAGAGATCATACGAGGCGCCGCCGATGAAGGAGCTGATGAAGAACGCCATGTTCAGATTCGACTTGCCCTCTTCGTTGCAGTCCTTCAGATGCACCGTCAGCGTGGCGCTGACCTGGTTCTTGCGTCCAACGGCCGTGATGGTGTAGACGATCTTCTCGTCACCGCGCAGGTAGCCGTAGATCGTCGGGTTACTCAAATCCATCTTGAAGTCGGAGCCGAGGGAAGGCGTCACGGTGATGGAGGTGTAGCACGCGTCCGGCACGATCGACACGGGCGAGATCTCGATGCCTCTGTACGCCACCAGCTCGCTCGTCGATAGCGACACGCGAGAGAGCGGAAGGGGGTCGGTGGAGAACACCTCGGTCTTGTTGTAGGGCAGCTTGCCCGAAGCGTCGAAGACGAAGAGCGTCGGCCAGTGCATGTCGGAGTAGGCCAGGTGGACAAGGCAGCCGTCCTTCACGGGGCACGAGTACTCTAGCTGGAGGAGGCTCTCTGGCGGCATGCAGATGTGGGACACGCGTCGTTGCAACGAGAGGGAGCAGTCGCTCAGAACGGCGTAGCCCTCCTTGTCGTACTTGCCCATCGTGCACTGTGCGATGTGGCCGCTCTTCGTCACCCGCACGTTGAGACTGGAAGATCTCACGTCCACGTCCATCATGGCGTTCGTCCACACCGTGCCATTCTTGTACTTTCCCTTGCACTGCGTGGGCTCCGCCGCGAGCCATGAAGATGCGTTCTCGTTGAGATTCTCGTTGAGATTCGCGTTGAGATTCGCGTTGAAACTCTTCTTGGAACTCTCCTTAACAGTCTCATTTGCAGGCTTCAAGATAGAGAAGCGGATGGAGGTAGTGAGGTCTCCCGCTTCCGACACACACGAGATGTCATAGGACGCCTCCGGATGCTCAGCGGAGGGTGTTCCTCTAATGACTCCGCTGGTCGGGTCGATCGCCAGCCCAGCGGGAAGAGAAGGCGAGGCGTGGTAATTAGCGCATTTGCTGACACCCTGCAGCAGAGGCGTGTTGGAAGGAATCGCGACGCCCTGCGTGTAGCGACTGACCTTGTGCATGTAGGACAGCGAATCAGAGGGGACGTGGAAGAAACTGCTGGGCGGGATCTCCTGCCACGCGTCCTTGGGAGGAAGCCACTCCAGCTGAAGCCTCTTGTCGTCCACCAGGAAGAAGATCCGGATCTTGACGTAGCCAATCGAAGTGATGCTTAAATCCACCTCGCTCGAGCGGTAGTCGTCGCAGACGTCAAAGCCGTAGTCCTCCTCCAGAAGGTTGTACCAGTGATCCACGAGGAGCCGGTCGCCCGACCACAGGCGGCAGGCACCGGCGCAGCCCAGGCGCAGTCTCCAGGTGCCGATCTCTGAGAAGAAGAGGTACCCCTTCCACTCCACGTAATCCACCGATCCGTACGGGATGGGCAGCTCGCTCGGGAAGGCGATGTGCGTGTCGATTCTCTCTTCCAGCAGAATCCGGTTCGATTCGAGAACGCGAGGCAGCTTGCAGATCTCTTGAGAAGACTGCTGCGCCGCGTACTCGTAGTAGCTCGCCTCCACGCCCGGCTGAGCCGACGCGTCAATGCGAATATGGATACGAGTGGAGGACGCTCCATTCACCGCAGAGGCCACCACGCTGTAGTCGGCGTCCACGGGCTCCAACGGTCTGCCGCGGATCTCTCCGGTGGTCGGGTTGAAGTACAGGCCTGGCGGGAGCGAGGGCGAGATGAACCAGGAGTCCGCCGTGCCGGCGGCCAGCGAGGGACGATAGAGCATGTCGCCTCGCACAACACCGTGAATGGGTGGGTAGGAAAGGAAGGCAGGTCCGTAGCCGCCGATGTACATGAGCGAAGTGTCGATGACTCTCTTCTCCGTCGGCATATCCTGGGGCGAAAAGGAAATGGTGAGCATGCCACCGCCGAAGACCTGCAGATATCTCACAAGCAGGTAGTGATAGCCCTCCTTCAGCAGCATCGTTCTGTGCGCCGGCCCGTTCGCTCCGGAAGAGTCGGAGGAGGATTGCACCCACTTGTCCACCGTGAGATCGAGGTTCGTGTCCCCGTCGATTTCGAAAATGTAGTAGCCCGTGACGGGGGCGTAGAAGAACCCCACGAAGGTCGACGCGTAGAAGAAGAAGAAACGGTTGTCCAACCCTCTCCACGGAAACACCATCGCTCCGACATAGTGGTTGTTGAAATCGAACTTCGACTCGCGCTGGCAGTACGTCGGGTTGTTCTGAGCGAAGTAATCACCTGCGGGCATGGAGGCAAACTCGTCAAGCCAGTGGCACGATGTGAAGCCACGCTCCGTCATCTCGCTGCTCTCCTTCACCACGATTTGGATGGGTGTTTCGATCGAATCCACGGAATTCGTTCCCGTCACAGTATACGTCGTTTTACTGGAAGAAGCATCGGGAAAGACACCCAATATCATACCGGTTTCATTATAGAACAGAACGCCTTTCGGTAGAGGAGGACGAATCGAATAGCTCGTCAGATAGGCGTTCGATCGGGGTTGCAGCGGGACAATTGGAACTCCAACGAATTGAACCGTGTAGTCCAACCCATAGCTCAAATACGTCGCCTTTCCAATCACACCCAGACGAAACTCGCACGAGAACGAACCGTCAGAAACGAGGAACTTGGTCAATCCAATGGGATGCAGGGCAACTCCAGACACGGTGATATTTGTGGTCTTACGGATTGTCGTCAATTCGTAGGTCAAACCGCTCGGCAGAGGGGGACTAATGACGGAATGGGAGTTGTAGGGAACGGAGCAGGTCAAAGCGTTCATTTCCACACCAACAGTCGCTACGGCACTGTTCGTGTTGCATTTGCATTGTCCAGCCGCAAATGCAACAGAAAGAATACAGGCAATGAAACAAAGGCGTAATCGATAGAACTTGTTATAATGAGAGGATACCATGAAATGGGAAATCAAAAAACCACAAGATGCTATAGGATTGCACGTAGAATGACCGCCACTATCAAAATCGGGTCGTTTTGTGGCATCTGTATCTTGGTGTCATGTCCTTTGAATGAGTTGTTTTGCTTCATCTACTGTCACTTTTGCATTAAAGGAAGCTTACTGTAGGTGCTAATTACCTGGGTTTCTGTTATAACACAATTCGACTATTACCAATGCAGGTGCTACTATAATTATCGAAAACAACACATCGTACATTTCCACTTTTGAAAAGCGGGACATTCCATGCTGATGAACTCCCTTTTGTTCTGTTCCATTTAGAGGGAAGGCATCAGGTCAGAAGTGTCAGGACAGTGGATTGTCATTGAATCAGAGACATCAAGCGCCGATCGCTTTCTTCAGAAGAGATTTCGTCGATGGTGCTGTCAAAGATGGAGGCGTATCTGGGCAAGGAGGTGAAGAACGCGGTGATCACGGTGCCTGCGTAC
>ERZ827156.1854-NODE-1854-length-23409-cov-3.992635_pt1 | contig 23409 bp, 12 predicted proteins | sample MGYA00519919_ERZ827156 | MGnify/ENA primary metagenome ERZ827156 (study PRJEB31778, sample SAMEA3449269) | human gut metagenome | biome: human gut; feature: human-associated habitat; material: faeces | place: United Kingdom | collected 2010/2012 ...
GGCCGAGGGCAATATCATCATGCTCAACATCCGTATCGCCACGCCTCCGTTCGACAAGGCCACGGGCGGTTTTATGAAGGTCAACCCGGGTATCTGCTCGTCGTATGTCTTCTCGCGCAAGCCGGGTGACAAGATCACGATTTCGGGTCCTTACGGCGAATTCTTCCTGCCGGACAATCTGCCCTCGACGCAGGAGCTGATCTTCATCGGCGGCGGTGCGGGCATGGCTCCGATGCGCAGCCACCTGATGCACCTGTTCAAGACCGAAAAGACCGACCGTCCGGTGTCGTTCTGGTACGGCGCGCGTGCGCTGAAGGAGGTTCCCTATCTCGACGAGTTCCACCAGATCGAGAAGGATTTCCCCAACTTCTCGTTCAATCTGGCCCTCGACCGTCCCGATCCCGAGGCGGACGCCGCCGGAGTGAAGTACACGCCGGGCTTCGTGCACAACGTGCTCTACGAAAACTACCTCAAGAACCACCAGGCTCCCGAGGACTGCATCTACCTCATGTGCGGACCTCCGATGATGATCGCTTCGGTCGTCAAGATGCTCGACAACCTCGGCGTGCCGCCGGAGAATATCTTGTACGATAACTTCGGCAGTTAGTGAGTGCAATGACCACCAAAACGCCGTAGGCGAATAAAAGAGGAAGGACGGAAGATCGAATTGATTCGAAACTTTCGTCCTTCCTCTTTTATTGATCCCGCAGGGATTGTCGGTTCATTGCCGAACGCGGCCGAAGTCACGGAGCGCGGTTATCACGAGCGGAGGCGAGCGATGCGACGTAACTTGCGCTCGGGGTGAGGATTCATTGCCGAACGCGGCCGAAGTCACGGGCGGCGGGGCGAAAATCGGCGATGACGGAGGCGGGATGGTCTACGGCGAATGAGGGCGCGAATGGAACTTTCGGAGCCTCGGAATTTGGCGGATCGGAAATAAAACCGTAAATTCGGATAAATTTCAAATAGGGTGCTATGAGACTTGTCCTGGTGTTTGTCGCATTGTTGCTGTCGCTTCCCTTATCCCCGCAGGCAAGGCCGAAGGGATATGAGTTGGACTATTATCGGGTTCGTCTGGAATCTGTCGAGACCGATGGCGCCCGGGGCGGCGTTATCGGCAATCCCGAGAATGAGCAGGGATTCACCACGCCCGGCTACCGGGATTCCACGATCCGCGTCGTTTTCACCTTCGAGCCGACGCATGTCGATTTTTCCCTGACCAACGAGAGCGATTCCGACTTCGGAATCATCTGGGACGAGGCCGTCTTCGTGGATGGAGTCTCGAATGCCGCAGAGGGGGTGTTTCACCGGGGTGTGAAGCTGCTCGACAGACACGACGCGCAGGTTCCTTCCGTGGTCGTGAAGGGAAGCTGTGTTTCGGAGTCGCTTGCCGTCAAGAACCGGGTTTTTTACAGTCGCGACCTCAAACGGTGGGTATTCGAGAATCTCCTGCGGGATGCGGATAAGCTTACGCAGATAAAAATACTGTTGCCGATCGAAACCGCCGGAGGGCGTCGGGACTACCTGTTCGTGTTTTCCGTCCACTGGGAGAACCGGAAGGTCCGGGCCGAGTTCGATACGGGCCGGTGGTTTTACGTATCGGAGAAATAGCCGCTTTCGGCCGGGACGCTTTCGCGTGCCGACGTTCCCATGGCTGCGTCCGGGGCGTTGCCGGGGCTTTGGGCGGGCGGCGCATGGAAAAACACCCCGCAGGTCACAGGACCTGCGGGGTGTTCGGCTTCGGAAGCGCTGCCGGCGCGTCATTCGATGCCCTCGAACAGATAGGGGGCGTAGTTGTAGCCTTCGGCCTTGTAGACGGCGACCAGCGCCGGAATCCGGCGCACGAAATCATTGTAATCCTTGCGGTCGTTGGCCCAGCCCGTCTCGGCGAGAGCCGCCATGCGCGGCAGGACCATGTGCTGTGCGTGGCGGATGTCCGCGATGTACTCCGTCCAGAGGTTGCACTGCACGCCCCTGATCCGTTTCTGGTCGGGCAGCGTGAGCCGGTCGCAGGGGTCGAGGCGGTAAGCCTGCCGCACCGAGACGTAGCGGGTGTTGCCCAGCGGTTCGTAACGCTCCGGGTCGGAGGTCTGGCTGTAATCGAAGTAACAGTACCATTTCGGCGTCATAATCACCGGGTTTCCCCGCTGTGCGGCCTTGATTCCGGGGTCGCTTCCGTTCCACGACATGATGTTCGCGGTTTTCGAAATGCCGCCCTGGAGGATTTCGTCCCAACCGATGATCTCCCGGCCGTGGGTATGCATCCAGCGTTCGATGCGGTGGATGAAGTAGCTCTGCAACTGGTATTCGTCCTTGAGCCCCTCCTCGCGGATGCGCTGCTGGCAGAGGGGGCACGCCTTCCAGCGTCCTTTGGGACACTCGTCGCCGCCGATGTGGATGAGCTTCGAGGGGAACAGCGCGAGCACCTCCGTGAGCACTTTCTCGATGAATTCGAACGTCGTCTCCTTGCCCGCGCAGTAAACGTCGTCGCTGATGCCCCAATGGGTCCATACGGCATAGGGACCTCCCGTGCAGCCGAGCCACGGATAGGCGGTCAGCGCCGCCAGCCCGTGCCCGGGCATCTCGATTTCGGGAATCACCTCGATATGGCGCTCTGCGGCGTAGCTGACGATCTCGCGGATCTCCTCCTGCGTGTAGAACCCGCCGTAGGGTTTGCCGTCGTAAACGCCCTCTTTGTTCTTGTCGTAGCGTCCGACGAGCGTTTCCGCACGCCGGGACCCGATCTGGGTGAGCAGCGGATATTTTTTGATCTCGATCCGCCAGCCCTGATCGTCGGTCAGATGCCAGTGGAATTTGTTGATCTTGTGCAGCGAGAGGATGTCGATGTAGGTCTTCACGTCCTCGACCGGGAAGAAATGGCGGCAGACGTCGAGCATCGCCCCGCGGTAGGCGAACGTGGGCTTGTCGCGGACGACGCAGGCGGGAATCTCTCCTCCGGCGACCAGCTGCTGGAGGCTGCGAAGCCCGTGCAGCACCGCCTGGGGCGTCGATGCCGTGACCGTTATGCGCTGTCTGCCGACTTCCAGAAGGTACTCTTCGGCTTCGTAGCCCGGTTGCAGTTGCAGCGTCACGGCATGTTTTTCGGATGCGGCGGTGACGGCGGGTTCGGTTCCGGTGAGCTTGCCGACGGCGCGGGCGAAAATCTCCGCGGGCGTGCGCAGCTGTTCGTCCGTGATGACGACGGGCGTTCGGGACGTCAGCCGGAACGATCCTGGCAGTTCTTCGACCTCGGCGGGGCGGGGTACGATGCGGACGCGTCCGTCGCAGGCTGCGAATCCCGGCAGACAGGCCTGGACGGCGAAAATCAGGAATAGAAGGTGTTTCACGGTTTGGATTCTGGTTGAGCGGTTAGGGAAGCCCCGCCTGCAAAACCTTTGCAGGCGGGGTGCTTCCGGATAGGGTTATTTGTTGTAACGTACGCCGATGTAGGAGAAGGCGATCTCTCCGGTGGTGATGATCTGGTCGTCGAACTCGCCGTCTTCCTTGCCGCCGGCTTTCTTGTTCGCGGCCGAGAAGCGGATGCATACGTCGTCCTTGCCGAGCAGTTCGAGCGGCAGAGGTACGTTGATGTACTTGTAGCCGGCGCACTGCCAGTAGAGGGTGTAGTTCCAGTTCACGATGTCGGGAACCTGGAATTCGGTGATCGGGTTCCAGTCGTCGCGGTTGTTGTCGCCGTGCTCCGACCAGTCGACCCTGATGTAGCGGGGGCCTCCGATGCTGCGGTTCTGCATGGCTACCTGCATCGAGAGCACATCGGTCGAGATGCCCTGCGTCGAGAAGTGGAGCAGCCATGCTTCGCTGCGGTCGGTTTCGGTGTTCCACCACTGGCACTTGTTGGTCCAGGCCGAGAATTCCGCGCTCGTCAGATTTCCCTTGCCGTCGTGGTTGGTTCCGGGGTCAGAACACATTTGTTTGCCGTTTTCGACGACGCCGTTTCCGTTGACGTTGCCTTTATTGGTGCCGCCCCAGGGTTTCTCTTTGTCGGGGTTGGATTCGTTGCCGATGGGGCCGAGGTAGCTCGGGTCGCTCACGCCCCAGCCTGCGTCGCCCGATTTCTCGTCGGGATGGGTGAAGGTCAGGTAGCCGTTGTCGCCGGTCGTGGGGCGGAAGATGTGGCTTTCGAGCTTGCCGTAGCGGTATTCGGTCAGGAGGGCCGAGAAGCTGTTCTCGAAATCCTTCTCCAGCGCGATGTCCTCGCGGGTGAGGTGGCGGATCTGGTAGCGGCCGATGTCGCCCATGTCCTTCGATCCCATCCAGACGAAGCGGTCGTGGGTCTCGTGAACCAGTACGCCCGAGATGTTCCCCGAACCGTAGGGCAGCATCTCCCCGGTACGGCGGTATTTGCAGGTGGTGTTGGTCAGCATGTAGAAACTGTCGCCGTTCTTGTCGCGCACCAGCATCGGGTATTTCGTTTCGCGGTTGGCATTGGTGCTGCGTGCATAGCCTTCGTTGATCGGCGTCAGGCTGCCTTTGCGTACGGGAAGCTCGCAGTCGGCCAGCGTTACCCAGGTGTATACGTCCATGTCGGTCAGCTCGTTGTAGCGCTTCACCTTCTGCGGAATGTCGGCCGCCGAGCCTGACACCGAGGACATGACCATCGCCGAGGTGACTTTCTTGAGAATGTAGCGTTCGGGGTTCGACTCCGCTTCGACCGTGACGCCCTTGAGCAGGATGCGGACCTTGCTGTAACGCTCGAAGATGTTGTCGTCTTCGGTCACGGTCTTGATCATGAAGCCCTGCGAACCGTCGAGGCTCTGGATGTAGGCCGTGCGGTAGGTCTCGGTGTAGTCGATCGAGGTCTGTCCCGTCATCATGTTCTCGCCGTTGTTGCCGTTGCCGATGTCGCTGATGATGCGTCCCTCGATGTAGACGTCCTTGTTGACGATGCCCACCAGGTCGCGCACCTCGCTGAACGAGATTTCGTGCCCGAACTCGTTCTTGGCGTTGGCCTGCGTGAGGTAGACCGTCGAGGAGATGGTCCGGTTCCACCCGTCGCGGTAGCTGAGGGTGATGCGGGCGTTGCGCAGGGCTTCGGGGTCGGCGTTGGGGTCGGTCTGGAGAATCAGGAACCCGTTGCTGATGTCGAGGTCCGAAATCCATCCGCCCTCGTCGGCGCTCGTGTAGACGATCGACTGCCGGAGGTCCTCCAGTTCGAGGTTGGTGGAGAGCTGCGCCGTCGCCTGTCCGCCGTCGCCGAGCACCATGATGCTGCGGGTCGAGAAGTCCAGTTTCGGGGTGATGAAGCCCTCCTGTTTGATGTATATGGTATCCGCGCGGTTGTGGGTCCAGAGGCGGATGCCCTCCATGCGGGGGAAGCCGTCGTTGGTCGTGGCCTGGAATTTGAAATAGTCGTCGCCCGTGAAATGCGTTCCGCGGCCCTCGGTGTCGAGTGTGAGCCATCCGTTGTCGGGATTGATCAGTTCGATGTCGTAGGGTTGGTTGGCGAGGACCGGAATGCTCCCCGTGCCGCCTTTCCAGGGGGCTATGATCTCTTTCTTGTAGGGGCCGAACTCGGAGACGCGGGTCTCTTCGCCGTTGTCTTTTTCGCAGGCCGTGAGCGCCAGCCCGCCCAGCAGCGGGAGCAGCAGCCTTCGGTACAATGATTTTATCTGTTTCATCGTGGTCTGAATTTGGTTTCGCGCATCGGCGGGGGAGGGACGCGCCCTCCCCGCCGATGCGGTTTATTTGTTACTCTTTACGGCTATGGTTCCGAAACGCATCGGCGAACGCTTGTTGGCTGCCATGTCGGATGTGATCGTGCCCGTGTCTCCCTGGTCCACCGTGGCGGTGTTCGAGGCGATGCACTGCGTGCTCCGGGCCTTGATCAGCAGCGTGACCTCCGGGCGGTTGCGCAGGGCGTCCGGCAGGATGAACACGCGGTCGGCGTAGCCCGGGACGGCGCAGTAGGAGAGGTCTTTGCCGCCTGCTCCCTGCCAATAGACGAACGGCCGGCAGCAGAAGCCCGATTCGGGCAGCACGGTGAAGTTCACCCCGTCGGTCGAGTACTCCACCTGCCAGTAGACGGGGCCGTAGATGCTCGTGCCGCCGGCGTTGCCCTGCGAGTTGGTGAAGTTGAGCGAGAGGTTCGCGCCGGCGCCCTCGGTCGAGAACTTCAGCGCCACGGCGTAGCCCGTGTTTTCGGCGAAGTCCCACCAGTAGGTGTTCTCGAATTTCAGGGCGTTCTTGCCGTTCAGCCCGGCGCTGGTCGTGAGTCCGTTGTACTCGTTGTCCAGGAGGTATTTGGCTGCGGGGTCGGTGCACCAGAGCGAGCCGTTGCCCCTATCCGGGGCGATCGTTCCGTCGGCGTTGGTCCTGACCTCGGCGTTGTTCCAGTTCCACTCCACGAGCGTCTGGCGGTTGGAGCTCGACTCCGAAGCGGCGAGGTCGATCTCCTCCTTTTCGAGCACGCGGACCGAGTAACGGCCGATGTACCCCTCGTTGGTGTAGCCGTAGCGGGGCTGGAGGTCGTGGACGATGACGCCGCTCAACGTGCCCTTGCCTTTGGGCATGCCGCTGCCGTCGCGCCGCCAGGGAGTCTTGTTGTTGACCAGCATCGAGATCGCGCCGCCGTCCTTGTCACAGAGCGTTCGGGGTACGCAGCTGGTGTGGTTGGCCGTTCCGAAATAGCCTTCGTTGACGTTGGTGTAGCTGCCGTCGGGCAGGGCGAATTCCACCTCCCGGAGCGAGACGTAGGTGTAAATGTCCTCGTCGGTGAGCTGGCCGATCGACTTCTCCTTGCGGATGAGGTCGCTGGCCGTTCCGGGCGTCTGGCTGACGATGTTGGCCGCCGTCAGTCCGCTGAGCGTGTAGCGTTCGGGATCGGCCTCCTTGGTGAGGGTCACGTCGTTGAGCGAGATTTTCACCTGCGAGTAGCGTTTCAGCGTGTTGTCGTCCGCCGCGTCGAATTGCAGGCGGTATCCGTAGCTGCCGTCGAGCATCTGCACGTAGGCCGTCTTGGCGTTCACCGTGTAGTCGGTGGCGTTGCGTGCCGTGTTGGGCGTCGTCTCCACGTTGGCGTTGTCCTTGTCGCTGATCACGATGCCCTCGAAGCTGGCTTCGGGATTGTTGATCACGACCTGTCCGCTCTCGCCCTTGATCAGCGTGCGGTAGTCGGCTTCGTAGGTCTGTTCGACGACGAACGGCGCCGCGGGCGTAAGCTCTCCGGCCGTTCCCGGCAGCGAGAAGGCGATCGACGCGCTGCGCGGGCCTTCCGAGTCGTTCTCCTTCACGTCGAACGACAGCACTTTGTCTTCGAGCGTGATGTTCTCGATCCAGTCGGCCGACGCGCCTTCGTAGACCGGCGTGCAGACCACCTTGCCGAGCAGGCTGCCCAGGTTGTGCTTCAGCTCGGCCTTGATGGTCGTGGCCTTGCGCGTGGTCTTGGCGCGGTCGGGCGTGAAGGTCATGCAGGCCTCTTCGGTCGCCTGCGTGACGGTCAGCGTGACGGCGTGTTTCTTCTCCTTGGCGTCGATATAGGTCAGCGTGATCGCGGCCTGCCGTTTGCGCGGCGAGTTGTTCTTCAGGGTGCTGAACGTGACGGCGTCGGTTCCGACGGCCAGGTTTTCGATCCACTCCTCGTCCGGCTCGGGCGTTTCGTCGTCGTCCTCGTCGGGAATCACCGAATAGACGATGGTGTCCCGGATCTGTTTGTAATCCTCCCGGAGGTTGTTGTCAAGCCCGATGCGGAGGTCCCAGGGGTTGCTGAAAATCTCGATGCGGCTCTCCTCCAACGACAGGATGGGGTCTTCGCCCTCCTGCGTCATGCGTACCGCCTGTTCGAGTCCGCCGCGGGTGAAGATGATGTCCACGGCGCGCGGCACGCCGTAGTTGGCGCCGTATTTGAACAGTACGGGGGTGTTTCCCGAGCCGTTCAGGCGGTTGATGGAGGCCCATTCCACGTCTTCCGACAGACGGACCGACCATTCGCCGGTGGAATAGATCCGCACCTGGGTGGAGCCGGCGTCCGAAGTCAGCGTGTATTTGTTGGAATCCACATTCAGCGGCAGGTCCATGTCCGAATCCATTTCGCATCCGGTCAGCAGGAGCAGCGCCGTGACGAGGGGCAGGATGCCCGTGCGCCACGCTTTGTAGATGCAGTCTGTAAGGTTATTTTTCATCGTTGTGTTTTTTTGTTCGTTCCGTCGGCCTTACATGCCGTATTCGTTATAGGCCTTGTTGTCGAGCGCGCCGCCCGAATAGACGACCTCCTTGTCGGGGATCGGGTAGTATTCGTGGCAGGGGAGCATGTTGTCCTTGAGCGTCGGGTAGTTGGTGTATTCGTAGGTCATCTGATACCAGATTCCCCAGCGTACCAGGTCGAACTTGCGCTGGAATTCGCCCAGCAGTTCGCGTCCGCGCTCCTTCTGGATCTCCTCCAGAAGCGCATCTTTGTTCTTGAAGACGTAGGCGGTGGTTCCGGCGCGTTCCCGGACCATGTTCAGGTAGCGGACGGCCTCGTCGGAGTCCTCCGTCTCGGCGTAGCACTCCGCCATCATCAGGATGGCGTCGGCATAGCGGAATACCTTCTGGTTGGAGAAGTCGGCGGTGTTCTGCATCCCCGGACACCAGAATTTCGGGCCGAGCCACGGACGGGTTCCCACGCCCGAGAAGGGCTTGCCGTCGTATTCCCACGCCATGTTCAGCGTTTTGCGCTTGTCGTTGCTTTTTTTGGTCTGGAGACCGTCGCAGAAGTAGCTGTTGGGGCGCATGGAGGTCCAGGTGGTCATGCCCGTGCCCATTTCGGGAATCTCCACGCCGTCGTAGATGCCCTTGCCGTTGTGGTACGGAGTGGTGATGGCTGCCACGTTGGTCGTGACGGACAGTCCGCCGGGCGTGTAGGTGCGCTGCACCTCGAAGATCGACTCCGGGGTGTTCTTGTTGCGGAACATGATGTCTTCGAGCGGATACTGTTGCAGGTCGCCGTAGATTTTCTCCAGTTCGCCGAGCGCCTCGAGGGCGTCGTCCCAGCGGTGGTTCCACTGCGCGAGCTTGGCAATCATCATCCAGCCCATCGCGGCGCCCATGCGGTTGTCCGCGACCTCCGACGAACGCACCTGGTCCATCGAGGGCACGTAACGCTGCAATTCGTCGATCAGGTAGTCGCGGGTCTCCTTTGCCGACATGCGGCCCATGTGGGCGATCTCCTGCATCACCTGTTGGTCGGCGACCTCCTTGGTGTAGAAGGGCACGTCGCCGAAGATGCAGGTCAGCAGCCAGTAGTAGAACGAGCGGATGACCACGCCTTCGGCCAGCAGCGGCAACTTGTCGGCTTCCGAAGACTCCTTGATGTCGTTCAGGGGCGAACGTTCGATGGCGGCGATGGTCGAGTTGCAGTACATGACGCCCTTGTAGCACTGGGTCCATATCTTCTGGCCGTTGAGCGGCTTCGCGGGGGATATGTCGAGCTGGGCGTCCTTGGTCCCCGAAGCGATGTACATCAGGTCGGTGACGCCTTCGGTCATAATCAGGAAACAGTAGTCGTAGATGCTGTTGATCGGTATGTAGCAGGCGTTCAGGCCCGCCAGGCATTGCGCCCGGGTCTTGTAGTACTCCTTGGGCCCTACGAACGACGTGGGGTGTTCGTCCAGGTCGCACGCGCTGAACAGCAGGGCGGCGGTTGCCGTGGCTGCCAGCAGGTATTTTTTCAGGAAACTGTATGATTTCATGGTCTTGGCTGTTAGTATCTGATCTGGAGGCTGAAAATAATGGTCCGGGGCTTGGGATAGGCGCCGATGTCGACGCGCCGCAGGGCCGAGTTGGAACTCGATGTCGAAACGTCCGGGTCGAATCCGTTGTATTTCTTCCACAGGTAGAGGTTCTCGCCGCTGACGCTTACGCGGATGTCGCGCAGGCGGTTTTTGGTGACCTTGCGCATGTCGAACGTGTAGCTCGCGGAGATGTTCTTCAGCCGCAGGTAGCTTGCGTCGTGCACCAGCCGGTCGCTGGGCAGGGCGTCGTAGCTGCCGGCCATCGGCAGGTTCGAATTCGGGTTGCGGACCGGATGCCAGGAGTTCTGCATGTACTTGTATTGGTTGGTATAGGGCGAACCGTTGCCCATCCAGAGTTCGGCGACGTTGTAGATCTTGCCGCCGATCGAGTAGTTGAAGAAGAAGCTGAATGTGAAGTTATGGATGTTGAACGTGTTCTGGATACCGCCGTAGAGGTCCGGGTCGGCCGATCCGAGGTAGACCAGGTCGTCGCTGTTCAGCGCTCCGTCGTGGTTGATGTCCTGATAGCGGGCGTATCCGGGCTTGAAGGTGTTGCCGCTGGCCGAGGCGTAGGCCTTGGTGATCTTGTTGCGCTCGACCTCTTCCTGGTTGTGCCATACGCCGCCGTAGCGGAATCCCCAGAGGGCGTTGAGCGTGTAGCCCTTCTTGTAGCCGTACATCATGTAGGTGGTTCCCGACGACGACGGCGACGAGTAGGCTGTCACGAAGTCTTCCGAGGCGATGTCGTCCACCATCTGCCTGTTGCGCGACAGGGTGAGGGTCGTCGACCACTGGAGTTTCGGACGGACGATGTTGCGGCTTTCGACGGTGAGTTCCCACCCCTTGTTGGTGGTGCGTCCGGCGTTGGCGAAGTAGTTGGTGTAACCCGTCTGCGAGGCTACCTGTACGGTCAGCAGCAGGTCGCGGGTCTTGATCAGATAGGCGTCGGCCGTGACGTTGAGCCGTCCGTCGAACAGCGAGATGTCGGCTCCGAGAGTATACTGGTCGGAGGTTTCCCACGTCAGGTCGGGTGATGCCAGACGCGACGGGTAGACCGCCAGTTGCTGCGTGCCTCCCATCAGGTAGCCGCTCGTCGAGTTGCCGACGGCTGCCAGCGAACGGTAGGCCGAGATGGCGTCGTTACCGGTGCGTCCGAGGCTGGCGCGCAGGGCCAGTTCGTCGATCCACTTGGCTTTTTGCAGGAACTTCTCGTTGGCGATGTTCCAGCGGAGGGCCGCCGAGGGGAAGAATCCCCATTTCTTGTTGGCGGCGAAGTTCGAGGCGCCGTCGTAACGGGCCGTGAACGTAACGTAGTAACGCTCCTTGTAGTTGTAGTTCAGACGTCCGAACACCGACATCTTGGTCCAGTCCGTGTGGTTGGTGCTGATCGAGGTGTTCTGCTTGTCGGGAACCGCGGCCATGTTGTTCCAGGTGAGTTCGTCGAGCGTGTAGCCGCGCCCGGTGATGCTCAGGTTGTTGTCGTACTTGATCTGCGCGGTGTATCCGCCCAGCACGTCGAAATTGTGGCCGCTCTTGGGGCGCAATTCGTAGTAGACCGTATTTTCGCTTGAGAAACTCGTGTCGTCGTACTCGTCGCGGCTGGCGTAACCGCCTTCGTTCTCCTTCTTGGCCGGCAGGTATCCCGGCTCGTAGTAGCGTCCGTGGCGCTGGTAGGAGTAGTAGGTGAACTGGCTGCGCAGCTTCAGCCCCTTGACGGGGGTCACTTCGACGAATGCGCTGTTGTTGAGCGAAATGCGCCGGGCGTTCTTGAGGCAGTGGTCGAGCATGATGCGCGGGTTGTTGAATTTCTGTCCCGAGTACCACAGGTCGTTCATGTCGGATGTGGGGGAGAGGAACGGGCTGAGGAACACGGCGGCGTTCCACCAGTTGGTTCCGCCGATGGTGGCCAGGTTTTCGTCCTGATCGCGGTAGGTGTAGCTCAGGTTCAGTCCGGCCTTGAGCCATTTGGCGAACTCGTGGTCGACCTTCAGGCGCGCCGAGTAACGTTTCAGCCCGCTGTTGTCGATGATTCCCTGCGTTTCGTTGAATCCGGCCGAGGCGTAGTAGGAGCTTTTCGCGGAGGCTCCCGAAATCGAAAGGTCGTAATTCTGATAGAGCGCCGTGCGCGTGATGGTGTCGATCCAGTTCGTGCCGACGCCTTTGGCCTCGGGGTTGGGGAAGGGGTATTTCGACATCGGCGAGTCGGGTTCGATTTTATCGTTGCCGTCGGCGCTTGAGAAGAAATAGGCGTAGTCGTTGCGGTAGCGGGCGAACTCCGTGGCATCCATGATGTCGAGCTGACGCGGGAGCTGCGAAAATCCCAGGTCGGTCTTGAAGGTGATGTTGGGTCGTCCGTCCATGCCGCGGCCCTTCTTGGTCGTGATCACGATCACGCCGTTCGAGCCGCGCGCGCCGTAGATGGCCGTCGACGAGGCGTCCTTCAGCACCGAGATCGACTCGATGTCCGCGGAGTTGATGTCGTTCAGGTCGTGAATGCCGTCGATGACGCCGTCGACGATGATCAGCGGTTCGTTCGATGCCGAGATCGAGCGCGTGCCGCGGATACGGATCGAGGTCGTGGCGCCCGGCTCTCCGGTCGTGGCCATGATGTCGGCGCCGGCGATGCGGCCCTGGAGGGCCTGGTCGACCGAAACCACCGGCACGTCCTTGATGTCGCTCATCTTGACGTTGGCCACCGAACCCGTCAGGTCGGTTTTCTTCACCGTGCCGTAGCCGATCACGACCACTTCGTCGATGGTCTGCTTGCTCTGTTCGAGTTTCACGTCGACCTTCGTGCGCGCGCCGACCTTTTCGGTTTTGGCTTCATAGCCGATGTACTGGAAGGTCAGCGAAGCGCCTTCGGGAACCTGGATCGAATAATCGCCCGTGGCGTTGGTGCTGGCGCCGTTCGTCGTGCCCGTCACCAGTACGGTCGCGCCGATCAGCGGCTCGCCGCTCTGGTCCGTAACCTTGCCCGTTACGGTATGTTTGGTTCCGCTTTTCTGCGCGAAGGCAGGCGCTGCCGTCAGCGCTCCCGAAACCAGCAGGATCAGTAATATGATATATTGTTTCATGCGAATTTTTATTTAAGTGCAACTCCTGATGCTTGCTTCCCGGAGGGGTAGTGGCGGAATTCGATCATCACCGGGTAGTGGTCCGAATGCGTGGCGGTAAATTCGTCGTAGATGATGCGCGAGTCGGTTATTTCACGCATCACGGCCTGCGAGGCGTAGATGAAGTCGATCCGCCGTTGATCCGCCGTCGATTCGCCGTTGTAGGGGGTGGGAACGGTGTGGAAGAACTGGCTGTGGCGGTCGCGCAGGGCGTCGCAGTAGCCGCTCTTGAGTACGATCGAATGCGTCTCGAAATAGGTGTTCGCGGGCATCGCGTCGGCATCCTTGGGCGAATAGGAGTTGAAGTCGCCCGCCATCAGCCACAGCGGTTCCACCGGATAGCGGCGGATGGTGCTGTCGAGGATGCAGTTGATCTCCCGGTCGCGGTAGGTGTTGCCCGTCCCGGCTGCGCCCTGCCCGTTGGGATAGGTTCCGAAGGGATAGAGGTGCAGCACCACGACGTTGATGTCCTTGATGCGGGTGTGGATGGCTCCGTGCCAGAGGGGAACGTCTTCGAGCAGGCGGTTGCGCAGTTCGATGGGGTATTTCGACGTCAGCCCCACCGGAAATCCGCTCTCCTTGCAGAGTATGGCGTAGGGGTGCCCGTAGCGGCCGGCAAGGGCCGTGAGCGACTCCTCGGTGAATGCGTTGCACTCGCAGAGGGCCATGAAGTCGGGGTCCTTCTCCTTCACCCAGTCGACGAAGTTGTCGAAGTTCTGGGCTTTGTCGAGCTTCATGCCCTCGAGAATATTGTAACTGATGAAACGCAGGGTTTCGGGCTGGACGCTCGTTCCCGGATCGGTCGTCAGTTCCTCGTCCGGTGCGGCGGGATCGTCGTCGCAGGCGGGCAGCAGGGCCGTGGCCGTGAGCAGCGTCGCCCCGAAAGCCAGCCGGCGCAGCATCTGTATCGTGTCGTATGTTTTCATGTCGTTCGCTGGTTTATTTGTTGTAACGCAGGGCTGCGTAGGAGACGGTGAATGCGTTGGCTACCTGTCCGTTGGATGCGATGGTCGCGGTGTCGTAGGTCGTCGCCGTGCCGATCTTGTTCTGCACGGGGCGCAGGCGGATCCATGCCACGCTCTGTCCCAGAATCTCGGTGGGAACCTGCATCCACACGTTCTTGTCGCCCGAAAGCTGCTCAAGCTGCATGTTGCCCCAGTTGCCGTTGTCGGGAACCGTGAAATCGGTGAGCTTCTTCCAGTTGTCGCCGTCGAGCGAATATTCCGCCGTCCAGTAGCGCAGTCCGCCCTGTGCCGAGTGGTAGCGGCAGGTGAAGACGAAGGAGCATTGCGTGGAGCTGACGCCCTGCGTCGAGAACTCGAAGATCAGGGAGTTTCCCGTGTTCTTCGCCGTGTCCCACAGCTGTTTGTGGCCCCACGAGGCGTTGTTGATGGTCAGCCCGTTTTCGGCGGCCCGGTAGGCGCTGCCGACGGCCAGCCAGGCGTAGGTGCTCATAAACGAGAGTCCCGAACCCGTCGTTGCGGCCACGCAATGCGCCTGACCGCTGTCGGTTGCCGGATGCGGATACTGCGGGAATGCGTAGGCGCGGGGGTCCTTGCTGCCGTCGGGACTCCACTCCACGGCCACGGCCGAGAAGACGTTGTCGGCCGACTCGTCCAGCGCGATGTCCTCGCGCGTCACGTTGCGGATCTGGTAACGGCCGATGTCGCCGCCCCGCTCGAAGAAGGTGTAAGGCTCGTGTACGATGATGCCTGTGATCGTTCCCTCGCCGTCGGGCATCTCCTTGAAACGCCAGTCGCAGCCGTGGTTGGTCATCAGGTAGATCATGTCGCCGTGACGGTCGAGTACGGCTGCGGGGTAGTAGTTGTTGAAACTGTTGGTGTAGTTGATGTGCACGGGGATGAAACGTCCGGTGCGCACGGCCATCTGGCAGCGTTTGAGCGTCACCTGGGTGTAGATGTCTGCGTCGGTCAGCTGGTCGATGAAGCGCCGCTTCGCGGGCAGCTCTTCGGCCGTTCCGGCCTCTTTGGTGACGATGTGGTCCTGCGTCACGCCGCTGAGCGTGTAGCGCTCGGGGTTGCTCCGCTTGGTCAGCGTGAGGCCCTTGCACCAGAGTTTGAGTTTGTCATATCGTTGCAGGTTGTTCTGCTGGGCGTCGGTCGTGACCAGAGCGAGACCCAGCGAGGCGTCGGCGTTCTGCATGTAGGCCGTGCAGTCGTTGATGCCCAGGTCGGGTTTCTCCGCGGCCTTGGGCATGGGGCTTCCGGCCATGTTGGGCGAGGCCCAGTCGCTGATGACCGTGCCGCTTACGGCGATGTCCTGATCGAGGGTGATCTCGCCTTCCGCCTCCGCGATCAGCCCGCGCAGCTCCTCGAAGGTCATCTCGCGGGTCTCCGCCGTACCGCCCGGGATACCCTGATAGGCTGTGAAATAGGTTGTGTGATCTTCGCCCCAGTCGTCCTGAAATCGGAGCCGGAATCGCGCCGCGCGGGGCTCGAATTTCTTGTTGTCGGCGATCCGGAACCGGAAATATTTGAAATCCTGGGCGTAGCTGACGCTGTCGGCCCACGGTTCGGCAGCGGAATTCTCGTCGTAAACGACCGTCCAGTAGATTTTTTTGGACAGCGGAATGTTGGTGTCGATCGTAACGGAGTCGATCGTGCTAACGGACGAATATTGTTTTCCGATGTACTTGAACTCCAGGAGCGGCGTCGTGCCGTACTGCATCAGGTAAATCGTGTCGACGACCTGCTGGCGGGCCGATGAGACGAGGATGGTTCCCTTGCGGGGAAGCGAGTTGTTGGTCCGGTAATTGAGGTTGAGCGAGCCGCCCGTTTCGCCGCTGTCGGCGCCGTCGACCGAGACCCAGAGTCTGGTCTCGGGCGTGAGCCGCGCCTGCCACGGTCCGGAGGTCTCTACCTTGATGGTGCGGGAGCCTGCGTCGCTGGAGACGAAGACTTCGCTGCTGACGCCTTTCGAGCCGATAGCCGGCTCCGTTTCATCCTCGCTGCACCCCCCCCCGAGCAATAGGGCCGAGGCGGCGAAGGCGCAGATCAGGCTGAAGCGCTTGGTGTAGAATTTTTTCATCGTATGTCGTAGTTTGGGTTTTTAGTGTCGCGGGGCATTCTGTTCCCAGGGGAGTTTGCCGAACAGGTCTTCGAAATCGTACCATTTCAGGCGCAGCACGTAGAGGTTGTCGATGAAGATGCGTGTGTTGCCGCTCTCCATCTCGTATTTGCCGGCCATCAGTTCCATGCGCGTGTTGCTCGTAAAGGGATTTTTGGGGTGGGAGAAGATGATGAACTCCTGCTGGGAGTTTTTCCACATGGCCGTCGGAAGCTCCGCGGCCGTGGGATCGAGGTGTCCCACACGGACGGTTTTCTCGGTGGTTCCGTCGGCGAACTGCCCGCCTCCCGTGATCCGCACGGTCAGTTCGTCGTTGTCTTTCGTGCCGTCGGCCGCCGCATAGGCGATGGCGTTGAAACGGACCATGGCGGCCGTGTCGTTCCGGATGCCCGGATCGTACGGGGTCAGCAGGTTGGCTCCGTGTCCGGCGTCGTCGCCGAGCTTGACGTAGCCGTTTTTGCCGTAGCAGTAGGCCGTGCCTCCCTCCTGTGCGGGCGTCGATTCCAGCCCCATTTTCTTCTGGTCGGCGGTCCAGCTGTCGATCGGCGTTTCGCCCCGGGTCTCCAGAGGTTCCGCCGAACCGTACTTCAGCCAGTCGAAGTTGCCCTCGTAATCTTTGGTGTATTTCGGGAATCCCTGCACCACGGCGATGAATTCATTGAGGAATTCGACGTCGGTGTGCAGCGAGATGCACCCTTTCCGTTCTACGTAGGACTCCGTGTGCGGGGTGATCAGCAGGACCAGTTCGTCGATTCCGGGCCTGACGCCGCGTTTGATTTCGTCGACGTTGAGCCACTCCTCGGCCGGCAGTTCTCCGGACTCTTCCTTTTCGCCTTCGAATCCGACCTGATAAGCCACATTGCTTCTGATATAGATGGATCTTTTGAACGGAGTGGCGTCCTGCTCTTTCGACGCTCTGACGGGGATGTGCAGGGTTCCCGTCAGCGCTTCTTCGAACTCGGGCGAGTTCGACCACTCGATGTGTTCCCTGCGGGAGTAGTCCTTGTCGTCGTCGCAGGCTGTGCCCAGAGATACCGTGCCGGTCAGCAGCAGTACCGCGATCAGCGGGGTGACGCTCCTCTTCGGGATTTTCAGAGATAGAGTTGTTCTCATAGCATTTAGGTTAATTGGTCTGAAAAAGTTTGGAAAATTTTAGCTAAATTTCGGGTGAATATTGAAAATATTTTCATTACAAAGATAGCCCTTAATAAATATGCGGAAAGGGCCTTGCGCGAAAATGTAAATGAATGTAAATCTTATCTTGTTTATTGTCAGCATGTTCGATTTTTGCACCCCCGTGCGTTATGTAAATGCTGAAACTTTGATATTTTACTTTTTAATACATTTGTAATACACAGGCCCTTTCTTCTGATTTGCTTTTGTGTTATTAAAACGCTATGTTTGCATTAAACCGAAACCTGAAATGAAAATCCTCCTTCTTGCCGCAGCGTTGTTCTCCGCGCTGTCCGCGGCTCCGGCTTCCCCGGGTGAAAAGACCGACCTGCAGGAGCTGTTCCGCAGTCTCGATCGGGTGATCGCCCGCAGCGGCGAGTACACGGCGCGGCGCGAATCCCGCATTGATTCGCTCAAGCGCGCCCTGGCCCGCGACGGGCTTTCGCTGCGCGAGCGTTTCGACCTGACCGAGCGGCTCGCCGAAAATTACAACTCCTACCAGAGCGACTTCGCGCTTCTCTACCTCCGGCGAACTCTTGCGCTGGCCGAGAAGACCGGCGACAACGACCTGATCATGCGTGCCCGCTCCGGGATTGCGCTCTGTTACAGCCTGGGCGGACGTTTCTACGAGGCCGAGGAGATCTTGAGCGGCATCCGCGACACGGTGCACGTCAGCCGCCGGGCGCTGCAATCCTATTATGTCGCCCGGCATCGCATGAACCGCGAACTCTACGCCCTGACCGAGCCGGGCGAACGCCGCGACCTTTTCCGCCGGCGCGAGCACTATTATGCGGTCAGCGCGGCGGAAATCAGCGAGGACACCTTCACGAGCCTGTACTACGGGTATATGGATGCCATCGTCCGCAAGGACTGGTCCGAGGCTTCGACCCTCTGCGACAGCCTGCTGGTTTCGGTCCCTTCCGATTCCCACTCCTACGCCAAGGCCGCCAACCACAAGGCGCAGCTCGAGGGGAAGGCGGGGCGTCCCGACGAGGAACTCGCCTGGTTCATACGTTCGGCCATGGCCGACATCCAGTCCGCCGTGCGTGACCACGGGTCGCTGTGCGCCGTCTCCGAGGAGCTTTTCAACCGGGGCGACGTCGATCGGGCGATGGATTATATCCGCGTGGCGATCCGCGACACGCGTTTCTTCAACTCCCCGAGCCGCTCGTGGCGCGACATGGCCATCCTGCCGCAGATCGAGGCGGCTTACAGCGAGCGCAACGCCCGCCTGCACACGATGTACATCGTGCTGATCGTCGTCATCCTGCTCTTTTTCGTCTCGGCCGTCGCCGCGGGGCTTTACGTGCTGTCCCGCAACCGGAAGCTCTGCGCCGTGCAGCAAACCCTCCGCGAGTCGAACGACAAACTCAACGGCCTGGCCCGGATCCTGCGCGAGACGAACGACCGCCTGAGCGCGCAGAACCTCCGGATCGCCGATGCCAACCGGATCAAGGAGGTCTATATCGGGGGCTTTCTCCAGACGATTTCGGAATATATCAACAAACTCTCGGGTACGTATCAGTATGTCAACAAGATGCTGCGCGACGACCGGATCGCCGAACTTCGCCGCGAATGCGCCCGCAGCAACATCCGCAACGACGAGCTGAAGGAGTTCTATGCGCTTTTCGACAAGACCTTCCTCGGGCTTTTTCCCTCGTTCATCGACGAGATGAACGGCCTGCTTGCCGACGAGGCCCGCACCGAGGGGCGTCACGACGGCGAGCTGACCACCGTGCTGCGCATCTACGCGCTGATCCGCCTGGGCATCACCGACACGGCGACCATCGCCGCGCTGCTGCACTGTTCGATCCGCACCGTCTACAACTACCGCTCGTTCACCCAGCGGCACTCGCGGCCCGACATCGGCGACCTGGAACAGCGTGTGCAGCTGATCGGGTTGAACGGGATCGCCGCCCGGTCCTGACGGAGCCGCGTGTGCCGAAAAGCGTAAAATAACGCTGTTCCGGCAATTTTAACCTCCCGGCCGTAACAACGGCCGGGAGGTTTACAGAAGGCTACTCTCCCTTCTTATGGGTGTACTCCTGCAGGACATAGGTCGTGAAGATCGGAAAGAACATCATGCCCAGCGACGGAAGCAGCACGCAGAAGACCTTGCCGACGGCCGTGACGGGGAAAATCTCCGCACCGACGGTCGTGACGTTCATCCACGCCCACCAGAGCGCATTGCCGAAGCCGTGGAGCTTGGGATTGACGAGCACCTCGTAGTCGTAGAACACCAGCCCGGAGATATAGGTGAAGACGACGACGGTGAAGATATAGGCGAAAAAGAGCCTCCGCATCTTGTTTTCGGAGACCAGCCACCGCACGATGATCACCATGGCCAGGAAGGCCCGGAGCAGCGGGATAAGCCCGACGAGCACGCCCCAGTCGTGGGTCATGCCGACGCCGCTCCACGCCAGGATGTTCAGGTAGGGAACGGAAAGCAGCAGGAACGGCAGGTTGCGCCAGAAAAAACGGCCCGGACGTTCGGCAGCGGCCCAGCGGACGAAGAAATCGCACAGGAAAACGAGGCAGACGACGAACTGGATCGCAAGGTAGGTGCGGGACATGTGGACATGGTCGCCGGCAATGATCTCCCACGAGAGGGCCACGAGGAGCACCAGTCCGGCGATGAGTTTGACAACACCGAGCGCATCACGGATTCCGGCACGCGCCGATTGGGTAAGAGACATAGATTGCGGTTTTTCCGTAGCGCGCTCAAAATCAATGCCACAACCCGGAATCATAAATTTTACGGCGTTTTTTTGCCGAAAGATTTTGCACGATTGAAAATTTCTATTACCTTTGCACTCGCTTTCAGCAATGGCGGGTTAGCTCAGCTGGTTAGAGCGCATGATTCATAATCATGAGGTCCCGAGTTCAAGTCTCGGACCCGCTACGGAAGGAAACGGAGGTCTAAACGATCTCCGTTTTTTCGTTATCCGGAAAAACCCGGGCGAATTACCGGGAAAAGGCATATTCACAGAAACAGCGGCTATCATGGAAAAGAAAACGATACTGGCGGCCTGCGCGGCCGCAACGCTGGCGTTCGCCGGATGCTCCGGAGGGTTCAGCGCCGCAGAGGAGGAGACCATTCACGCCGGGAAGGGAGAAATCATGCGCATACTGACCGTCGGAAACCCGGCCGACTCGCTCGTCCTGCGTCAAAAGGCCGCTCCGGTGACCGGGCGGATGCTGCGGACAGACGACTACGCCGTCCTGCGCCGCAGGATGCTCGCGACGGTGCAGGACCCGCAGAACACGGGCGTAGGCATCGCCGCCCCGCAGGTGGGGATTCTCCGGCGGATGATCGCCGTGCAGCGTTTCGACAAACCCGGAGAGCCGTTCGAATTCTACCTGAACCCGGAGATCGTCGAATCGTCGGCCGAAACCGCCCCGGGACGGGAAGGATGTCTCTCGATTCCGGGATTAGCGGGCAGGGTGGTGCGGGCGCAACGGATCGTATTGCGCTACCGCGACGAGCGGTTCGCCGAAAAAACGGAGACGATCGATGGATTCACGGCCGTAATCTTCCAGCACGAAACAGACCATCTTGACGGAATTCTCTACACCGACCGGACGGACGAAGCCCCCACGCCGGAAGAGTAGCCTCGCCGCACCGGTCAGACCAGTTCGCGGAGGTGTTTCAGATTGCTCGTGGCCGTGGCCACGGGCGCGACGGTCATGTCGTCGCACAAGACGCCGCAGATTTTCAGCCGGCGGTCGGAGGAACGTCCGGTCGGAACGTTCGCGCAGCATCGGAAGCAAGGCCCGCAAGGCGTCCTCCACATCCCCGGCAAGCCCCGGTCCGCGCCCGGGCGCGGACCGGGGCTTGCCGGGGCAGCGTACTGCAATGCGGCAGGCAGCATCGTCGCGGAAGCATCCAAGATCAATACCAAAGCCACCGAAAAAAAGTTCCGTCCGCAACGCATTCGGGCGCTGCGGACGGAATGGCGTCCGGAAAGAATGGATCGTGTTATTCGATCTCCATCAGAACGGCGTCGGTAGCCACGGTCTGCCCCTGACGGACCAGAATCTGCTTGACCGTACCGGCGAAATCGCTCGTGATGGCGTTCTCCATCTTCATCGCTTCGAGAACGGCGACCTCCTGTCCGGCCTTCACCGCGTCGCCGACCTTCACTTTGAGTTCGATGATGCGGCCCGGCAGCGGAGCCGTCACGACGTTGCCCGTGATCACGGCCTGCGTCTCTCCGGCGGGCGTCTCCCCGGCCTTGGCGGCAGGTTCGGCCGGCTTCGAAGCCTCGTAGGCCTTCACCTTCATATTGGTCAGGAACGTCTTGGCGACCAGCGGGAACAACTCCAGCAGCAGCACCTCCTTTTCATCGGCGGCGAGCTTCACGCCTCCGGCTTCGGGAAGCTCGGGATTGGGCTGCATCTGGTATTTCGAGGTGTCGTAGGGAGTCTCCTCGCGCACGCCGCAGATCTTGAACCGGAACTCGGGGTCGATCTTCACCGGCGTCTTGCCGTACTCGCCTTTCACGAGGCCCACGAACTGCGACGACTTGTTGGTGTACATCGGACGTCCGGCCTTCTCGTCGAGGGCGCAGTTGACGGCCTGCGCACCCACGATCTGCGAGGTGGGGGTCACCAGCGGCGGCAGACCCGCGGCCAGGCGCACCGAAGGGATCAGCTCCATGGCGCGGGGCAGGATCTCCTCGGCCTTGAGCTGCTTGAGCTGGGCCACCATGTTCGAATACATGCCGCCGGGAATCTCGGCCTTCTGCACCAGTTCGTTCGGAGCCGGGAAGCCGAAATAGGCCTCGATCTTGCGGCAGGCGTCGATCGTGGCGTTCTCGTCGTCGTGCTGCGCCGCGGCGATCGCCCGGTCGAACAGGGCGTCGATCTCGGTGGGAAGCGTGTCGGTCACCGGGTTGAACGCCTTCGGCTCGGGTTTCTCGACGCCGAAGACCAACTGGTTCAGCTCCTTGCGGATGTCCCGCAGCTGGGTGTTGATCTTGGCCACGGCCTCCATGTTCACGTCCGTTTCGATGCCCAGCTTCTTGCAGAAAACATGGATCAGCTCGATGGCCGGGGCGCCCGTGCCTTCGGCGAAGTACCAGCAGTTGGTGTCCACGACGTCGACCCCGGCGATGATGGCCGAAAGCACCGAAGCCAGTCCGTAGCCCGGCGTGCAGTGGGTATGGAAATCGACGGGAACCGAAAGGTTCTTCTTCAGCAGGCGCACCAGCGTGGCGACGCGGCGCGGCGGAATCAGCCCCGACATGTCCTTGATGGTGATCATGTCGGCGCCCAGTGCGGCCATCTGGCGGGCCTTGTCGAGGAAATAGGCGTCGGTGAAGACCTGCTCATGGCCTTTTTTGCCCATGAGCTTGGCGAAGAAACCGGGTTCGGGATATTTCGGATCGACCGTATAGCAAACCGCGCAGTCGGCGATGCCGCCGTACTGCTTGACGTACTTGACCGTCGATTTGACGTTGTCCACGTCGTTCAGGGCGTCGAAAATACGCATGATACCCAGCCCGCTCTCGATCGAGTTGCGGCAGAAGCCGTCGATCACGTCGTCGGGATAGGGAGCGTAGCCGAACAGGTTGCGGCCGCGCGACAGGGCCGTGAGTTTCGACACATTGCCGACGGCCTTGTGAATGGTCTCCAGACGCGTCCACGGATTCTCATTGAGATAGCGCATCACCGAGTCGGGCACGGCACCGCCCCAGACCTCCATCGCATAGAAATTTGCATCTTTGTAGTACGGCAGGCAGCGGTCTACTTGCGCCTGCGACATGCGCGTCGCGAACGAGGACTGCTGTCCGTCGCGCAACGTAAGGTCTCTGATTTTGAGATTTCTCGCCATTGTGATATATGGATTAAGGGTTCTTATGCTCGTTCTTACTGTTATTCCAATAACAAATATAATAAACAATTTCAAATTCCAACTATTTTGCACGGAATTTTCACAAAAAACGACCGAAAAGATTACTTTTCGTAAAGGCCCCGCTCCGCAGGGACTTCCGGGCCATGCGCCCTGACAGCGCCGCCGGGCACAAAGAGCTGTTTATCAGGCGTGCCGTCGAGGTAGCGCTTCTTGAAGATATTGACGCAGAAGACGAACATCTCAAGCAGCAGCGGACCGAAGATGACGCCCATGAACCCGAAGAGCGAGAGTCCGATGAATACGCCGAAGATCGTCACGAGCGGGTGCGTGTCGGCCAGTTTCTTCTGCATCACGAAACGCACGACGTTGTCCACGTGCGTCACCACCAGTCCGCCGTACAGCGTCAGCCCCACGGCCGGCCCCCACTCGCCCGCAAGGGCCATGTATCCGG
>ERZ827156.1857-NODE-1857-length-23380-cov-4.508510_pt1 | contig 23380 bp, 34 predicted proteins | sample MGYA00519919_ERZ827156 | MGnify/ENA primary metagenome ERZ827156 (study PRJEB31778, sample SAMEA3449269) | human gut metagenome | biome: human gut; feature: human-associated habitat; material: faeces | place: United Kingdom | collected 2010/2012 ...
TGAAATCGCTCGTGGTTGTTTATTGGGATTGAACTATCTTCATGAGAGAGGCATCTGGCATGGAGTGAGTGAATGGTGATGGTCATGATTGAATAGGACGTGAGACCAGTGAATCTGTTCCTGACTGAAGATGGTGTTCTGAAACTGGGTTACTACGGACTGACAATACAAACAGAGTGTAATAGCATTAAGGAGATAAAATGTGAAGGACTTCGCAGTTTTGCTCCTGAGGTGTTTGAAGGATACTATGAGATGCAGAGTGATGTGTGGTCTCTTGGCACTGCTTTGCTAGAATTGATGGGCATAACGCTATATTACGGGAATTATAATGGCGATTTACCCACATTGAATGGTGATTTTGAGTTACCATTTAAAAGAGATACCATCAAATCATCAGAATTGACTGATTTCCTGAAGAAGTGTTTTGAGGAAAGAGTGAGTGAAAGATGGAATGTGAGTGAGTTTATGAATGTGAGTGTGATGGGATGGAGAATGATGAGTAGCATCCATTTGTGAAGGAATGTGAAGGAGAGAATGAAGTGTTGATTCCATTGGTGAAGATGCTGAAGGATCAAGAGTGCCATGAATTGACGTTGAAGAAGAATAGGAAGGATTCGTATCTGGTATTGCATAAGAATGGATTGTGCTGGTGTTATGAAGGGCTGGTTGAGAAGTTCCCTTCCATTGTAATGGAATTGTGTTTGAATGAAGTGATTGAAGTGGATATTGCATCCCACACACTGCTAAGAGTGAATGGAGAGGAGGTGAAGGGAATCGAGCATGCTAAAGTGTTGGATTTGAGTGATGATGGAGAGCGATGGGAAGGCGACGTTTTTGATAATCAACCGTATGGTTGGGGCGTGCTATATGACAGTGAGAACAGAATGGTGTATGAGGGATTCCGCATTGGAGGAGTGAATGTGTGTTATGGAAGAAGTTACTGTCCTGATGTTCAAAAGGTGGAGTATGAAGGTGAGATTTGTGAAGGAAAACGATGGGGACGAGGCATTCAGTTTGATCGCAATGGCAAGATTATATACGAGGGAGAATGGATGAATGATGATAACATGATTGAGAAGCGAGTGGTGCTGAATGAAGAGAATCTATTACTTCACAGCCATATTGAAGAACTGATCGTGGAGAACAACAGTTGTAATGGACCAGAATGGACTGCTCTCGATTTGACTCTCATGTCCCATTTGCGATTGCTTGAAGTGGGTAATGAGTGCTTTGAGAATGTGAAGGAAGTGAAGTTGATTGGATTGAGTCAATTGGAGAGAGTGGTGATTGGAATGAATAGCTTCACGAAGAATGGGAATGATTATGATCCAAATCGTCATTTCCATTTGAAGAATTGTGAGAGACTGAGAGAGTTGAAGATTGGCTGTGATTCCTTCTCCGATTATTCCATGTGTGAGATTGAGAATATGCCTTCTTTGGAAGTGATTGAAATGGGAGAATTGAATGAAGGGAGTTCCAATTTCCATCATGCTTCATTGGAATTGAAGAGTGATTCTCAAAGAATGAGATGATGATTAGATTTGCCCAGTTTGAAATCACTTCTGTTTGGTAAGTATGCATTTGATTATTGTTCTCGTGCAGTATTTGAGAGTGAATCTACCAGATAGAGAATGAGGAATAGACTTGCCTGAATTGACTTCCATTCGACTTGGTGAAGATGCATTCAGTTTCAAGGATGAGGATGATTCGAGTGAATTGATCATGCGAAGTGGTGGTGATGAAATGAAGTGATGAATAGACTTGCCTAAACTCACTTCACTCACTGCTGAATGGAGGAACAGTCATACATTCGAGAATCCTCGTTCCATCACTCTGGAGGGTACTTCCTATCTCTCTATCCTCACCAACAGACATGCCTTCTCTCACCACTGTCACTCTCCCTCATGCATTTAAGCGGAGAAATCTATTATCTTACAAGAGTAATCACAATCATAGAGAGTGATGAATAGATGTTGGTGAGTTGGTCAATCATCCTAGCATTCCTAAGCGCAATCCCCATGCGAACATTCATTCTGTTGACGAACTGAGAACAATGAGTCCAAATGTGGAAGTGATGATTGTGGATAACAATGCATGTAATGATAAGTGTTTTACGGCATTGGCTTTATCATTCTTCTCAAATCTGAAGGTGTTTGAAGTGGGTGATTATTCCTTTTCATTTGTGGATGAGGTGAAGTTGATTGGATTGAATCGATTGGAGACAGTGGTGATTGGAAAGAATTGCTTCACGAAGAAGAAGAACAATGCTGGAAATGATCCTAATCCTCATTTCTATTTGAAGAATTGTGAGAGAGTAAGAGAACTGAAGATGGGTCGTTTTTCCTTCGCGGATTATTCCGTGTGTGTGATTGAGAATGTGCCTTCTTTGAAAGTGATTGAAATGGGAGAATTGAGTTACTGGAGTTACAATTTCTATTATGCTTCCTTGGAATTGAAGAGTGATTCTGAAAGAATGAAATGATGAATAGATATGCCCAATTTGAAATCACTTATATTTGGTATGAAGGCATTCCATTATTGCTCTCGTGCAGTGTTTGAGAGTGAATGGTTTGAAGAGAGAATGATGAATAGACTTGCCTGAATTGATTTCCATTCGACTTGGTGAACATGCATTCTGTTTCAAGGGTGATGAATCAAGTGAATTGATCATGCGAAGTAGTGATGATGAGATGAACTGATGAATAGACTTGCCTACACTCACAACACTCACTGCTGGAGGATACGATAGTGAGTCATTCTATAATCCTCGTTCCATCACTCTGGAGGGTATTTCCTATCACTCCATCCTCACAAACAGACATGCCCTCTCTCACCACTGTTGCTCTTCTCAAGGGCGCTGCTTTCAAGCACAAGAAAACCATCCACACGAAGAGTTCCTCTCCCTCCCCTCTCTCATTCCTAGATATCACTCGTGCTCTCCAACAGTATCTCTAGTTCCTTGTTTCTTTCACACAACCTTCATCAATTCCATGCACATCTCCAACTCATTAAACAACAAACCCCATCACCATCTCCACAATCACCTCCCCTTCAAAGCAAACCACCTCCACAACACACCCCCCAACACACCCATTTCCAACAAACACCCAAATAAACGCTGCAACCACAGCAACACTGAGCGGGGTAATTCGGGGCGTAGCAGCGGCGGTCATCTCCGTACACCCAGAAGTCAAAGGTGTTGGAGTTGTACGAGCCCAGCGCCTTGGTCACGGGGACCATGCGCACCGTGATGCGCTGCTGCAGCAGACGCTCGGAGTTCGCGTTCACCAGCTACGCCTCACGCCTCCTCGCCTCGCCCACTCCTTCCGCCTCGTTGAACAGCTTCACGCACGCCGCCTGCAGCTCGGGGTACATGATCTCCTGCGGAGGCAACAGATGGTAGCCCGTCTGCCTAGCCCTCACCTCCTCGCCTTATCCCTACTGGCACATCGTGTAGCCGGACGCCGAGGCGATCAGATCCGCCGGCAGACCGCTCACGTCAATCACCTCGTTCGACACGTGGTTCACGAACTCCACCAGCAGCTAACCCTCACCCACGCGTCACAACACCACGTTGATGTAGTACACCACGGAGCCCGAGCCCTCGCAGGACGGGCAACGCTTGAAGCCCGAGCCGCGGCAGATGGAGCAGGTGCGACGACCCACGCCATTGCAGAAGGGACAGGACTCGCGGCCGTTGTCTCTCATTCTCCAGCCCGTGCCGTTGCAGGAGGAGCAGGGGTCGCTGCCGCGGCCGTTGCAGGATGTGCATTGCACATGGCCGCGACCGAAACAGCGGTCGCACTGCTGCACGTACTCCGTGTGCGGGACCTTGATGTTCATCGACTTCTCGGTGAACATGGCGGGAACGGTCACGGGAATGTCCCACGGCAGGGGCGCGGGGCCGTAGTTGGGGGAATCAATCTACGCATGAAGGGAGACGAAGAAACGAACGGCCTCGCCGTCGTAGGGACGCTTCTTGTAGCTCGTGGAGCGCTTCTCCATGTACGTCTCCCACATGCAGTGGTAGGAGTTCATGGGAGTGACGCCCGAGATCGTCATGGCGGCGGCAGGCTTCTTGCCCCAGCAGCAATTCGAGGCCACCAGCTCCTGGAGGGATTTGCGCAGATCCTCGTCACCGATGTTCGCGCTATTCACCTGATTCGTTTGAATAACCTGGCTCTCTAGCGATTAGGCGAGAGAAGCGGTCTTGCCTCCCTGCTGCACGGAGGGAGCAGCAACCATCACCTGGGCGGCGCCCTGGGGAGACATATCATAACCCTGAGGATTACAATCGCAAGGAGGAAGGTACAGCAATCTGAGGCGGCGCTACCTTCTCCGCAAGAACAGGTTGGGGATTGTTGTCCATTCTCTGAATTGATACGCAAGACGAAACTTCAAATGTGGTGACTCACGCGTACAGTGATCGTGCGCTTGATGATCAAGACTACAGTCTCGATCACTGCGCTCTCACTGGACTGCCACAACTGCCAGAACGGCTCTCTAGCCACACACCATACCGCAATCGATGGAGTACATGGATCTACGCATTGCGACAAAGACAAATCGGTGAAGATCGTGACCCTTCATCCCAAATCGCAAAACACTTCTTCCTAGAAAAGACAACCCTTTCCACTCCCACGGATAACAAACAAACACCCCAAACTCCCTTACTGATGATTCACCTCCATCTCCTTGAACATGGCGACGCACTCCTCCAGCGTCTTCACGCCGACCATCTCGTTCGAGCGGCTGCGGATGGCCACCTGTCCGCCCTCGACCTCCTTGTTGCCGACCACGAGGATGTAATTGTACTGCTCCAGCTGCGCCTCTCTCACCATCTTGTTCAGCGTGCGGCCAGAGTCATCCACGTCCACCAGGAAGTTGTTGTCCCAGAGCATCTGCTTCACCTTCTGCGCGTACTCCATGCAGGTGGCGTTCACGGGGATCACGATGGCCTGGCGCGGGCTCAGCCAGAAGGGCCACTTGCCCTTGTAGTGCTCCAACAGGATGGCGAAGGAGCGCTCCACCGAGCCGAGGATAGCACGATGCACCATCACAGGACGCTCCATGGCGCCCGTCTCCGTCTTGTAGCTGAGGTCGAAGCGGATGGGCAGCTGGAAGTCGAGCTGGATCGTGGCGGTCTGATGCATACGGTTCATGGCGTCCATCACCTTGATGTCGATCTTCGGACCGTAGAACGCGCCGTCGCCAGGGTTCACCTTCCAGTTGCCAGCACCGATGAAGTCATCCAGACTCTCCTTCAGCGAGGCCTCGGCTCTGTCCCACAGGGCGAGATCACCCATGGCCTTCTTAGGACGCGTGGACAGCTCCAGCTTGAAGGTCATGCCGAAGATGCCGTAGACGTGGCGCATGAAGTCCAGCACGCCCGACACCTCCTGCTTGATCTGGTCCGGCCGGCAGAAGATGTGCGCGTCGTCCTGCTGGAAGCGGCGCACGCGCGTCAGACCGTTCAGCGCGCCAGACAGCTCATTGCGGTGCAACACGCCAAAGTCGGCAAAGCGCAGGGGCAGTTCTATGAATCAAACAGGCAAGACAGCGTTACCTCTGTAGCTATGCAGCGAGTGCTTGAACATGAGGCAGTGGCCCGGGCAGTTCATGGGCTTCAGGCCGTACTCCGTGTCGTCGCACTTGAACAGGAACATGTCGTCCTTGTAGTGATCGGCGTGCCCGCTGATGCGCCATAGGTCCAGGTTGAACACGTTGGGCGTGATCACCTCCGTGTACCCGCGCTTGTGGTACTCGCCGCGAATGAACTCGATCAGCTTGTTGTAGACGCACGCGCCGCGCGGGAGGAAGAAGCAGCTGCCCGGCGACAGCTCGTGGAAGAAGAAGAGGTCCTGCTGCTCGCCCAGGCGGCGGTGATCGTTCTTCTTCGCCTCCTCCTGGAACTTCTTCCACTCCTTCAGCTCCTTCGCATCGGGGAAGGAGATGCCGTACACGCGCTGGAGGGTGTCGTTCTCCGCGTCGCCCAGCCAGTAGCAGGCGCTGTTCTTCACCACGGCGAAGCCCTTGATCAGCGCGGTGGTCGGCAGGTGCGGGCCCATGCACAGGTCCACCAGCGTGCCGCATCGGTACACGGTGGTCAGACCACCGTCCGGCACCTTCGAGGAAATGATGCTCTTCTTGAAGGGGTTGTGCGCGAACAGCTCCAGGGCTTGCTCCTTCGTCAGCACGCAGCGCTGGAACACCTGCTTCTCCTTCACGATGCGATTCGATTCCGCCTCGATGTCGCCGCAATCCTTCTCCGTCACCGACCTACACGTGATCTGTTCAATTCGCACCTGCATCTTGCCGAAGTAGCCGTCGTAGTAGAATCCGTCCTTCAGAGCGGGGCCGATGCACAGGTCCACGCCGTACAAATTCTCCATCGACTCGCCGAGCACGTGGGCGCTGCTGTGCCAGAACGTCTACGGGTGAGGGCGATGATGAGCCACGCACAGCCTTTCCGCCCTTGTCCTCGAACTTCAGCAGCCACAGCTTGCAGCTGCCCTCCAGAGGGCGCGTCAGGTCCCAGAGCATTCCCTCCTCCTCCTCCTCGTGATCGTCGTCCTCCTCCGTCTTTACATAGCAGGAGCCGATGGAGGCGTCGTCGTACACAACCTGGGGGTGAGGTGAAGGGATTGGACGTACTCTCGCGACGAGCACATGCTGAGCGAGGCCCTTGGAGATACCCTCGGCAATGTTCATGGGAGTGGTCTCCCAGGCCTTTCCGGGCTTCTGCGCTCCGTCGGGAAGCGTGATGGTGATGTCAGTGTGAGGCTTTTCTAAACGGTGTGAGAAGGGTTGCACGGACAGCACGAAAACGTACCCTGAATGCTCTTCTGGTACTCCTCGTAGAACTTGTTGAAGAGAGCCAGACGCTCCTGCAGGAAGGGGGCGTTCTTGCAGATTTCGACTTCACCTCCGATGCATCCCGAAGTCTTAATATTCTGCTCAGTACCCTCAATCAGACGATTCGTTTCGTGACTACGCGACGAGGTGAGATTCGCAACCCAACACCCCTCACCTTACTTTTCAGCAGACATGCTAATCCAATAATCCAATTACTGTCCTTTTCCAAGCAATTGATAGAAGGGAGGCGGCAACCACGGTTATTCCGCGCTTACCGCGGCCTTCTGGGACCCATCCTTCAGCCGCATCCCTTTTCAGCGATCATCTGCGCATTCTTCATGCCTTCTTCCGATGATTGCAAATCCGCATTTGCAAAGGACAACACCGTTTTCCCGCCCATCTCCTGCGAATACACACCCCTCCATCTCTCTTTACATACACCTCCCCTCAGAAACACCCATAATGAACTCAATTCGCACATTGAACAAACACTGCAATATGCAAAAGACTACTCGTGCTGCTCCTCAGCACTGTCGTACTTCCTCAGGTCGATCGTCAGGATGGACGAGGACGCCTCCTCCCAATTATGGTATACTCCCACCAGACTGTCGCTGCGCTCGAACAGCAGGTCCTTGTGCGAGATGATGATGCACTGGATCCGCCGGCAGTTCTCCTCCACGTACTTCGCCACGCGCTCCACATTCGCATTGTCCAGCGCGTCGTCAATCTCGTCCATGATGAAGAACGGCGCGCGCCGGTAGTTGTGCAGCGCGAACAGCAGCGCCAGCGTGGCGATGGTCTTCTCGCCGCCCGACAGCTGCCCAATGTCGCGGTACTGTTTGCCCACGGGCGACACGGTGTACTTCACGCCGCCCAAGTACGGCTCCTCGGGGTTGGTCAGCGCCAGCAGCGCCTGCCCGCCGGTGGTGAACTGCAGCGTGCGCGTCAGGTCCTTGTAGGTGGTGTCGATCACGCTCTCCACCTGCTCGTACGCCTGCAGGAACGCCTCCTTGCGGCGCTCGCAGCACTTCTTGAAGGCCTCGTTCGCCTCGTTGTAGTTGGCGATCAGCTCCTTGCGATCCTGGTTGATCAGCGACACCTTCTCCGTGATGTCCTTGAACTTCTGCTCCGCCAGCATGTTCGGCGACATCCGGTCGATCTCCGTCGCCAGCTTCGTGATCTTCTCGCGGTACTGGTCGTCGCGCGCGCCGTACTCCGTCTCGCTCACCGGCCGCGCCTCGCCCAGCATGCTGAAGTCGATGCGCTCCACCTCCTCCTGGTCGCTCTGCACCGCCGTCGCCTGACTCTGGCTGAAGTGTTGCGTCAACCCTTGTGAGAAGCCTTGCGTCAACCCTTGCGACAACCCTTGTGACAACCCTTGCGAGAAGCCTTGCGACAGAGGCGCCTCTTCCACCTCCATACCGTTCGAGTCGCCGTCGCTGGAGGTGGTGCTGGACCGCGTGACGGACGCTTGCGACTCACGCGCGCTGCGCAGCGGCAACTTCACCTGCTCCATCATCGCCGACCGCAGCACGGCGTTCCGCTTCGACCGCAGCGCCTCGCACGCCGACCGCTCGCTCGACACCGCGTCCTCGTTCTTCTTCTGGTTCCCGCGGTTCTACCCATCACTCCCGCCCACCGCGCCCACCGCTCGGATCCGCCGGTCGATCTCCGCCATCACCACTTCCAAGTCCTTCAGCTGCTTCTGCTGCTCGCCAATCGCTCGCAGGATCGCCTCGCGCGTCTCCTCCTCCTCCGCCGCCACCTTCGCCACCTCCGCCAGCCGCGCCTCCACCTCGCGCGCCTTCTGCGCGTTCTTCGCCTCCGTCGCGCGCAGCTCCGCCAGCTGCGCCTCGATCGCCTCCACGCGCGCACGCCCGTACTGCTGCTTGCCCTCGATCAGCGCGATGTGCGTGCGGCACTCGCTCTGCACTCGCTCCCTCTCGCGCTGGCGCGTCAGCACCTCGCTCTCAAACTGCTGCACCGACTCTGCGCCCACCTCCGCCAACAGCGCGCCGAACACGCGCTTCTGAATCACTGTCAGCTCTTGTAGGTATTTCGCCAGCTCCTGCGCCGACGCCTCCTGCGCCTTCTCCAGCGCCGCCAGCCCGCGTCGCGCCTCCGCCACGCCCGTTTCCAGTGCTGACATGCGCGCCGCGTAGCTCTGGATCTTCTTCTCCACCACTGCCACCTCCTCCGCGAACACACTACGCCTCACGACTCATTGATGCTCTCACCGCAGCTTGCCGTGTTGTACCACGATCTCGTTCTCCACGCCACGCACCCGATCGCCGTTGCGTGCGGTACGCTGTAACTTCTTCTCCAGCTCCTGACACTCCTTCTCCGCCGCTTCCAGCTCCTCTCGCTTCTTCTCCAACTCCTTCTCCTCGAACGCGTCCACGCGCGTCGTCGCTCCCACGCCTCCGCTCATCGCGCCGCTCTTGCTAATCTCGTCGCCCTCCAGCGTCACAATGCGCTCGCGAATCCGCCGCTCGTACGCCAGCGTTCTCGCCGCGGTCAGGTTCTCCGCTACCACCGTGTTGCCCACAGCGTACCGCACCGCCGCCTCCACCGCGGGGTCGAACTCCAGCACGTCGTAGCACAGCGTGTACTCCTGTCGCCGCAGATCCGATCGCAGCTCTTTCGGCTCCAGCGCGTCCAGTGGGTAGAAGTCCATGGCCGGCAGGTGCTGCTCCTTCAGAAACCTTCGCTTCATCCCACCTCGCCACGCCTACTGGATGCACTCGATCGCCACCACCTTCGTCGCCACCACCACCGCGTCCAGATGGCTGCCCAGCGCCGTCGTCACCGCCACACGGTATCTGCCCATCACACACCCCACGCATACCCACTTGCGCTGCGTAGCGTTCACCAGATCCACCAGCAGTCCCTTCACCTCAGGAAACAGCCCCTGCAGGCGCCGCACCACCGCCTTGCGCTCCGCCTTCTTGTTTCTACCCTCCTGCGCGTCCACCGCGTTCTGCAATCTCTGCCGCAGCGCCTCGCTCGCCTGCCGCTTCTGCTGCAGCAGCTCGCTCGTCGCCGCGTACTCGTTCTGCAGCGCCGCGCTCTCCTCCTCCAGCCGTCGCACCACGCGCTCGCAGTCGCTCTTGCTGGTGCTCAGTCGCGCCAGCTGCCCGCGCAGCTCCTGTACCACCTTCCTCGTGCTCTCCAGCTCCTGCTGGTAACTCGCCATCACCTCCTTCTTCTGCCGCACCTCGCTCTCCACCGTCTCGTGCGACCGCCGCGCCGCCTCGTCCGCGCGCAGCACACTCCCCGCCTTCTCCTCGTACTCCTGCTTCAGCTGCTCGTACCGCGCGCGCTGCTCCGGAGTCAGCTCCACCTAACCCTCACCCCCACACTCCACACGCACGCCACTGCCGGCAGGTCGCGCCTCCTCCAGCGTGCGCAGCGTAGCGTTCATTCGATCCAGCTCCGTCACCAGCACCTCGTTCTCCTCGCGCAGCGTCCGCGCCTCGCCCTCCAGCCGCGACACTTCCGACGCACATCGCTGCGACTCGTTTCTAGCTGTCACCCCCGCGCGACGACATACGTGTGGCGACGCAGACGATCCTTCAGTCGAATGGTTTCGGGTTGTCTTTGCTTTTCCTGCTCCTCCACGCGTTTTTGCTTCTTCTCCTGCTTCTTCACCTCCTCGCGGATCGCCGCCATCTCGCGCTGACGCCCGTCCTTCTCCTGACGCAGGCGCTAGCGATCACACGCATCGATGATGCATACGCTGTCATTCCCGTCGAGACGGTCTCCCTCCTCCTTCAACGTCTCCACCTTCTTCGCGTGCTGGTCCAGGTTGGATTGGATGTTGAACAGCTGCCACAAGAAGTACTCCACGCGAAGATCGCGCAGGAGGGTCAGCTTCTTCTGGAACTCGTCCGCCTCCTCCTTCTGCTCCTGCACGATCTTCTTCTCCGAGATCATCGTGTACTTCTTCTTCAAATTCATGTCCATCACCGCCTTCAGCTTCTCGCGTCTCTCCTTCAGCGCCTCGTACTCCTCCTTCAGGTCATAGCTCCCGCTCAACTGCTCGAAGAGAAGCGTCAATTCCTCGGGAGATCGCGTCGCGATGTTTTGCACGTCGCCCTGGTACACCAGAAAGTTGCGACAGTTCACCAGAATGTTCAGATCGGCGAGTCGCTTGACGTAGGCGTCGCAGGACACTTGCTTTCCGTTCACTTTGTACTGGGAGGAGCCGTTCGCGTTGACGCGGCGAAAGAACTCAATCTCCACTCCGGGCTCGACGCTCTCGGTGATTTCGTGATCCGCGTTGTCCGTTTGGTAAAACAACGACACGGAACAGGTGTTCGCGCTCTTGCTGCTGTCCTCGCTGTGGTAGACAAGATCCTGCAGATTCTGGCTTCGGAGGTATTTCGTGGATATCGCGAGGACGAAGCTGATGGCGTCCATTAGGTTCGATTTTCCTACGAGTCACTTCCCCGCGCAACAATCCACCCGCTCCATTCGGGCCTATGATGCAGGTGAACTGTTCGAAGGGGCCGATGATGTGACGGCCCCTGTACGATTTGAAGTCTTCAATTTCAAGCCGAACCACGCGTCCCATGAGCCACGGACAGAAAAGAACTGATTTGAAAGCCACGTCCCAAATTCAGCCATTTTGGCGCGCTTTTTCAGAACGAAGATTTTTCCTTCGTTTCCCGCCCATCCCTTTTGCATTGAGAGAGGAAAGTGGTGGTGGTGTGTGAGGCGGTGGTTATGGTTCACTTCAATGGAGCGTGCTTCCACAATTCGCGATTGCCAACAGCATCCACAAAGGGTGTACATTCCAATTCAATTCCCATCTCACCCTACGAATCCCCGAACACAAAAAGAAGCTCCCCGTCATTCAATCCCACAACACTATCCATTCCAATCTTTCTAGGACCCGCAAACACCCTTCCCATCGCAAACCAACCAAGAAAAGAAATACCGCGGTTATTCGCTGGATCGGGCGCGTTGCGCTGGGGCAAGTCAATACCGTTTTTCTTCAAAAGAGTAGAATGAAAGCGGCGGAGCTCGATCGTAAAATCGAAAACGCCGCCAAGAAGGGCTATAAAGCCACAAAGCAGCTGTATAAAAAGATCATTCGGAGAATTCGCGGAAACGACGTCCGGTATTTCAACACAACGAAGCGAGGCGATATAAACGACTGGAGGAAGCAGCTCCACGGGCTAAACAAGAAGGAGGTGGGACGGACCATGAAGTGCGTTATCGCCGCCATGACGATCGGCACCGACGTTTCCTCGCTCTTCCCCGACGTGATCAGCTGCATCCACAACGAGACCCTCGAATTGAAGAAGCTCGTCTATTTGTAGCGGCTCCATCTCCCATTCACCTCTAGGTATCTATTGAAATATGCGCGCGAGAACCCGGAGCTGACTCTGCTCTCCGTGAACACATTCGTCCAGGACTGCGAGGACAAGAACCCGCTGATCCGCTCGCTCGCCCTGCGGACGATGGGCTGTCTGCGCGTGCAGTCCGTGGTCGAGTATCTCGTGCCCCTGCTCGACAAGGCACTGAACGATGTGGACCCGTACGTGCGCAAGACGGCCGCCGTGTGCGTGGCGAAGCTCTACGACATGGCGCCCGAGCGCTGCGAGGAGGAGGGCTTCATCCTCCGCCTGCGCAAGATGATCAACGACACGAGTCCGTTCGTGGTGTCGAACGCCATCTACGCGCTGCACGACATCTCCCAGACCATCGGCCGCGACTGCATCGGCGTGAACAGCAAGATGCTGAATCGGCTGCTGCTCTGTCTGGAGGAGTGTTCCGAGTGGGGCCAGATCATCATTCTGGACGTGATCGCGAGCTACGTGCCGCAGGACGAGGCGGAGGCCATCACCATCGTCGAGAAGACGCTCCCGCGGTTACAGCACGCCAACGTAGGCGTCGTGATGGGGTGCGTCTTTTTTCGCTAAGTCACCCATAGCGCGATCAAGGTGATTCTGCTGAACGTGGAGGACTGCGACGAGGAGCTGACGCGCGCGGCGCTGAACAAGCTGGCACACGCGCTGGTGTCGCTAACGTCGGTGGAGAGCGCGGAGCTGCGATATGTGGTGCTGCGCAGCATGCGGCTGATCGTGCAGAAGGTGCCGAACCTGCTGTCCCAGAACATCCAGGTCTTCTTCTGCAAGTACAACGACCCCTACTACGTGAAGATGGAGAAGCTGGAGCTGCTCATCTCGCTCGCCACGCCCAAGTATCTCGAGCGCGTGCTCAGCGAGCTGAAGGAGTGAGTGCTCCTCCAAGGGCTGAGGCGTAGGTATGCCACGCAGGCGGACGTGTCGTTCGTGCGGGCGTCGGTGCGCGCGATCGGGCGGTGCGCCATCAAGCTGGAGAGCGCTGCAGACCGCTGCGTGAACGTGCTGCTCTTCCTCCTGCAGAGCAAGGTGAGCTACATCGTACAGGAGGCGATCGTGGTGCTCACGCGGCTCTTCCGGCTCTATCCCGGCAAGTACACGTCGGTGATCGTGCCCATGTGCGGCGTGATCGACCTGCTGGACGAGGCGGAGGCGCGCGCCTGCATCATTTGGGTCATCGGGGAATATTCCAACGTGATCGACAGCGCGGGCGAGCTGCTGGGCCTCTTCTTGGACTCCTACCACGACGAGAAGCCCGTCGTGCAGTTGCAGCTGCTCACGGCCGCCGTCAAACTGTTCTTGCGCCGCCCCGACGCCGGCAAGGACGTGATGACCTCGCTGCTGACCGTCGCCACCGCCGAGACGCTCTCCGTCGACATGCGCGACCGCGCGTACCTGTTCGTTCGCTGGCGCTGAGTTACGCGTAGGTACTGGCGACTGCTGTCGTCGAACCCCGCGGCGGCGCGGCGCGTGGTGCTGGGCGAGCACCCGCCGCTGAAGCACGAGTACAAGGAGGAGATGGACGACGACACGCTGTACACGATGCTGGAGCAGATGGGGTCTGTGGCAGGCGTGTTCTTCAAGGCGCCCGAGACGTTCATCACACCGTCGCGCGGACCCGCGCCCATCGGCACCATGTCGCCGCTGGCGGACGAGGACATCGAGTCGGTGGAGGAGAACGAAGAGGACGAGAGCTCCGAGGACAGCGATGAGGACATTGACATTTTCGCGGACGAGGACGAGAAGAAGGAGGAACCGAAGGAGGAGGAGGAGCCGAAGAGCGACGACTCCTTTGACGACATTTTCAAGTAACGGTTTGTTTGTTGCAAACCCAGCAGTCTTTGTCTTTCAAGCACCGGATTATGAGTGGACGGCACGAGCAATGGATGACAAATAGGTGGCCTCATGGAAACCAAGAACAACGACATCGTTGAGTCTACACTCGACGAGTCGGTATACGACACGATCGTACATGCCATGAGTATGCCCGGATCATTCATAGATGCGCGACGTACGTGTCATTCTCGCAAAGATGAAGATTGTCTTCTTTGCAAATGTCGCCAACCCCGAGATCCAGCAGCATCTGGACGACTGTAGCCGCGGATCGGGAGGTGAACCGTAGGGGATTTGTGGGGCCCTCTGCTCATTGGACTGCTGTTCTCGCTGTGGGCATTTGCGCTGGGATTCATCGCTAGGATCGCCACCATGAGGTACGCCATTGGAAACCTGGACGACTCGGTCCTCTTTTCCGCCGTGATCCTGATTCAGTGGCTCGGTGCCGTGGGTCTCTACGTCAACGCGAAACTGCTGAACGTGAACGTGTAGGGGTGGTGAGATCATATGAGCGTAGGTCCTGCTTCCAGATGATCTGTGCCACGGGATATGCGCTGACCCCCACGCTGATCCGGCTATTATTGGAGTGCCTGCTGGATGAGAAGTTAATTATCGTTCCCCTGGCGATTCTCTCCCTGATCTGGAGCGTGCATGGTACGACAAGGTTTCGGAATTGATCGTAGTGGTGAACGTGTTCCTGTCGAAGAGCCTCACGAACGATCGCCGCCTCCTCGTCTTGATTCCGGTAGCCATCTACTTCTTCTGTTTTAATTTCTGTTTCTACCCCATCAATGGCAGTCTCCGAGGCAACTACGTGTAAGCCTCTGTTTTAACTCTTTCAGCGTGTGAATGAGGATTGTTACGCTTTTGATCTGTACTGCTGTTTATTCTTATTCCTTATGCTTTGCACACACCAGTAGTTCAATCACTTGGTTCATGACAACAAAGCGCCGGAACCCCCGGACGTGTCACAGAAGGGAGTACAAGCACCGTGTGACATTTAGTTGAAAGAAAGGAGGAGAGAAAGAAGCAGAATACCCCCTGGATTTGCGCGTTCAGTGGCGTTTCGGAAGGGAGGGACATAATCACCATGAGCGCCCGTATTTGAAAACGAGTCCCGATTCTGGTCAACACAATCGAAGGACGATTTCTCCCCGAACAACAGATCATTTCTTTCCCTTGATCCGATTTTGGTTTCCACCAAGTAAGTCAAAGAGAGAGATTTGAAAATGGCCGAGCGAGCTATTCAGGAACGTCAATACGCTTATGTGAACGTATGGAGCGTTTCTTTTTTCCGCTGACGCGTAGAATTCTTCACAAATTTCACAGGCGGATAAGCGGAGCTACGGGGGAAGGAACGAGCCAAATGGCATGGCGGAGAGTCTGGCGGGAAGGACGCTTCCGCGCATGGGAGACCGCGCCGTCCTCGTCTCGGACGAAGTGAAGAAGTTACATGAGCGCAAAGAGCAGAAGTAAGTGTTGTTTCCGTGCTTCTCACTTGTGCAGAAAGCGCGAGAAGGCGACCACCGAAACATATGAACAGAAAAGACGGAGAGCCGGCGGAATGGCGATTAACCGCAACGTGAAGAGCGTGCTCACCGCCACGGACGAGTACAACAGCCGCATATACCACCCCAAGACCGCCGAGATGGAGGTGAAGTACGCGCAGCTGCTGGCGATCATCTCCAAGTACTACCCCGATGAGTCCGGGGTAGGTTAAGAAGGAATGGACTGAGGCGTAGGACATCATCGCGGATGTGGCGAACGAAGTGCTCTCCATCTTGAAGGGCGACGAGGTGCGCGGGAGACAGGAGCGCGTGGAGGCGGTGCTGGACAAGATGAACGAACGCGAGTTCGGCGACCTCGTGGAGCTGAGCAAGGAGATCACCGACTTCGATGTCGATCTCTCCTCCGTAGCGCTATCTCATGGTTGTGACGCATAGCAGCTGAACAAGGAGGAGGCGGTGGCGCTGAACATGGACGTGGAGAGCGACGAGGAGGTGCTGGACCAGGAGCCCGACGAGCCGGACGAGAGCGACGGTGAGGAGGCGGCGATGGGCGAGCACCTGGCGAGCACGCGCGCGGGTGAGGCGGAGGAGGAAGAGGAGGTGGGTGTGGCGCCGTGCGGTGAAGCGTAGGGCGACGTGAAGGTGGCGGAGATCGACGCGTACTGGCTGCAGCGGCAGATCAACGAGTACGAGAAGAACCCGGAGAAGAGCGCGCTGGTGGCGGAGCAGGTGCTGGCCATCCTGCAGAGCGAGGACGAGGTGGGTGTGTGACACGGACGTGAGGCGTAGCGTGAGGAGAACCGGCTGATGGAGCTGATCGGCATGGAGCACGTGGAGCTCATCTCGCGCCTGCTGAACAACCGGCAGAAGATCGTGTACACGCTGCGCTGGCGCCAGGCGGCGTCCGAGGAGGAGAAGGAGGCGGTGCGCCGCGACATCCTCAACGACGCCAGCGTCAACGGCGCGGCGCTGCTGCGCGCGCTGCAGGGCGGTCGGGCGAAGGGCGACGCGCTGGCGCACGGCGCGCAGAGCCGGCTGAAGGCGCGGCCGGAGAAGGAGGAGGAGCAGAGGCTGCTGGAGGAGGAGCGGCAGGCACTCAGCATGGAGGCGGTGGTGCCGAAGCCGCACAAGACGCTGAACCTGGCAGACTTGGAGTTCGCGGCGGGCGGCCACCTGATGAGCAAGAAGACGTTCAAGCTGCCGGAGGGCACGCACAAGATTCTGAAGCCGGGGTGGGAGGAGGTGCACGTGCCGGCGGCGGCGAACAAGTACAGCGACACGGCGTTCCTGAACAGCCACCACTTGGTGGCGGTGGAGGAGATGCCCGAGTGGTTCCGCAAGGGCTTCGAGGGCGTGTCGAAGCTGAATCTGGTGCAGAGCCGCGTGTACGAGTGCGCGATGCTGTCCTCGGTGCGCGTGCAGAGGCGGCGTTACGTCTAGGAGAACATGCTGCTGTGTGCGCCGACGGGCGCCGGCAAGACCAACGTGGCGCTGATGGCGATTCTGCACGAGATGTGGCTGCACCGGCGCGAGGACGTGGGCGTGGTGTGGTGGTGTGAGGGTTAGGGGAGCGTGGACTTGGACAAGTTCAAGATCGTGTACGTGGCGCCGATGAAGGCGCTGGTGAAGGAGATGGTGGACAGCTTCGGGCGCGTGGGCGTGAGGCGCGGGTGTGAGGCGTAGAAGCTGAAGCCGTACGGCGTGAAGGTGCGCGAGCTGTCGGGCGATGTGAACCTGACGAAGGAGGAGGTTGGCGCGGCGCGGGTACGTGAGGCGTAGATCAGCGACACGCAGCTGATCATCACAACCCCCGAAAAGTGGGACATCATCACGCGCAAGAGCGGCGACCGCACCTACACGCAGCTGGTGCGTCTGATCATCATCGATGAGATCCACCTGCTCCACGACGACCGCGGGCCCGTGCTGGAGTCGCTGGTGGCGCGCACGGTGCGGCAGGTGGAGCTGTCGCAAGATATGGTGCGGCTGGTGGGCCTGTCCGCGACGCTGCCGAACTACCAGGACGTGGCGGCGTTCCTGCGCGTGGACGAGGCGAAGGGACTGTTCCACTTCGACAGCAGCTACCGGCCGGTGGGTCTGGAGCAGCAGTTCATCGGCGTGACGGAGAAGAGCTCGCTGAAGTGCATGAAGCTGATGAACGAGATCTGCTACCAGAAGGTGATGGACAAGGCGGGCAAGAAGCAGGTGCTGGTCTTCGTGCACAGCCGCAAGGAGACGGCGAAGGTGCGTGTGGAGGTGTGGTGTGAGGCGTAGACAGCGCACTTTTTGCTGGACCAGGCGGTGGAGAAGGACCAGCACTCGCTCTTCTTCCCATCGGAGGTGGCACACAAGGAGCTGGAGGAGGCGGTGAAGGGCTACGCCATCAAGAACGACGACTTGAAGCAGCTGCTGCCCGCAGGCTTCGCCATTCACCACGCGGGCCTGTGTCGATCGGACCGCACGGCGGTGGAGGAGCTGTTCGGGCGCGGACTGATCCAGGTGCTGGTGTCGACGATGACGCTGGCGTGGGGCGTGAACCTGCCGGCGCACACGGTCATCATCAAGGGCACACAGATGTACTCGCCCGAGAAGTCCGCGTGGGTGGAGCTGTCTCCACAGGACGTGCTGCAGATGCTGGGCCGCGCGGGCCGGCCGCAGTTCGAGAAGTGCGGCGAGGGCATCATCATCACGAAGAGCGCCGAGCTGCAGTACTACTTGTCGCTGCTGAACGCGCAGCTGCCGATCGAGTCGCAGTTCATCAAGAAGCTGGCGGACAACCTGAACGCGGAGATCGTGATGGGCACGGTGACCAACGTGGCGGAGGCCGTGTCGTGGCTGGGCTACACCTACCTGTACGTGCGCATGCTCAAGAACCCCGTGCTGTACGGGTGCGACGAGGCGACGCTGCGTGCCGACCCCACGCTGCTCCAGTATCGTGTGGACCTGATCCACAGCGCGGCGAGCACGCTAGCGAAGAACGCGCTGATCAAGTACGACGTGAAGACGGGCCTGTTCGAGAGCACGGGCCTGGGCCGCATCGCGTCGTATTACTATCTGACGAACGCGTCGGTGGCGACGTACAACCAGTACCTGAAGCCGAACATGACGGAAGTGGAGCTGTTCCGCATCTTCAGCATGAGCAGTGAGTTCAGCCAGATCGTGGTTCGTCCCGAGGAGAAGCTGGAGCTGGACATGCTCATGAAGAAGGTACCGATGCCCATTCGCGAGACGGTCGAGAACCCATGCGCCAAGGTCAACGTGCTGCTGCAGGCCTACATTTCTCGCGTGAAGCTGGAGAAGTTCGCCATGGCGTGCGATATGGTATACGTCACACAGGTGGAGGCAGGCACGAGCAATCACCCGTAGAGCGCTGGCCGTATCCTGCGCGCGCTGTTCGAGATCGCGCTGCTCAACGGCTGGTCGTCGCTGGCGCAGCGCTGTCTCACCTTCTGTAAGATGGTGTCCCACCAGCAGTGGGCCACGCAGTCGCCGCTCCGCCAGGTGCGTCCTCCGCTGTCGGCTGACGCCTAGTTCAACAAGTTACCGCCCGCCATTCTCAAGCGGTTGGACAACAAGCCGATCAGCTTCGACCGGTACTATGACATGACGGCGCCCGACTTCGACGAGCTGGTGGCGGGCAAGGAGCACATCAAGAACATCGGCGCGAAGATCGAGAAGCTGGTGCACAAGATGCCGCGCCTCGCCGCTGAAGCCACCATTCTTCCCATCACGCGGTCCGTGCTGTCAGTGGAGCTGGCGCTGACGCCGGACTTCGTGTACGACGAGACGGTGCACGGGGGGTCCCAAGGATTCCACCTACTGATCGAGGACAGCGACGGCGAGCAGATCCTGTACTACCAGTACTGGGTGCTGAAGAAGAAATACGCGCAGGAGACGCAGTACGTCAACTTCATCATCCCGCTGATCGAGCCCATGCCCCCTCACTACTATCTGCGCATCTGCTCGGACACCTGGCTCAAGGCGGAGACCACGCACCTCATTTCCTTCCGGTCGCTCATCCTCCCCGAGAAGTTCCCGCCCCACACCGAGCTGCTCGACCTCCAGCCGCTCCCGCTCCACGCGCTGAACAACGAGGCCTTCGAGCGCGTGCTGGGCGGCACGCTGACCACCTTCAACCCCATCCAGACCCAGGTGTTCAGCACTGTCTATGAGAGCGACGCCAACGTGCTCGTCGCGGCGCGCAGCGGCGCTGGCAAGGGCGTCATTGGCGAGCTGGCCCTTCTCCGCTTGTTCGCCACGCAGCCCGGCGCCAAGGCGCTGTACGTCTGTCCGGTGAAGCCCGTGTGCGAGCAGAAGCGCGCGCGCTGGCAGGCGCTGTTCGCGCCGCTGGAGAAGACGGTGGGCGTGCTGTCGGGCGACGCGCGCGAGGACACGGCGACGCTGGCGGCGTGCGATGTGGTGATCGCGCTGCCCGAGCACCTGGACGCGTACACGAACCGCGGGCTGCACATGAAGCTGATCCAGGTGGGCGTGGCGCCGTTCTCTCACGACTAGCAAATCCATCTCGTGCTGATTGACAAACTGCATATGATCGGCTCCGCCGACGGCCATCTGCTCGAGATCGCCATCTCGCGACTCCGCGCCATGGAGGCCCAAACCAAAGCCGACCCTGCTGCTCGCTTCCACCTCAAGTTCCGCTACGTGGCGCTGTCCGCCTGTCTGGCGAACGCTCGCGCGGTGGCGGGCTGGCTGGGCGTGGACAAGGGGCTGTTCAGCTTCCACTCGTCGGTGAAGGTGAACCCGGTGCAGGTGCGCGTGCAGCCCTTCGACGTGAACCACGCGGGCATGCGTCTGCTGGCGATGAGCAAGCCCGTGTTCCAGAGCGTGGCGGCGCTGGCGGCAGACAAGGCGGCGCTGGTGTTCGTGCCCTCGCGCAAGCAGGCGCAGATGACGGCGATCGACATTCTGACGTTCGTGTCGGTGACCAGCCGGCCGCGACGTTTCAACCACATTCCGGAGGTGGGCGTGGTGGGCGTGCGTGAGGCGTAGGAGAAGATGGAGGGCGTGCTGAGTCACGTGGTGGACCCCGCGCTGAAGACGGTGCTGGCGGCGGGCGTGGCGTTCTACTTCAAGGTATGTGATGAGGGCGTGATGAATGGTGGCGCATGAGTGTGGGTCCCTGCTTGGGTGGGGCGTGTTTGTGAATGCGTTTGTGGATGCGTTTGTGAATGTGTTTGTGAATGCGTTTGTGAATGCGTTTGTGAATGCGTTTGCAGCCCGTTCAGCCCTGTGGCGGGGAGAGAACCACAGTGATTGCCATAGATACTTCTGAGCAGTTCTCATCGCATGTAGGGCATGAACGCCGCCGACGCGCAGCTCGTGCTGGAGTTGTACAAGAACGACTGGATCCAAGTGCTCGTCACCACCGCCGAACTCTGCTGGGAGCTGGAGCTGGCGGCGCACCTGGTGATCGTGATGGGTGATACTCGATGACTGGAGTGACTGTTAGACACTTGCTTCTACGACGGAAAGGAGCACCGCCACGTGGACTACCCGATCGTGGACATCCTGCAAATGATCGGCTTCGCCTCGCGCTCGCCCAAGTACGGCAGCGGCAAGGTGGTGGTGATGGCCCATACCTCTCGCAAGGCCTACCTCAACAAGTTCCTCTTCGACCCACTGCCCGTGGAATCATCACTCCACCTGCACCTGGGCGACCCGCTCCTGGCGGCAGTGGTCAGCCACACGGTGGGCAGCATGCAGGACGCGATGGAGTGGCTCACCTGGTTCTTCTTCTACCGCCGCCTGCCGCAGAACCCGAACTACTACGGTCTGGCGGGCGTGTCGGACACGCAGCTCAGCGAGTTCGTGTCGGTGCTGACGGAGAACACGGTCGACGAGCTGGCGAAGGCGGGCGCCGTGGAGTGCAGCGAGGAGGGCGTGTTGTCGCCGCTGAACATGGGCGTGCTGTCGACGCACCTGTACATCCAGTACCACACCACCGAGCTGTTCGCCCTCTCCATCACCGCGAAAGCCAAGCGCCGCGGCCTGCTCCAGATCCTCGCCTCTGCCAACGAATTCGAGAAGGTGGGCGTCGCACGGCGGAATCACGTCTAGCTGCCGATCCGCCAGCACGAGCAGCTGCTGTTGGAACGCATGGAGAAGCGTCTCACGTACGTGCTGGAGAACGCGACGCTGACGGCGCGCAAGGTGAACGTGCTGCTGCAGACGCACTTCAGTCGCGAGCCCGTGCCCGCCGATCTGCATCGCGACGCGCTGGAGGTGTTGCCGACGGCGGTGCGGTTGTTGCACGTGGGCGTGAGGAGAGTGTGTGAGGTCTAGGGTATGGTGAACGTGTGTAGTAGCAGCATGTGGTTAAAGCCAGCCATCGCGGCGATCGAGCTGTGTCAGATGGTGGTGCAGGGCCAGTGGAACGAGGACTCGCGCCTGCTGCAGCTGCCCCACTTCGACAAGGACCGCGCACGCGCCTTCGAGAACGAGGGCGTTGACGACGTGTTCGCCTTCTTGGAGATGGAGGACGACGCGCGCAAGGCGCTGCTGGAGGGTCTGAGCGAGAAGGAGGTGGAGGACATCGTGATGTGGTGCAATGACTACCCCGACATCGAGGTGACGCCCACGCTCGCCAGCGCCAGCGTGAAGCCCGGCGAGGACGGCGTGCTGAGTGTGGAGCTGAGCGCCGGTGAGGACGGCTTCAGCACGCAGGTGCGGAGCAACGTATACCCACAGGAGTGCAAGCAGACGTGGTGGCTGATTTTGGGGGATCCCGAGGACAACAGCATCCACTCGATCGTGGAGGTGGACCTGGACCGCGGCAACAAGAAGACCCTGCAGTTCACGGCGCCCGCGGCGGAGGGTCATTATAAATGGATGTTGTACTTCATGACGGATGCGTACATTGGTTGCGACCAGGAGCAGGAGATCGAGTTCGACGTGGTTAATGCATAACGTGTTTGTTAACAAAGCGGAAATGACACAGTCTACTCCAGAAGCTCGCCGCTGTCAGCAATCACCACTCTCCTATCCATTACCCTTACGAATGGCTTATACTTGGTGGGGGTGCCGCTCTGGGAGCCCACAGCCTCAATGGCCTTCACGACGTCCATTCCCTCGATCACCTTGCCGAACACCACGTGGTGGCCATCCAGCCACTGTGTCTTCACCTATCCCTTACTCCCTTTCATTATGGCTACCGTGGTGATGAAGAACTGCGAGCCGTTGGTGTCGGGACCCGCGTTGGCCATGGACAGCATGCCCGGACCCGTGTGCTTCAGCTTGAAGTTCTCGTCGGGGAAGCGCTCGCCGTAGATGGACTCGCCGCCCGTGCCGTTTCCGGCGGTGAAGTCTCCGCCCTGGATCATGAAGTTGGGGATGATGCGGTGGAAGACGGAGCCCTTGTACCACAGAGGCTTGTTCTTCTGACCAATGCCCTTCTCGCCCGTGCAGAGAGCGCGGAAGTTCTCCACCGTCTTCGGGACGGTCTTGCCGAACCTATTTTTCATGCTGATCCTGCGAGCCAACAGTCCCATCACGATTCGGCCAGCCTTCTGTCCATCGATCTCGATATCGAAGTACACCTTGTTCGTAATCTTGGGAGTCTTCTTCTATCCCTCAGCTCCCCTTCACACGCCTACAGGTCCCTTGCTACGCGCCTCCACAGCAGCGAAGCAGAGGGCGATCGTCAGTATGGCCAAAACGATGTGCGAAGTCTTCATTTGCTTGAAAAGTGAGGACATGCCGACTCACGCCGGAAATCGGGGTGATTTTTCCCTTCTTTTCGCTCACGGAGAAGCGAAATCCCTTATGCTTATGCCGATTTTTCAATTTGGCCATCTT
>ERZ827156.1862-NODE-1862-length-23345-cov-11.169171_pt1 | contig 23345 bp, 23 predicted proteins | sample MGYA00519919_ERZ827156 | MGnify/ENA primary metagenome ERZ827156 (study PRJEB31778, sample SAMEA3449269) | human gut metagenome | biome: human gut; feature: human-associated habitat; material: faeces | place: United Kingdom | collected 2010/2012 ...
ACATTAGAAGAATCTTCTTTAGATGAAGAATTAGTACGTGAAATATATACTTTTAATCCAAGATTTTCTAATTCGCTTTTTAATTTTAAGCCATATTGTAATACCATACTAGATTCTGTATAATCTCCAAAAGTTGAGCCAGTATCTGATCCGCCACGAGCAGGATCTATTGCAATATCATATACATCATCAGGAAGTGAAGATGCTTTAACTACAGAAATAGACATAAATTTTAAATTATTGTATTCGTCAAAAAAAATATCTATTTTGTTATTACTACTATTCTTAGTAATAGTATAATATGTTATATTTCCATATTCAGAATCATTTGCTAAAGAGTAATATTTTATATCACCATTAGAATATGTAACTTTTACAAAAAGATAATATGTATTTAATGAAAGTTCTTCTAAATTTAATCCAGAATTTATCTCATCTGAGCTAGAAAAAGAACATATATTATCTGAATAATTAAAATTTGATTTAAAGCTATTTTCGGTTCCATCTAAGGTCTTTATAACTACATCAACATAATTTATTTTTATCCCAGAAATTTTGGGTATTTCTATATTTCCTTCTAAATTAAAGTGAATACCGTATGATGCAAACTTTGTTACTTTGGCATTAGTATTTTTTTCAATTTTACTAAAAAGTTCTTTTTTTTGTTCTTCTGTAATTTGTGTAGAATTATTATCGGTGTTGAATTTTACAAATATTAGAACAGCCATTAAAATTATAAAAAGAATTACAATAATTTTTATATAGAATTCTTTTGGGTGTGTCATATTTATTTTCAAAAAATCACCTCATATTTGTATTTTTTTTAATATTATAAGAAAATACAAAATATGTCAAGAAATTACTCGATTTCTGTCAATTTTAAGTTATATTTATCTTCAAACACCTTTTTTTTAGCAATATATTCTTTTGTTTTAAATCCTTTTACATCAATAACACTATATGTACCATCATTATTAAATACTATAAAATCTGCCTTATATTTTAAGCCAGGAGCTAAAATAAATGTGGGTTGCAAGCAAAAGCCTCTTATATCACTGCTTTTTAAACGTAATTTTAGTTCTTGATAGTAATTTGCTTCTTTTAAACTGTCAAATGTGTGACCATCTACAGAGGTTTTGTAAGACCTATATTTTGCCTTTTTTGGCTTTTTTCCATTTGTATAATTTTTATAATCATCAATACTCCAATGCTCCATTTTGGTATCAATCCTTTACTTTAGAATAGTTTTATTTTACTAAAATAGAAAAAATATGTCAAGGTTATTGTAAAATAAAAAATCTGTGATATAATAAATAAAAATTGGGGTGTAGCTAAATTAAAGATATAAATTAGTTTACACTACCTAAAAATTTTAGGAGGTAATAAAATGGAATTAAAAGGATCAAAAACAGAAAAAAATTTAATGGCAGCATTTGTAGGGGAGTCACAAGCAAGAAATAAATATACATATTTTGCAAGTAAAGCAAGAAAAGATGGGTATGAACAAATTGCAGCAATTTTTGAAGAAACAGCTAATAATGAAAAAGAACATGCTAAAATTTGGTTTAAAGAATTAGGTGGAATTGGTTCAACTGCAGAAAATTTAAAAGCAGCAGCCGATGGAGAAAATTTTGAATGGACAGATATGTATGCTAATTTTGCAAGGATTGCAAAAGAAGAAGGGTTTGATAGAATAGCATATTTATTTGAAGAAGTTCGGAAAAATTGAAAAAGAACATGAAGAAAGATATAAAAAACTATTAGAAAATGTAGAAAATTCAAAAGTTTTTGAAGCTGGAGAAGTTAAAATTTGGAAATGTAGAAATTGTGGACATATTGTTGTAGGAACATCTGCTCCAGAAGTATGCCCAGTTTGCAACCATCCAAAATCATTTTTTGAAATAAAAGCAGAAAATTATTAAAAATAACCCCCACTGAAAAGATAGTGGGGGAGGGAGGTCAGGAAGAGGATTATTCGTCCTCTTCTTTATCCTCGTCTTCGAAGAAGGCGAGGATGGAGTCTGGGATAAGAACTCCACCGAGTAAAAATCCCAAAGAGATAATCAAGGTGTTGTCTCTGCCGTCTTTAAAAAAAGCCATTAGGCCAATAAGGCCTAAGAGAATCGACAAGATTCCCAAAATCATAATTGTAAATTTTATAAATCGCATTGATTGAACCTCCAAAACATAAGATTACTTTAATTATACCACTATAAAACAAAAAAGTCAAAGAATACAAATTTTTGTTCATATATAAAATAAATTGAAAAATTATAAAAAATTATTGACAATTGAGTGTATATTCAACTATAATAATATTAGAGTTGAATGTATACTCAATTAATATTTTTAAGGAGGTGCGAAATGCCTAAAAATGAGTTTATTTGTGACTGCAATGTAATTCATAAGAATTTAGTAGATAATACATTAAAAAACATGCCAGATGAAAAATTACTAAAAAATTTATCAGAGTTTTTTAAAATAATAGGAGATAATACAAGAACAAAAATTTTATATGCATTAGATCAAAATGAATTATGTGTATGTGATATTGCAAATATCTTGAATATGAGCAAATCTTCTATATCACATCAGTTAGCAACGCTAAAAAGTGCTGGCATTGTAAAATTTAAAAAAGTGGGGAAAGAAGTTTTTTATATGCTAGATGATGAACATGTTAAAGAAGTTTTTGAAGTTGGCATGGAGCATATAGAACATAGAAAGGAAGGAATTTAAAATGAAAAGTAAATTTAAAATAGAGGGGTTAGACTGTGCAAACTGTGCTGCCGAGTTAGAAAGTGCAATTAAAAAAATAGAAGGCATAACAGAAGTATCTATTAGTTTTATGACAGAAAGGTTAGTTTTAGAATATAATGAAAATATGAAAGATGAAATAATTGAAAAAATGAAAAAAGTAATAAAAAAAGAAGAGCCAGATGTAACAATTAAAGACTTGTAGGAGGTGTATGCAAATGAAAAAAAGAGGGCTAAAAATTATAATTTCATTTATAATATATATATTAGCAATTTTTTTACCATTTAATAATGAGATTTTTAATAAGGGGCTTTTTATAATAAGTTATATTATTGTTGGATATGATATTTTAAAAAAAGCAGTAAAAAATATTTTTAGAGGAAAAGTGTTTGATGAAAATTTTTTAATGGCTGTTGCAACAATAGGAGCTTTTGCAGTTCAAGAATTTCCAGAGGCAGTAGCTGTAATGTTGTTTTATCAAGTTGGGGAATTATTCCAAAGTTATGCAGTTGATAAATCAAGAAAATCAATATCAAATTTAGTGGATATTAGACCAGATTATGCTAATATTGAAAAAAATGGAAAAATAGAAAAAGTTGATCCAGATGAAGTTAAAATTGGGGATATTATAATAATAAAGCCAGGAGAGAAAATACCATTAGATGGTAAAGTAATTAAACGGAGAATCTTTGCTAGATACTAAAGCAATTACAGGAGAAGCAGTTCCAAGAAAAGTAAAATCTGGAGATGATATTCTTAGTGGTTCAATAAATAAAGAAGGATTGCTTGAGGTTAAAGTTACAAAAGAATTTGGAGAATCAACAGTTAGTAAAATATTAGAATTAGTTGAGAATGCAAGTAATAAAAAATCTAAATCAGAAAATTTTATAACTAAATTTGCAAGATATTATACACCAATTGTTGTTATAATTGCAGTATTGATTGCAATAATACCTACAATTTGTATAAAAAATGCTGTTTTTTCAGAATGGCTTTATAGAGCATTATCATTTTTAGTTGTTTCTTGCCCATGTGCTCTTGTTATATCAATACCTTTAAGCTTTTTTGGTGGAATTGGAGGAGCATCTAAAATAGGTGTTTTAGTTAAAGGAAGCAATTATTTAGAGGCTCTAGCAAATGCAGAAACGGTAGTGTTTGATAAAACAGGAACTTTAACAGAAGGTGTTTTTGAAGTTCAAAAAATAGAAAATAAAGATATTGACAAACAAGAATTATTAAGAATAACAGCATATGCTGAATGTTTTTCAAACCACCCAATTGCAATATCTGTAAAAAGGGCTTTTGGAAAAGAGATTGAAAAGGATAAAGTAAAAGATATTAAAGAATTTTCCGGAAGAGGTATTTTTGCAAAAGTTGAAGACAAGGAAGTTTTAGTTGGAAATGGAAAATTAATGGACGAAAATGGTATAGAATATATACCATCTAAAGATATTGGAACAATTTTATATGTTGCAATTAACAATAAATTTGCAGGAATGATAGTAATTGCAGACAAAATAAAAAAAGATGCTTTAGAAACAATTAAAGGTTTAAAAGAAGTTGGTGTGAAGCAAACTGTTATGCTAACAGGAGACAAAAAAGAAGTTGGAGAATATGTTGCAAAAGAGCTTGGAATTGATAAAGTATATACTGAATTATTACCAGATGGAAAAGCCAAAAAGGTTGAAGATTTATTAAATGAAAAATCTAAAAGTGGAAAGGTTTTGTTTGTTGGAGATGGAATAAATGACAGTCCTGTTATTGCTATGTCAGATATTGGTATTGCAATGGGTGCATTAGGTTCTGATGCTGCAGTTGAAGCAGCAGATATTGTTTTAATGACAGATGAACCATCTAAAATTGTTTCGGCAATAAATTTAGCAAGGAAAACAATGAAGATTGTTAAAGAAAATATTGTATTTGCAATTGCTGTGAAAGTTGCGGTATTGATGTTAGTAGCAGTTGGAGTTGCAACAATGTGGGAAGCTGTTTTTGCAGATGTGGGTGTTTCTATAATTGCAATATTGAATGCCTTAAGAGTTTTAAAAGTGAAATGATGTTTTTTCTATTGCAAATTTATTAAAATTGTGATATTGTTTAAATGAATTTTGAATATAATTCATTTTTAATACGTTTTATAAATATAAATAGTATTAAACAATAAAAAAAGGAGCGTGGTTACGCTATGAAAAAAATTTTATTTAAAGGCTGTGGAACGGCTATTGCTACACCATTTGACGAAAAAGGTGTTAATTTAGAAGAATTTGCTAAACTTGTTGAAGATCAAATAAAAAATGAAGTTGATGCAATTATAGTTTGTGGTACAACAGGAGAAGCAAGTACGATGACAGAAGAAGAAAAACTTAAAACTATAGAATGTGCTGTAAAAGTATCGAATGGCAGAATTCCAATTATTGCTGGAACAGGTTCAAATAATACAAGTGCAGTTATTGAAATGAATAAAAAAGTTGAAAAATTAGGAGTAGATGGAGTGCTTATTGTTACACCATATTATAATAAAACTACTCAAATTGGTTTGGTTAAACATTATACAGAAATTGCTAAAAATACAGAATTACCAATTATATTATATAATGTACCAGGAAGAACGGGGGTAAATATAAAACCTGAAACGGCTTATGAATTATCTAAAATTGAAAATATTGTTGCCATAAAAGAAGCTAGTGGAGATTTATCACAAATTGCAAAGACGGCAAGTTTATGCAAAGATAATTTGCGCATTTATTCTGGAAATGATGACCAAATTGTACCAATATTGTCTTTAGGTGGAATTGGAGTTATTTCAGTACTTTCAAACATTAAACCAAAATACACACATGATATGTGTATGAGCTTTTTTAACAATGATAATAAAACAGCATGTGATATGCAGTTAAATGCTATTAATTTGATAAATGCTTTATTTATTGAGGTAAATCCTATCCCTGTAAAAGAGGCTTTAAATATTGTTGGTTATAATTTTGGAGCTCCAAGATTACCACTTGTTGAATTGTCAGATGCTAATAAAGAAGTTTTGAAAAAAGCAATAAAAGAATTAGACTAAAATTATTGTATATGTTAGACAAAAGTGCTATAATTAGAAGTGTAATAACATATACGGGGTGAAATAATTTTGATTAGGGATAAAAAAATAATTTTACAAGATGTTGATTTTGTAAATATTATTGAAGATATTTTAGCAAATGAAAAGGTGCAAGAAATGAAAAAATATAGGCAACATCATAAAATAAATTGCCTTGACCATTGTTTATTTGTTTCATATAATGCCTATATTATTTGCAAAAAACATGATTTAGATTATATTTCAACAGCAAGAGCAGCGATGGTGCATGATTTGTTTTTATATGATTGGAGAAAAAGAGAAAATGGAAGGAAGGGGCTTCATGCTTTTACTCATCCACATAGGGCTTTGGAAATAGCATCTTCTTTTTTAGAATTAAATGATAAAGAAAAAGATATTATTTTAAAACACATGTGGCCTGTAACTTTTAAAATTCCGAAGTATAAAGAATCTTTTATTGTTTCATTTGTGGATAAATGCTTTGCTGTTGAAGAATCTTTTATAAAAGTCGAAGAATGTGAAAAGGAGAAAGTAATAAAATGATAAATGTGATGGTAAATGGCTGTAATGGAAGAATGGGACAAATTGTATGTGATTTAGTTAATAAAAATTCTGACATGGTTTTAATGGGTGGAATAGATATAGCAGATTTAGAAAATACTTCTTTTCCAGTTTATAAGGATTTAGGCAAAATTCCCAAAAAGCCAGATGTAATAATAGATTTTTCTATACCGGCAGCTACTTTTAATATTTTAGAATATGCCAAAGACAAGAATATACCGCTAGTTATTGCAACAACGGGATTTTCTAAAGAGCAAGATGATAAAATTTTGGAGTATTCAAAATTTATTCCAATATTTAAGTCTGCAAATATGTCTTTTGAAATAAATGTTTTTATGCATTTATTAAGAGAAATTGCACCTAAATTGAAAGATAATGATATTGAAATTATAGAGACTCATCATAATAGAAAAATAGATAGTCCAAGTGGAACTGCTGAAATGCTTGCAGATACTATTATTGAAGCTATAGGAGAAAATAAACATAAAGAATATAATAGGCATGATAAGCACGAAAAAAGGAGTAAAGACGAAATTGGAATGACTTCTATTAGAGGTGGAAATATTGTTGGCGAACATCAAGTTATGTTTTTTGGGGAGTCAGAGAGTTTTGAAATAAAACATACATCTTATTCAAGGGATGTTTTTGCAGAAGGGGCAATAAAGGCAGCAGAATTTATAGTAAAAAAAACAAGCGGAATGTATAATATGGATGATTTAGTATGTGAGTAAAAACACATACTTTTTTAAATTTTTATCATATAATAGTTGAAATGTAATTTTTTTAATGATATAATTCCCAATATAGAAAGGATAAATTTTATGGGAAACATAGTATTATTAGATGATTTAACAATTAATAAAATAGCAGCAGGAGAGGTTATAGAAAGACCAGCATCAGTAATAAAAGAAATGGCAGAAAACTCAATAGATGCGGGAGCAACAAATATAATAATAGAGATAAAAAATGGAGGAATTTCTTTCATTAGGATAAGTGACAATGGAAAAGGAATTAAAGCAGATGATGTTGAACTTGCATTCGAACGTCATGCAACAAGTAAAATTAGGTCGGCAAATGATTTAGATACAGTAAAATCCATGGGGTTTAGAGGAGAAGCTTTGGCAAGTATTGCAGCAATTGCAAATGTGGAGCTAGTAACTAAAACTGCAGAAGATACAGTTGGGACGAAAATTATAGTAGAAGGTGGAGATATTTTAGAAAAAACAGAAGCACCATGTAGTACAGGAACAACGATAACTGTTAGAAATTTGTTTTATAATACACCAGTTAGATATAAATTTTTGAAAAAGGATTTCACAGAATCTGGTTATATTGAAGATGTTGTCACAAGGCTTGCTTTAATTCATCCAGAAGTAGCAATTAAATTTATAAATTTAGGTAAAACTGTAATACAAACAAATGGCAATGGAGAAATATCTCAAGTTATATATAATATTTTTGGAAAAGATATTGCAAGTAATTTATTAAATGTAGAATATGAGTATGAATATATAAAAATAAAAGGAGTTATTGGTAAACCAGAAATAGCAAGGTCTAATAGGTCTAATCAAATATTTTTTGTAAATCAAAGATATATAAAAGACAAAACTTTGGCATCAGCAGTTGAACAAGCTTTTAAAGGAATGTTACCAATAGGTAAATTTGCATTTTTGGTGCTAAATTTAGAAATGCCACCAAGTAAAGTTGATGTTAATGTTCATCCTGCAAAATTAGAAGTAAGGTTTGCAGAAGAAGGAATTGTGTTTAAAGCAATGTTTCATGCTATAAAAGATACATTGTTAAAAGCAGATTTTATGTCCGAAAGAGAAAAAACGGAAGAAGTAAAAGAAGCTTCTAAAGAAGCTTTTAAAATTAAAAATGTTCAAGAAATTGCCAAAGATACTTATACAGTTTCAAATAAACGACAAACTTTAGGAAATATTATAGAAGATATATTTAATAAAAAAAATGAAGCTAAAATAAATGAGGTTAAATCATCTGAAAATAGTCAAAATGCAATTGAAAAATTAAAGAAGTTACAAGATGATTTAAAAAACGAAGTTAGTCAAAATCCGAATTTACAATTAACAGAAAAGTATAAAGAAATGGAAAAAAGGTATAATGATATTGTAACACCAATTGAAACAAAAAATGAAGAAATAGAAAAACCTAAAGAAAGTGGTAATGAAGAAACTCCTAAGCCAGAAAAAGAAAAAATATCTTTTAATGAAATGTATAAAGAATTATTTGGAAAAGAGCCATATAAACAAACTGAAAAGCAAGAGGAAAAGAAAGAAAATTTTTATACAATAGATACAAAAATAGAAGACAGCAATGTATCAATGTTTGAAGACAAAGAAGAGTTTAAAAAGCCGGTATATAAATTTATTGGAATTGCATTTAATACATACATAATATTAGAAATAGAAAATGAATTATATATAATGGATCAACATGCTGCACATGAAAGAATAATGTATGAAAAAGTTAAAAAGAATTTTTTCCAGGAAAAAGAAAAAGATTCACAATTACTATTATTGCCAGATATTATAACACTAACACATAAAGAAATGGATATTGCAAGAGATAATCTAGATTTATTTAGAAAAGCAGGATTTGTTGTAGAAGAATTTGGAGAAAATACAATAAAGCTTTCAGGTGTGCCAGAAATATGCATTGATTTAGACACAGAAGAATTATTTAAAGAGACATTAGATGAAATAAATACAGTTGCAAGAACTGCAAAACAAGAAAAAGAAGAAAAATTTATTGCAACTGTTGCTTGTAAATCGGCAGTAAAGGCGAACATGGTTCTTTCAGAAGAAGAAGTTCACAGTTTAATGGAAAAACTTTTAGAACTTCCAAACCCTTTTACTTGTCCACATGGAAGACCAACTGTAATTAAAATGTCAAAATATGAAATAGAAAGAAAATTTGCAAGAAAATAAAGAAAGGAAAGAAAAAATGATTTATCCAAAATTTTTAGAAAAAGGTGCAATTATTGGTGTCCCAGCACCATCTAGCGGAGCATATAATGAACTTTATATAAAAAGATACCAAAATGCCAAAATAAAATTAGAAAATATGGGTTATAAAGTTATTTTTTCTAAAAATATAGAAAAATCTGATAAGGCAAGAAGTGCTTCTAAAAAAGAAAGAGCAGAAGAACTAAATTTTATGTTTGAAAGTAAAGAAATTGACGCAATCATTTGTGCTGCAGGAGGAGAATTTTTAGTAGAAATTTTGCCATATGTAGATTTTGAAAAAATTATTAAAAATCCAAAATTTGTACAAGGTTTTTCAGATCCAACAGGAATATTATTTACACTAACTACAAAGTATAATATAGCTTCAATTTATGCAAATAATATTGGAGATTTTGGAACAGAAAATTACCATAGAAGCATAAAACAAAATTTGGAAATTTTAAGTGGAAATTTGGTTTTGCAAAAAAGTTATGATATGTATGAAGAAGAGCGTGGAGAAAGAATAACAGGTTTAGAAGGATTAAATTTAACTAAAAAAGTTAAATGGCAAGAAATTAACAATAAAAATGTAGATGTTACAGGAAGAATTATAGGCGGTTGTTTAGATATTATTTCAGAAATTGCAGGAACTAAATATGATGGAACAAAAGATTTTAATAAAAGGTATAAGGAAGATGGAATTATTTGGTATTTTGATAATTGTGAATTATCTAAAGAAGAGCTAATAAGGGTTCTTTGGAAATTAAATGAAATGGAATATTTTAAATATACAAATTTAATTATTTTTGGTAGAAATGGAGTCGAAAAATCTTGTTTAGAATATACCATGAGAGAAGCTTTAAAAGATAGTGTTATTTATGATTTAAATATTCCAATAATATTTGATGCAGATATTTCACATAAAGGACCAAGTATGACTATTATAAATGGAGCAATTGCAAATGTTAAATGTAGCAATGGAACAGGTGAAATTGCTTTCAAACAGATTTAAAATATAGGTTTATAGTATACCCTAAAAAACTATAATATATTTGAGAAAGGAAGTTTTTTAAATGAATAATGAAATGTATGAAATTATAAAAAATGGAAAGGGATTTATTGCAGCATTAGATCAAAGTGGAGGAAGTAGTAGCAAAACTCTAAAGGCTTATGGAATAGAAGAAAGTGAATATAATTCAGAAGAAGAAATGTTTGATTTAATTCATGAAATGAGAAAAAGAGTTTTTACAAGTAAATCTTTTACAAGTGAGCATATTTTAGGAGCAATTTTGTTCGAAAGAACAATGCTTTCTAAAGTAAATGGTGAATTTACGGCAGATTATTTATGGAATGAAAAACATATTGTATCATTTTTGAAAGTAGATAAAGGATTACAAGAACAAAAAAATGGTGTTAAATTAATGAAGGAAATTCCTAATCTTTCTGAACAATTAGAAGAAGCTAAAGCTAAAAATGTTTTTGGTACAAAAATGAGATCTGTAATTTATGAACCAAATGAAGAAGGAATTAAAGAAATTGTAAAGCAACAATTTGATTTTGCTAAAATTATTTGTGAAGCAGGTTTAGTACCAATTATTGAACCAGAAGTGGATATTAATTCTCCAGAAAAAGAAAAATGTGAAGAAATATTAAAAAGAGAAGTAAAAAATCAATTAGAAAATTGGAACCAAGATTATAAAATTATGTTTAAATTTACAATACCAACTATAGAAAATCACTATTTAGATTTGTATAATTATGAATGTGTTGTAAGAATTGTTGCTTTATCTGGAGGATATGATATTGAAAAAGCTACAGAATTGCTTTCTAAAAATCAAAAAATGATTGCAAGTTTTTCAAGAGCGTTATTACAAGATTTAAATGTACATCAAACACAAGAGGAATTTGACCAAAAATTAAATGATGTAATTGTTAAAATTTACAATGCGTCTATTATGTAGAATAAAACAAAAGCCTTTAAATTCTAAAATTTAGGGGTTTTTTGTTATAGGAAAATAATATGAATTTTTTTAGTTTCACAATGCAGAATGAAAATTTTATTTTCAAAAGAAAGTGCTCCAAAATTTCCATAATGTAAAAATAACAATGTACAGAAATTTGTGGAAGCAAATTTTGCGTGCGAACAAAAACACGAACTTTAAAATGTTTTAATAAGTGATAATGTTATTAATGTCCGATTTTGTTCTTATTGTAATAAAAAATTTAAAGAAATACTTGAAATACTGAAGCATTTTTAGTAAAATAAAGGAGGAAAGCTATTGAATAAGAAAAATAATTATAATTTTTAATTCTTTTATAACTTGATTTAGGTTTGAAGAAGGGAATAATATAAATATGAAACTAATATCGTGGAATGTTAATGGAATAAGGGCTTGTTTAAAAAAAGGTTTTGTAGATTTTTTTGAGAGTATAGATGCAGATATTTTCTGTTTGCAAGAAACTAAAATGCAAACTAATTTTGATGAAGAAAAAAAATCTAAAAAGGAAGAAAAAGCCCAAGAGGAAGTAAATGAGATTTTAAATTTGAATATTTTTAAAAATTATTATTGTTATTGGAACAGTGCAGAGAAAAAAGGGTATTCTGGAACAGCAATATTTACTAAAAAAGAACCTTTAAATATTTCATATGGAATAGGAATTTTAGAACATGATAAGGAAGGTCGTGTTATTACATTAGAATATGAAAATTTTTATTTAGTTACAATTTATACTCCTAATTCTAAAAGAGGACTAGAAAGACTAGAATATAGACAAGTTTGGGAAGATGAAATTAGAAAGTATTTAAGTAATTTAGCAAAAAAGAAATCTGTGATTATGTGTGGAGACCTTAATGTGGCACATAATGAAATTGATTTAAAAAATCCAAAATCAAATATGAAAAATGCAGGTTTTACAAAAGAAGAAAGAGATAAAATGACAGAGCTTTTAGAAGCAGGTTTTATAGATACATTTAGATATTTATATCCAAAAAAAGAAGAGTGTTACTCATGGTGGTCATATATGGGTAGAGCTAGAGAAAAAAATATAGGATGGAGAATAGATTATTTCATTGTATCTAATGATTTAAAAAAGAAGATAGAAGACGCAAAAATTTATAGTGATATTATGGGAAGTGACCACTGTCCAGTTGGTCTGAAAATTGATATGAGAAAGGAATTATAAAAATGAAAGAAGAGATAAAAAGTCATTGGCATACATGGGTGTTTTGGATAACACTTGCTACAGTAATAATATTTATATATAAAGCGATTGATAGTATAGGTTTTTTAACTACAGCTTTTAAACATTTATTTTCAATTTTGTCGCCTTTTTTGGTTGGACTTTTAATTGCATATTTGTTATACATACCAGAAAGCAAAATTGAAAAAGCATATAAAAAAGCTAAACCTAAAATATTAAATAAACATGCAAGAAAATGGGGAATACTTACAACATATATAATTACAATTTTAATTATAGTTATAATAATAAATTTTATATTGCCAGTATTAGGAGAAAGTATAAATGAATTAATTAGCAATGTTCAATTATATTATACAAAAATAATAGATGCATATAACAATTTACCAGAAGATTCTATTTTTAAAACAGAACAAGTTTATTCTTCTTTGAAGGAAATTCAAAATTTAGATTTAAAACAATATTTAAGTGTTGATAGAATAACAGGGTATGTCAAAAGTGCTGTAGGTGTTGCAAGAGGCTTGTTTGACGTTTTTGTGGCAATGGTAGTTTCAATTTATATATTAGCAGAGAGAAATGAAATTTTCAAGTTTTTCAAAAAATTGTTTAAAGCTATATTTAAACCTAAAACATGTAATTGTATTGAGAAGTATTTTTATAGTTCAAATGGTGTGTTTTTTAAATTTATATCAAGTCAATTAATAGATGCACTGGTTGTGGGCATTTTAGCCACTGTTACAATGAAAATTTTAGGAATAAAATATGCAACATTACTTGGATTTACAATAGGTTTATTTAATATGATACCATATTTTGGAGCAATTATTGCAATTAGTATTGCTGGAATTATTACCTTAATTACAGGTGGGATATCTAAAGCAATTATTATGCTTATTGTTGTTACAATTTTACAACAAGTAGATGCAAATATTATAAACCCAAAAATAATAGGAGATTCATTAAAAATAAGTCCATTATTAGTAATTCTTGCGGTAACAATAGGGGGAGAATATTTTGGTTTAATAGGAATGTTTTTAGGAGTTCCAGTTGCTGCAGTTTTAAAAATTTTGGTAAATGATTACATTGACAATAAACTTGAAGTGTAGTATAGTATATGTGGGAAATTTTTTGTAGGGAGGAAAGGCATTTATGAATATGTCAAAGTTTAAAAATGGCGATATAGTAATAAATATAAGTATTATTTGGATATTTGTAGTAATAATATTTACAATATGCGTAATTGCCTTTTGCAAAAACCATGTTTTTGCTACAAATGTTGAAGAAGATACTAAAACAACTGTTGTAGCATTTGAGCAGAATCAAAAAGCTGTAAATATTGTGGATATAATGGTAGAAAATACTGGTGAAAATAATAAAAAAATGGTAAATGAACAAAGAAACATACAATTTAATACACAATATGAGGACAACCCAAATTTACCGAAAGATGAAAAACAAACAAAACAAGAAGGAAAAATTGGAAAAGTTCAAGTAACATCACTGCAGGAATATAAAAATGAGGAAATGGTTAGTGAAGAAATAATAGAAAGTACAACTTTAGAAGAGGCAGTGACAGAAGTAATTTATGTTGGAACATCAGAGTTCATGAAAAAATACAGTGTACATATTGGAGACCAAATGTATTTGTTAGAAGCAGAAAGTTTAAAAGAAAAGGCACAAGATGATTCAAATACAATTTGTGAGATTCCAAGATATTTAAATGTAGCCCTTGAAGAAGCAGGAGAAGAATGGATTAAAGTTAAATATAATGGAAATGAAGGTTATATTAAAACGGCTTATATTACTTCAAATACGGTTACGCCACTAATTGTAGAAAAAAATAGGGTTGCCTCACTTAAAGCAAATTTAACTATAGAATCAGATTTAAGTAAGCCAAGTGGGTTGACATTAAGCGATTATAAAACTGTTTTAACAAATAATGTAAGTGATAAAAATAAAATTTTTGAAAACAATGCAGAGGTTTTTTACAATGCAGAACAAAAATATAAAATTAATGGTATATTTTTAGCTTCTGTTGGAATTCATGAAAGTGCATGGGGAACATCAAGTTTGGCGCAAAATAAATTTAATTTATTTGGCTTTGCTGCATATGATAGAGACCCATATAATAGTGCAAAAACGTTTGAGTCATATGAGGATGCCATAAATACAGTAGCAGAAGCATTGTCTACAAAATATTTACATGTTGCTGGAACAAATATTTCAGATGGAATAGTTGCAACAGGTTCATATTTTAATGGGACAAATGTTAAGTCTGTTAATGTTAGATATGCAAGTGATGAAGCTTGGGGAGAAAAGGTATTTAGCTATATGCAATATTTATACCAAAAATTATAGGATAAAAGAGATAAAATGAGAGTAAATAAGAAAAAAAAGGTTTTATTAATAATTTATATTATTATATTAATTTTGTTGATTTTTGTATATGCAATTATTATACGAAAACATATATTTAGTAAGAAATGGGCAGAAGATGTTATAAAAATTTCTAAAAATAATGAAGAACAGGTTTTTAAAGTTGAAAAGCTTATATTATGTAGTAGTGCAGGAGCCGTAGATAAAAGTCAAGATAAAAAATTAAAAGATTTAAATTTATATCAGTACACCGATATAGCCGTTTATCTTAATAATGGAGAAGAGCTTACAAATAAAAATACTATAAAGGAATTATATATAGATAATATTTCTTTAGAGGGAAATGACGAAATTGGAAGAAAAAGTTTAATGTATAAAAATTTATTGGCTTTTGGTTCTAGACAAGATATTGAAGATGAAAATAAAGATAAAAAAGATGATATTAAATTTAAGATTGTCAATACAAATGAAGAAAATGAAAAAGCTAACTATAGTGAGCCAACATTTTACACAGATTGCTCTAATCCAATTACTTTGCAATATGTAAATAGTGATATTGTAACAGGATACAAAATGAATGAAAATAATCAAGTTGCTTTTAATGGTAGTATTTTGGAAGTTGCTGGAGTAAAAGTAGAAGATTTAGAATGCAAAGTAAAATTTAAAATAAATATTATAAATAACCAAAATGAAAAATATTCATGTTTTGTTAATTTTAAAATACCTTTAGATGATATTTTTGAAGGTACAACAATGAAGGGAAAAACAACAACAGGAGATGAATATGTGTTTTTTAGAGAACAATAAATTTAAGTGAGCCCAAATTATTAGATAAAAAATTTAATAATTTGGGAGATTTTTATGCCTAAATATTAAAAAAGAATTTAACATATTTTTCTTATATTCATAATAAAATTTATAATAATTGTAAATTATATGAGTATAAACTTTATGGGAGAAATGTAATGACTAGTTATGAAAAATATGTAAGTGTTCTTAAGAGAAAAATAAATAATAAAAGAGAAAATTTACTTTTTGTATGTATTGGAACAAATAAAGTTATTTATGACAGTATTGGGCCTCTAGTTGGGAGTTATTTAATAAGACAAATAGATAAAAATATGGTTATTGGAAATATGAAAAAAACTTTTTGCAATAAGATTGATTTTATTTGTAATTATCCAAAAATTATTGGTAAGTTTGTTGTGGCAATAGATGTTGCGGTTGCGAAAAATAAGGAACATGAAGAGGAAATTTTTATAAGTGATAATCCAATAATTATGGGATTGGCTTTAAAAAAAAATAAAGGAACTGTAGGAAATGTTGGTATAAAAGTTGTAATTCCAGAGCCGAATAGTATAGATGAAACATATGTAAAAAATAGAGCAAAGTTTGTAAGCAACGGAATTGTAGAGGCTATATATAGATAAAAAGTGGTATTTAAGTTATACCACTTTTTTATTTACTAAAATCTACTTTTACGTTTTTACGTGCTTCATCATTTTCTGTTTGGAATAAACTACGAGAAGTAAAGTTAAACATACCTGCAATTATGTTTGAAGGAAATACTTGTATTTTAGTATTATACATTGTTGTAGCATCATTGTAAAATTGTCTTGAAAATGATATTTTGTCTTCAGTATTTTTTAATTCTTGAGATAATTGCATAAAGTTTTGGTTAGCTTTTAATTCAGGATAATTTTCAGATACAGCCATTATTGTTTTTAATGTTTCTGAAAGTTGGTTATCTAAAGCGGCTTTGTCTGAAATGCTAGAAGCATTTGCCCAAGATGTACGAAGTTTAGCTATTTTTTCAAATGTTTCTTGTTCATGAGTCATGTATCCTTTTACTGTTTCAACAAAGTTGGGAATTAAGTCAAATCTTCTTTGTAATTGTACATCAATTTGACTCCAGGCATTGTCAACTTTAATTTTAGAGCGTACTAATCCATTGTATGTTGAAATGATAAAAACTATTATCAAAGCTACTACTAATAAAATAATCCACATCATTTTAAATCACATTCCTTTCTGAAGTATTCTATACAAAATTTTTGTATTAGGTCTCCTTCTTATATTTATGTCTTAATATTAGCATATTATTTATGACTTTTCAATATTTTTTTAAAATTTTATTTTGTAAAAAAATGAATAAAAAAGAGGGAATTATGTAAAATTCGTCGAATAATATAATATAGCAATAATTATAAAAAAAGAAAGAGGGGAGAGAATGTGCGTTATAGTGATGAAATTCTTAATGAAGTAAGAGATAATAACGATATAGTGGAAGTAATATCACAATATGTACATTTAAAGCGAAGTGGAAGAAATTATTTTGGGTTATGTCCATTCCATAATGAAAAATCTCCATCTTTTTCAGTCTCGCCAGATAAACAAATATTCCATTGCTTTGGTTGTGGAGTTGGAGGTAATGTAATTACTTTTTTAACAAAAATAGAAGGAATTAGTTTTAGAGAAGCAATTATAAATCTTGCTGAAAGAGCAAATATTAAACTTCCAAGTTTATCAAGTGGCGAAGATAGCAAAAAAGAAGAATTAAAAGCAAAAGTTTATAAGGTGAATTCTTATGCAGCAGAATATTATCATAAAAGGTTGTATAAGCCAGAGTCAAAACAAGGGCAAGAATATGTAAAACAAAGAAAACTTAATAATGAAACTTTAGAGGTCTATAATTTGGGCTTTTCTGGAAATTTTGATGAACTTTATAGAGCACTTAAAAAAGAAGGTTTTAATGATGAGGAAATACTAGAATCTGGATTGGTAAATAAAAATCCAAATGGAAAATATATAGATAGATATAGAAATAGGTTTATGATACCAATTTTAGATGTTAGAAATAGAGTTATTGCTTTTGGACGGTAGAGTTCTTGATGACTCTAAACCTAAATACATAAATTCTCCAGAAAATATTGTTTATAGTAAAGGAAAGCATTTATTTGGATTAAATGTTGCTAAAAAGGGAGATACAAAAAAACTACTAATTGTAGAAGGCTATATGGATGCTATATCTTTACATCAAAGAGGTATAACAAATGTTGTTGCTGCTCTTGGAACTGCTTTAACAACAAACCAAGGTTGGTTGCTTAGAAAAAATGCAGAACAAGTAATATTAGGTTTTGACGCAGATGGAGCAGGGCAAACAGCTATTATGCGTGCTATGGAAATAATGGGGAACATGGGCTGTGATATGAGGGTTTTACAATTAGATGGAGCAAAAGATCCAGATGAGTTTATAATTAAATATGGTTCTGCAAGGTTTCAAAAACTTATGAATGAAGCAATTTCACTTTTAGAGTTTAAAGTAAAAGTTTTAAGAAAAAATTTAGATTTAGAAAATGCGGGAGATAAAGTCAAGTTTTTAAATGAAGTTTCAAAATTGATTTCTAAAATTGATAATACAATTGAAAAAGAAATATACATAGAAAAGATATCAAACGGTTATAATATATCCAAAGAAGCAATTTTTGGACAAGTAAATAAACTTCAGTATTCAAATAATATTAAAAAACCAGATTTAGAAAAAGCTAAACCAGTAGTTATACATAGGAAACAAGAAGAAAAACAAGAAAATGTTTCAGAAGAAATAATAAAAAGAGAGAACACACTAATTTCAATTCTTATAAATGAACCAAAATATTTTAAAATAATAAGCCAAAATATGAAAGCTGATGATTTTAAATATGAAATAAATAATAAAATAGTAAATGCATTATATGAAGAGTTAGAAAAAGAAAATGGTAATATTTCTATAGTTCTAGATAGAATTGAAGATGAAGCAGAAAAAAATCACTTAACAGCAATAATGGCTGAAGATTATGGCATAACTGATAATAAAAAAGCTATAGAGGAAATTTTAAATAAATATGAAAGAGAAAAATTAGAAAGAAGAAGAGATGAAATAATTGCAAAATCTAATTTAGAGAAAGATGAAACTGAAAAGAAACAATTAGAAAAAGAATTAAATCATATAATTTTAAAATTGGCAAAAATAAAGTGAAGAATTAAAAAAGAGAGGAAGGTATGTAAATTGGAAGAAGTAAAAGGTGAAAATAAAAATACAGAAGTGGTACAAAATTCAGCAGATGTGGCAAAAGACAAAGTAGATAAGATAATAAAAAAGGCTAAAGAGAAGGGAAAAATAACATATGGAGAATTAGCTTTAGAATTGAATGACATAAATCAGGAACAAATAGAAAAGGTTTTTGATGCAATGGAAGAAATTGGAGTAGATGTTTTAAAAGATGATTTTGAAGATGAACCAAATGAAGAAGATTTAAAAGAAGTTCAGGATTTAAAATTAGATGAAGTTACAACAAGTGATGATACATTTGAAGGAATAAATGTAGATGACCCTGTAAGAATGTATTTAAGAGAGATTGGTAGAATACCTCTTTTAACATATGAACAAGAATTAGAATTAGCAAAAAGAATTTTAAATGGTGATGAAGATGCAAAACAAGAGCTTGCAGAATCAAACTTAAGGCTTGTTGTTAGTATAGCAAAAAAATATGTTGGTAGAGGAATGCTATTTTTAGATTTAATACAAGAAGGAAATATGGGGTTAATTAAAGCGGTAGAAAAATTTGACTATGAAAAGGGCTTTAAGTTTAGTACTTATGCAACTTGGTGGATTAGGCAGTCAATAACAAGAGCAATTGCAGACCAAGCAAGAACAATAAGAATTCCGGTTCATATGGTTGAAACAATCAACAAACTAATTAGAACCTCAAGGCATTTATTGCAAAGACTTGGTAGAGAACCAACCCCAGAGGAAATTTCAAAAGAGCTTGAGATGCCGGTTGAAAAAGTTATGGAAATACAAAAAATAGCTCAAGATCCTGTATCTCTTGAAACACCAATAGGGGAAGAAGATGACAGCCATTTAGGAGACTTTATTCAAGATGATGATTCACCTGCGCCACAGGATGCAGCAGCATATACTATGCTTAAAGAACAATTAGCAGAAGTAATGTCTACTTTAACACCTAGGGAGGCAAAGGTTTTAAGACTTAGGTTTGGACTAGATGATGGAAAAGCAAGAACATTAGAAGAGGTTGGAAAAGAATTTGATGTTACAAGAGAAAGAATTCGTCAAATAGAGGCTAAAGCTTTAAGAAAATTAAGACATCCATCACGTTCAAAAAAATTAAAAGATTATATGACATAAAATAGCAAGATTTTCTTGCTATTTTTTTTGTTTTAGGATAGAATATAAATGAAAGGAATGTGATAAAAGATGAAAAATATATTACAAATATTAGAAAATTTTGATAATAAAACATTAATACATTTACTAATTTCAATAGTAATTTTAGCTTTTTTTGATATTTTAAGCCCAATATTTTCTTATTTAATATTAAGAATATTTAATACAAAGAAAAAATCAAAAGATATAAAAGATATGGCTTTATATGTTCCTATTAGGTCTTTTTTTAGGCTGACAGGCCTATTTTTAGCAATAATATATTTAAAACCTACACTTGGATTTTCAGATGCGTTTATGGTAATTGCAACAAAGATTTATAAAATATTAGTTACTATTGCAACTGCTGTAGGTCTAGCAAATAGTATGACAAAAAAATCTAGAGTAGTTAAAAAAATAAAAGAAAAATCTGATAAAGATATTGATGATGCTACGACAAAATTTATGGTAAGAGGAATAAAATTTTTAATATATGCTATTGCTGTTTTCATTATTATTTTTGAAATGGGATATGACTTAAGTGGGCTTATTACAGGACTTGGAATAGGAAGCGTTGTTTTAACTTTGGCAGCACAAGATATGATAAAAAGCTTGTTGGGAGGTTTCTTTATCTTTACAGATAAACCATTTAAAGTAGGAGATTTTATTAAATTTAGTACATACGAAGGTACAGTTGAAGACATAACTTTTAGAAGCACAAAAATAAGAACTTTGAGCAACTCTGTTGTTCAGGTACCAAATTCTTTAATTTCTTCATCAGCTGTAGAAAATTATAGTAAAATAGAAAAGAGAAGATTTTTATTAAATTTAGGAATAGATTCTGATACTGGTTTATCTGAAATAGAATGTTTAAAAAATGAGTTATATAGTAAGTTTGAAGAAATGGAAGAAATAGTTAAAGATAGTGTAGTAATTAGTTTTAATCAAATTAAAACTGATGAATTGAATTTCCAAGTTTCGCTATATATTAATATTGCTGAATTTGCATTATATGTAGAGGCAAAAGAAAGAATAAATAAAGTTATTATAGAAACATTGAAAAATAATAATATTAAAACATCAAAAACTACACGTGTAGTTGAAATAAAAAGTTAACGGTTTGTTCATGAAATAAACACATATTTAGTATATAATGTGTTTTAGAAAGTGAGGATTTTAACAATGGAAAATATAACAATTTTAATAGTAGATGATGAAACTAGAATGAGGAAACTTATAAAAGACTTTTTAGTAAAAAAAGATTATAAAACAATAGAAGCTGAAGATGGAGAAGTTGCATTAGAATTGTTTGAACAAAATAAGAATAAAATTAATTTGATTTTATTAGATGTAATGATGCCAAAACTTGATGGGTGGACTGTTTTAAGAGAAATAAGAAAAGAATCCAAAGTGCCTGTAATTATGCTTACTGCAAGAGGAGAAGAACAAGATGAATTATTTGGATTTGAATTAGGAGTAGATGAATATATATCAAAACCGTTTAGTCCTAAAATACTTGTGGCACGAGTTGAGGCAATATTAAAAAGACTACAAGTGAAAGAAAAGGATATAAAAGATTATGGCGGAATAATTATAAATTCAGAAGGTAGAACAGTAGAAGTTGATTCTAAAAAAATTGATTTAAGTTTAAGAGAATATGAATTATTAAAATATTTAGTAGACAATGAGGGAATTGCTCTTTCAAGAGATAAAATATTAAATAATGTATGGAATTATGATTATTATGGTGATTCAAGAACAATAGACAGCCATATAAAAAAGATAAGACACAAACTTGGTAAAAAAGGCAAATATATACATACTATGAGAGGGGTAGGTTATAAATTTGAAATCGAAGAAAAATAAAAAAATAAGAAAACCTATGTCCATACAGGTAAAGTTATTTTTTTCATTGTGTGTAGTAATTGTACTTACAATTTTATTTTTAATTATAATAAATAATTTAGTACTTGAAACCTTTTATATTTATAATAAAAAGGATTCTGCAAAAGATTTGTATGAGCAAATAAACGAAAAATATAATAATAATGTAGCAGAGGAAGAAATTGAAGAATTTATTAAATATCAGGCTTCAAAAAATAATTTGGATATTTTAATAACAGATGTGAAAACGAATAAAGTTATAACCAATGACCAAACACGAATTGAAGCTTTGGAGAAACTAAAAACGATCGTAGAGTTTAATCAAAATGGAAAATGGGGAGAAACATTATATAATGCCAAAAATATTATAATAAAGACTGTAAAGGATAACTCAATAAACCGTAATTACATAGTTTTAATGGCAAAGTTAGATAATAAAAATGAGTTATATATGAGAACTCCTATTTCAGCAATAAAGGAAAGTTTGCGAATTAGTAATAATGTTTTATTATTGGTTGGATTTATTTCGGTTATTGGTGCAGGAGTAATTGCATCAATGGTTTCTAAGCGTTTTTCAGATCCAATACTTGAATTAAATGATATTGCTAAACAAGTGTCTAAACTAAATTTTTCGCAAAGATATATTCCAAGTAAATCTAATGATGAAATGGATCAACTTGGTGAAAGTATTAATATGATGTCTGATAAACTTGAAAACACAATTAATGAATTGCGAAAAAATAATGATGAATTAGAGCGTGATATTAAGGAAAAATCTAAAATAGATGAAATGAGAACACAGTTTATTTCTGATGTATCTCATGAATTAAAAACACCGATAGCGTTAATTCAAGGATATGCAGAAGGATTAGTTGAAAATGTAAATAATGATGAAGAATCAAGGAAGTTTTATGCAGAAGTTATTTTAGATGAAGCTGATAAAATGGATAAATTAGTAAAGCAATTATTAGAACTTATGAAGTTAGAGTATGGAAAAAGAGAATTTAATAATACAAAGTTTGATATAGTATCTTTAATAAAAGAAGAGCTAAGAAAATGTGATGTTATGATAAAAGAGCAAAATATAAAAGCAACATTAAAAAATGAAGAGCCTATATATGTGGAAGCTGATGATTTTTATATAGAGCAAGTAGTTACAAATTACATAACAAATGCAATAAAATATTCGAAAGAAATAAATGGTAAAAAAGAAATAAAAATTGAAGTTACAGAAGAGCTAAATGGAATGGCTAGGATATCTGTATACAATACGGGAGATAACTTTACTGAAGATGAGATGAAAAAAATTTGGGGAAG
>ERZ827156.1869-NODE-1869-length-23210-cov-3.788339_pt1 | contig 23210 bp, 15 predicted proteins | sample MGYA00519919_ERZ827156 | MGnify/ENA primary metagenome ERZ827156 (study PRJEB31778, sample SAMEA3449269) | human gut metagenome | biome: human gut; feature: human-associated habitat; material: faeces | place: United Kingdom | collected 2010/2012 ...
TGCCTTCGGGACCTACACTGACAGATGAGGATATCAGGAGAGTGGTGGATACGATCAGAGCGATATAAATAAAATAAATCTAATTACTCATGGAAAACTTAACAGAAAATGATTTTCAGCGTGTGGCGGATTTACTTGGCATTGAGGTAGCAGTGGTAAAAGCTGTACAGGCAGTTGAGACCGGTGGGCATGGGGGCTTTGTGGCTCCGGGGCGACCGATGATCTTATTCGAAGGTCACATCTTTTGGCGTGAACTCAAGAAGCGGGGACTTGATCCGGATAGGTATGTTGCGGGCAATGAAAATATTCTTTATCCTAAATGGGAGAAGGGTCATTATTATGGCGGGATGAAAGAGTATGAACGTCTGGAAAAGGCCCGGGAAATACATAAAGAAGCTGCTGACGCTTCCACTTCATGGGGAATGTTCCAAGTGATGGGCTTTAACTATGCGATGTGCGGGTATGGCAGTGTGGAGGAAATGGTGAAAGATATGTGTGTCGGAGAAGATAAGCAACTGGAAGCTTTTGCGAGGTTTGTGAAACTTGCTAAGCTACACTCCTATCTGGAGCAGAAAGACTGGGTCGGGTTTGCCAGGAGGTATAATGGACCCGGATATGCCCGGAATCAGTATGATAAAAAACTGGAAGGGGCTTATCGGAAGTTTACGAAGGAGTAGAAAAGAAATGTAATAGATAGGAGAAAGTAGGTTTTAATGAAAATATCAGGAAAGTCATAGATGTAATCAGATAGAATGAGTAACAATATACCCAAATGGGTATAGATTCCTGTCTTGCTCCCACTTTTATACCATATCGGGTATAAAAGTGGGAGTCTTTTATTGTATTTGTACCTAAACGGGTATAATATGGGAAATCAAACAATAGTAAAGTATGTGACGCAGATGCGTAGGGAAGAGGGTGTCCATCGCGGATACTCTCTTTTTTATTTCCTGAGAATGTGATACTTATAACTTTTTCTGAGTGATCGGTTCCAGATGCCCTGTTTTCCTTTGTCATCTTCCTGTTAATGTCCACCTTTGCAATGTTGATCAACGAAATGTGAATAAAATTAGTAGTAATAACATGAATAAAAGGAGATTAGGAATATGACTTGGCACTACCCGTGCATTGCTTCAGGGTGTTGAGTTTCAGAAGATAGGCAGTATCGGCACTTCGGGCGGTCATGATTCCGGTAATGGTGATGGAGACATTGTGGATGATCCGACTGCATAATAACTTTAATCAGATAAATACATGAAGAAGAATAGCTGGAATATCCTTTTAAAGGTGATTATAGCTGTGGCAAGCGCCATTGCAGGAGTGATAGGAGGGCAGGGATTGCTCTGATAGTTGACCGATCGTTTCGGTTGAAAAAATAAATGCCGGTATCTGTTCGGAAGAATGGGTACCGGCATTTATTATTATGGTTAGCAAAACCGATAATTAAGAATAATCTTGTATATTTGTGAGTGAAACGATTAATAGAAATGTGTTATGGCTAAACTTTACCCGATTGGGATACAGAACTTTGAGAAAATACGTAGGGAAGGCTATCTTTATATAGATAAGACTGCATTAGTCTGTAGATTGGTAAAAACGGGTTCATATTATTTCCTGAGCCGTCCCCGTCGCTTTGGCAAGAGTCTGCTGATATCTACTCTTGAAGCTTATTTTCAAGGGAAAAAGGACTTGTTTCGTGGTTTGGCTATGGAGGAGTTGGAAAAAGATTGGATAAAATATTCGATTTTACATCTGGATCTGAACACCGAAAAGTATGATACGCCCGAAAGCTTGGATCGAATATTGAACGATACGTTGGCTAAATGGGAAATGGTGTACGGGACTGCTCCTTCTGAAACTTCTATTCCTTTGCGTTTCAAGGGTATTGTACAGCGTGCCTGTGAACAGTCGGGGCAGCGGGTGGTGATTTTGATTGATGAATATGATAAACCGATGTTGCAGGCTATCGGTAATGAGGAGTTGGGAGAGAAGTATCGTGATACACTGAAAGGTTTTTATTCTGTGCTGAAAACGATGGACGGGTATATCCGCTTTGCCCTTTTGACGGGAGTTACCAAGTTTGGTAAGGTAAGTGTGTTTAGTGACCTGAATAATCTGAACGATATCTCTATGGACGAACCTTATGTGGAGTTGTGTGGAATTACAGAAAAGGAAATCCATCATTATCTGGAACCGGAAATTCGTCAGTTGGCGAAATATCAAAAGATGTCGTACGAAGATGCTTGCCGGGAGCTGAAGGAACGGTATGATGGTTATCATTTCACGGAAAATTCTATCGGTTTATATAATCCGTTCAGTATACTGAATACTTTTTATAAGATGAAGTTTGGCAGTTACTGGTTCGAAACAGGTACTCCGTCTTATTTGGTAAAACTTTTACTGCGTGATAAATATGACTTGCAACAGCTGGCACACGATGAGGCGACATCAGATATGCTGAATTGCATAGATTCTACTTCGAAGAATCCTCTGCCGGTGATTTATCAGAGTGGCTATCTGACGATAAAAGGGTATGATGAACGTTTTGATATCTACCGCCTGGGATTTCCCAATCGGGAAGTAGAGGAAGGATTTATCAGGTATTTACTTCCTTTTTATGCAAATATTGATAAAGGACAAACAGGGTTTCATATAACCAGGTTCGTTTCTGAAGTGGAACAGGGAGATTGTGATGCTTTCTTTCATCGTCTGCAAAGTTTCTTCGCCGATACTCCTTATGAACTGGTACGTGACTTGGAGTTGCATTATCAGAATGTTCTTTTTATTGTTTATAAATTACTTGGTTTTTATGTCCAGGCGGAGTATCATACTTCTAACGGGCGCATCGATATGGTTTTGAAGACAGACCGATACATTTATGTGATGGAGTTCAAATTTGACGGGAGTGCGGAAGAGGCTTTGAAACAGATAGAAGAAAAGGGATATGCCGCTCCGTTTGCCAATGATCCCCGTCAACTGCTAAAGGCAGGAGTGAACTTTAGCTCGAAAACAAGGAATATTGATTGTTGGGTCGTGGATTGACTCTAAATTCCATATGATAATCTGAATATTACACATCTGTGTGATCTGTTAATCTGTGGTGAAAAAGAGTTCATTGAAGAATGTTCCCGATACGTTGAATCTCGTCTGTACTGAACTTACAGTTTTCCGTCACTTTCAGATTGTCTTCCAGTTGCTTGACGGAGCTTGCGCCGACGATAACAGAGGTTACCAGATCATCTTTTAAGACCCAGGCCAATGCCATTTCGGCTAAGGTCTGTCCCCGACTACCTGCCACTTCATTCAATGCTTTGATTTTATTGAATACTTGCTCGGTCAATTGCTCTTTCTTCAGGAAACCTCCGCGGGCTATTCTTGAGTCTTCCGGAATTCCATTTAGATACCGGTTGGTGAGCAGACCTTGAGCCAGAGGAGAAAAGGCGATAAAGCCCGTACCATTTTCTTTGGCTTGTTGCAGAATGCCTTGTTCTTCCGGTTCACGGTTGAACAGGTTGTATCGTCCCTGATAGAGTAGACAATGCACGTCTCGTTCTTCCAGATATCGGTAGGCGAACTCTGCCTTTTCTTTGGGGTATTTGGATATACCGATGTAGAGTGCTTTACCTTGCCGGACAATATCGACGAGCGCTTGAAGAGTTTCTTCAAGTGGAGTTTCGGGGTCGTAACGATGGGTATAGAAAATATCGACATACTCCAGATTCATGCGTTTTAAACTCTGGTTGAGACTGCTCATCAGGTATTTCCGGGAGCCCCAGTTTCCGTAAGGACCTTCCCACATATCATGGCCGGCTTTGGTGGATATGAATAGTTCATCCCGATAGGGCATAAAGGATTTCTTCATGATGAGTCCGAACGTTTCTTCGGCTGAGCCATAAGAGGGACCGTAGTTATTAGCCAGGTCGAAATGTGTGATACCTTTGTCGAATGCAAAGTGAGCCATCCGGAGGCTGTTGGCTAATGTGTCAACATCACCAAAATTATGCCAGAGGCCCAGAGAAACTTCCGGTAACAGTATACCGCTTTTACCGCAACGACGGTACTTCATCCCACCGGAGTATCTTGCTTTATCGGCTGAATAAATAGGATTGATCATATGCTGAGATCTTTTGAAGATTAACTATGATGCAAAGATAATCGATTTATGGAGCAACATAGGTTATCAAAATAATAATTGTATTATGAATGGATAAAATAATACTGGATGGTTTGATGGAATCCCGATAATTTTGCATTATTGAAAAGCGTATGAACTAAAAACAGTGGAGACAGAATATGAAAGACATGCAAACAAAAATAGTAATGATAGGGATTCTACTTTCTACAGGTATAATGTTGAGGGCTCAGGACAATGGAGGGTGTGAGGATTGTCCGGCTTTTAATGCAGGAGGAAAAGTGGAAGTCCGTGGTGTAAAAGAGAGGATTATCGGAGATTTGTCGCAACCGGTCGCGGTTCGTGTAAGGACGTTGATTCAACAGATGACATTGGCAGAGAAGGTAGCTCAGTTGGTGAGCGAAAGTGATAGCATTCCGCGGTTGAATCTTCCTGCTTATAATTATTGGAATGAATGTCTTCACGGAGTGGCTCGTGCCGGTGAAGTGACAGTCTTTCCGCAAGCCATTAATCTGGCTTCTACCTGGGATACGGTGTTAGTCAAACGGGTGGCTTCTGCTATTTCTACGGAGGCACGGTTGAAATATCTGGAGATAGGAAAAGGGCTCACTTACTGGTCGCCTACTATAAACATGGCGCGTGATCCACGCTGGGGAAGAAATGAAGAGACTTATGGTGAAGATCCGCATCTGACTTCGCGACTTGGAGTGGCTTTTGTTAAAGGCTTACAGGGGGATCATCCTACTTATCTGAAAACTGTCGCAACAATCAAACATTTTGTGGCCAATAACGAAGAGAACAATCGTTTCTCCAGTTCTTCACAAATACCGACGAAACAGCTATATGAATATTATTTCCCCGCTTACGAGGCTTGCGTGAAAGAGGCAAACGCACAATCGGTGATGACGGCTTATAATGCTTTTAACGGAGTACCACCCAGCGGTTCGCATTGGTTACTCGATGATGTGCTAAGAAAAGAATGGGGATTCGATGGATTTGTAGTTTCTGATTGCGGGGCTATTGGGGTGATGAATTGGCAGCACCGGGTGGTAAACTCGCTGGAGGAGGCAGCTGCTTTAGGAGTAAACAGTGGTTGTGATCTGGAATGTGGTACTACTTATAAGGAAAAACTTGTTCAAGCGGTAGAACAAGGATTAATTTCAGAAGCTGCTATTGACCGGGCTTTGACAAGAGTATTAACGGCACGGTTTAAGTTGGGAGAGTTTGATCCGATGGAACTTGTCCCATATAATCATTATGATAAGAAACTATTGGCAGGAAAGAAATTTGCAGAACTTGCTTATGAGGCTGCTGTTAAGTCGGTCGTGCTATTGAAAAACGATGCTTTGTTACCTTTAAATAAAGAAAAGATTAAATCTGTAGCCGTAGTAGGACCGTTTGCCGATTACAATTATTTGGGGGGATATAGCGGACAGCCTCCTTATTCGGTTAGCCTTTTGAAAGGAGTGAAAGAGCTGATAGGTAAAAAAGGGAAAGTCACTTATCTGAACGGAATGGGAACCTCTGCGGATTCTATAGCGCAAGTGGTAAAAGGGGCAGATATAGTACTTGTAGCTTTGGGTAGTGATGAAAAAATGGCACGAGAAAACCATGATATGCCTTCTATTTATTTACCGGAGGAACAAGAGAAGCTTCTAAAAGAGATTTATCAGGTGAATCCGAGAATTGTATTGGTTTTCCACACGGGAAATCCGTTGACTTCCGAATGGGCGGATACACATATACCGGCTATTATGCAGGCTTGGTATCCGGGACAGGAAGCGGGTAGGGCTTTGGCCAATTTGCTGTTTGGAAATGAAAATCCGTCGGGTAAGTTGCCTATGACTATCTACAAAACCGAAGAACAGTTACCGGATATACTGGATTTTGATATGTGGAAAGGGCGTACTTATCGTTATATGAAAGGGGAACCTTTATATGGTTTCGGCCATGGATTGAGTTATACATCTTTTGAGTTCGATAATATACAAGGGAATGATACTTTGCAGTCGGATGCGATTTTACAATGTTCGGTCGAGTTATCCAATTCAGGTCAGTTAGCAGGAGAAGAAGTGGTCCAAGTCTATGTTTCGAGGGAGAATACTCCTGTTTACACATATCCGTTGAAAAAATTAGTGGCATTTAAAAAAGTAAAACTTGCTTCAGGTGAGAAAAAGAAAGTGGATTTTACTATAGCTCCCCGGGAGTTATCAGTTTGGGAAGATGGGAAATGGAGGATGCTTTCCGGAAAGTATACTTTGTTTATCGGTTCCGGACAACCGGGGTTGGCGAAAGGTATTACGAAAGGTTTTGAGGTTAAGATAAGGTAAAGTTAGTTTTTACAGGTTCTGGGGTAGTAGTTGTTTTTTAAGGAAAGATTGTTTGAAGGTGATTTCTGTATGTACTTGTTCTCTGATGTAGAGGGTGTGCTGATTGTATCAGTATCAGATAAAATAATACTGGATTGTTAATAATAACTGCACTAATTTTACATTTGAGAAAGTTCCCCGATATTGGGATGAAATAAGTCTCAATTTCGTCTTTTAGATAAACTATGGTGGAATAACGGATGCATTAAAGGCAAAAAGCGAATAAAGAGTGTTTGTTTGAATTGCATAAGTGAATGATAAAATCATATTTGTTTGTTCTGCCGGTTGACTCTATTTTTGCATTATCACAAAATTAATCATTTAAAATCAGTGTAATAGTATGAAGAACATGATGTTGTTTCTGATGGCACTCTTAATGAGTGGCCATATGATGGCTCAGCAAACCATTGTTACAGGTGTAATTACCGATGCTAACGATGGATCTCCATTGATCGGAGCCAATGTTCTGGTTAAAGGTGCCGGAACCGGTTCTATTGCCAATGTGGACGGTAAGTATAGTGTTAACGTCCCAAATGGTAAGAATGTATTGGTCTTTTCGTGTGTAGGTTATAAAGAACAGGAGATCACTTTAAAACCCGGACAAAAAGTGCTCAATGTGACCATGAAAGAGGATACTGAACTACTGGATGAAGTAGTAGTTATAGGCTATGGCTCCATGAAGAAGAGTGACTTGACTGGTTCGGTCACCAGCATCAAAAGTGAAGATTTAATGAAAACAAACCCGATTAGTATTAATCAGGGACTCCAAGGGCGTATTGCAGGTGTGCAGGTTAACCAGAATGATGGTGCTCCCGGAGCCGGGGTAAGTATTCAGATTCGTGGTGCTAATTCATTCTCCACCTCTACCGAACCGCTTTATATCGTGGATGGTATTCCTTTTACCAGTAGTGGAATGCCGGGAACAGGCAAAGACGGTATGATGCAGACAGCCAATCCGCTTTCGACAATTAATCCGTCGGATATCGAATCTATTGAGATCTTGAAAGATGCCTCTGCCACAGCCATCTATGGATCGCGTGGTGCAAATGGTGTGGTATTGATTACTACCAAACGTGGTGCAAAAGGAAAAGATAATATCAGCTTCAGTGCTAATTTCGGAATATCGAAAGTAGTGAAGAAATTGGATATGTTGGATGGATATGCATATGCGATGTATAGGAATGAAGCAGCGCAGATGTTTAATGAATACGAGAATGCGAATGAAGCAATTCCATATCCGGGTACTTCCAAAGTAGATCCCAGTACCGGTGAATCTGTTTATTCTCCTGGACCGGAGGACTATCGGAATGGTACATATCCTAGCGTAAATTGGCAGGATGAAGTATTTGAAACAGCATTTTCCCAGGAATACAATCTGAGCGTGAACGGTTCGAATGATAAAGGATATTATGCAATCTCCGGTAATATTTTGGATCAGAGTGGTATCATTCATAACTCCGGATACAAACGTTATTCATTCCGTGCGAACTTGGCTCGTAAAGTACATGAATGGATTGAAATAGGTACGAATATGAGTTTTACCAATTCGCTGAATAAACTTGCTAAAACGAATTCTGTTAGTGACGGTATTATTCGTGGTGCTTTATTTTATCCGGCTACCGCTCCGCTGGATGATGAAACGAATAATGCCCAGTTGAACTGGTTCTCTTCTAATCCTTATGTATATACACGTGCTGCTAAAGATGAACTGACAACGAATAGTTTCTTTTCTTCTTCATTTGTAGAGATCACTCCGTACAAAGATTTGAAGGTTCGTCAGAATGTTGGTTTCTCCTACAATATCAATGAACGTGATGTGTATTACAACAGGGAAACAGTAGAAGGTAAAGATCCGACAAACGGATATGCTTCCAAGGCAGATAACTGGTCGAAAAACCTGGTACTTGAAACGATGGCAACTTATAATAAGACCTTTAATAGGAATCATTCGCTAAATGTAGTCGCAGCTTTCTCTTATGAAAGAGGGGATTATGGTAATAAGGCAATGGTAGCTACCGGATTTCCGCAAGACTTGACAGAAGATTTTGATATGAGTGCTGCTGTGAATCCTCAGAAACCGACTAGCGGGCGAGGAATGACTTCTTTGGTTTCCTTTTTGGGACGTGCCAACTATAATCTGATGAATAAATATCTGTTTACTGCCTCTTTCCGCCGAGATGGTTCCAGTAAGTTTGCGCCTGGTAATAAATGGTCGAACTTTGCTTCAGGGGCTATTGCCTGGAGAGCATCAGAAGAACAGTTTATTAAAGATCTGAATGTGTTTAGTAACCTGAAATTCCGTGCAAGTTATGGACAAACAGGTAATCAGGCGATTGGGGCATATGCTACCCGTGACTATCTGACTGTGGCCAATTATCCAATTAATGGTGCACTTGCCAGTGGATTTGCTAATCTGACTTGGAGAGGACCGGCCAATCCGGACCTGAAGTGGGAAACTACCAGCCAGTATAATGTAGGAGTGGATATGGGTTTCTTCCAGAATAGAATTAATCTGACTATTGATCTGTATTATAAGAAAACATCTGATTTGTTACAGAATATACAGATACCCCAAAGTACAGGTTTTTCAAATATGACGACAAATTTTGGTAACGTAACCAATAAAGGACTTGAAATTACGGGAAAATTTTATGCAATCACCGGAAAGAATCTCAATTGGGACTTTGATGCTAATATTTCTTTTAATCGTAATAAAATCAGTGGTCTTCCGGGCGATCAGTTTGCTCAAGGATGGAGTAAGGCTGATAATGTGTTCTTACAGCGTAACGGAATGCCGATCGGAACCATTTATGGATTTGTGGAAGACGGCTTTTATGATAATATAGCTGAGGTGAGAGCTGATCCGTTCTATGCAAAAGAGTCGGAGGCTGTATGTAAAGCAATGGTAGGTGAGGTAAAATATAAGGATTTTGATGGGGTAGCCGGTATTACGAATGCCGATCGTCAGGTAATTGGTGACACGAATCCGGACTTTACGTTTGGTATGACTCACAATTTTACTTATAAGAATTTCTCTTTGAGTTTTTTCCTGCAAGGCTGTGTCGGAGGTGATATTTTTAATGCAAACTTGCTTGAAGTGACTATGAGTGGTATTGGTAATATTCCTCAGAATATATATGAATCCCGTTGGACACCCGAAAATCGGGAGAATGCCAAATGGCCGAAAGCTTATGCCGGCTATGGGAGAACAATGAAGTTGTCCGACCGCTATGTAGAAGATGGATCTTATCTGAGAATGAAGAATATTAATCTGGGCTATAAGTTTATTTCTCCATTCAAAGGAATCGAATCTATCAATCTGTTTGCTTCCGTTAGTAATGTATTTACCATTTCGGGATATAGTTGGTATGATCCGGATGTAAATTCTTTCGGAAGTGATGCTTCCCGTCGTGGTGTAGACTTATTCTCATATCCAAGCAGTCGCACCTTCTCATTTGGTTTACAATGTACATTCTGATGTTTAACTCAAATCAAGAAAAGTCATGAAAAAAATAATATTCAAATCGTTTTTATTGTTATGGACGGTCTTGTTGGCATGTTCATGCAATGATTTACTGGATGAAAAGGCCTATGATTTTGTGTCGCCTGAGCAGTTGGGCGACAGTGAAAGTGCAGCTTCTCAGCTCGTGACAGGAGCCTATAATACGGTGATCACCAGCTTTATTGCTCCGGGATCTTATCTTTACCTGACCAATATGGACTGTGACTACGCATCAGGAGCTTCATGGGCATTCGGTAATGTGGGAGCGGGAAACCCACAAGGTTTTTGGGGGATAGACCACATGTGGCAAGGTAGTTATACGTTAATCCACCGGGCAAATCTGGGTATATCCAAGATTTCGGCAATGAGTAATCTGAGCCAGGAGAGTAAACAGGATGCTTTAGCTCAACTCTGTTTCCTTAAAGCATGGGCTTATTTTAATTTGGTGAGAAATTACGGTCCTGTACCTATTTTCCGGAAATCCATTTCGGAAGGAGAGGCTATGAGTCAACCTCGTGCATCGGTTTCGGATGTATATGCACATATTATCGAATTGTTGGAACAGGCTGAAGGTATGTACTCAAAAGATGATGCAGGTTTCGTGGTGGGGCATGCTTCAAATGGAGCTGCTAAAGCATTGTTGGCGAAGGTATATGTTACTATGGCTTCCGGGGCGATGTCCGGTGTGCCTATCGTGGTTAAGGGAGGAGATCCGAATATATTTGAACCACAATCTATCACGCACATTGCAAAGACTGTTGCAGGTTATGAGTCTTTTGATCCGGCCAAGTATTATGCGTTGGCACGTGACAAAGCTTGGGAGGTGATAAACGAATATACCCTGTTTGATAATTATATGGACGTATGGGCCATAGGAAACCGTAATAAGGGAGAACACATCTGGATGGCACAGGCCATCAGCGGTGATAAGGACTTTGGAAACACGATCTGTCAGGATTATGTGGGCATTTTCAAAGAAGACGGTACGATGGAAGGTAACTGGTATGGTATGCGCGATCACTGGTATCTGCTTTTCGAAGAACAGGATAAGCGTATTGTCGATGGAGTTATTCATCGATATGCGTCGGATGGTATATCCAATGGTAAGGTTATCTATAACTATTATCCCCGTTGGTATGCAGATAAAGTGGAGAATAAGGAGGTATATGACAGTCAGGGCAATGCTTTTGATGGTACGGAAGTCTATCATGAAGGTCAGGGGTGGACATTGGCGAAGTTGACAAAATTTACTTTTGTTACAGACCGGAAACAAAAAAACAGTGATTTTCACTTTCCGTTACTCCGTTTGCCGGATATCATGTTGATTTATGCTGAGGCTGTCAATGAATTGAATGGTGGGCCGGACGCTGAGGCCTATAATCAGGTGAACCGCATTCGTACGCGTGCACATGCCACTCCGTTCTCCGGAATGAATCAGGATGAATTCCGTTCGGCTGTACTGGAAGAGCGTGCCCGCGAATTGGCCTATGAAGCTGACCGCCGTTATGATCTTTTCCGTTGGGGTATCTATCTGGATGTGATGAATGCCATCGATATGGATGAGCATAATGTGACTAAACGTCGTTTGGAACGAAATCTTCTTTATCCGATACCTACCAGTGAAGTGAACTCTAATGATAAGATTGATTCTAATAATCCGGGATGGTAATGAATACATTCGTAACATTTAAAATTGAAGATGCAATGAAAACATTTAGATATATTTTATTCGTGTGGGTGATGCTGGGCTGTGGGCTTTTTGCATCATGTGAGGACGATGAAGTGGAATATGCTCCTTTGGCGGTTACAAGGGTATCTACCGTACTTGACCGTGAGCAGGGCTAATCTTGCACAGTACATCATAGTGCAAGGTACGGGACTGAATGCTGTTAATTCAATTCTGGTGAATGATGTGCAGGTTGATTTGAAAGACGCATACATCACTTCCGGAGAAATTACTTTTCCGATTCCAAGAGTGATTCCGGGAGAAATAAATAATCTGATAACTTTAGGGAGTGGAAATTCTACAGTGACAGCTCCGATATCAGTGTTTATCCCCGAATTGGAAGTGAATGGAATGTTCAATGAATTTACACCGGCCGGTGATACAATGAAAGTAGTCGGCGATTATTTCGATCTTTATGAGATAACGACCGAATCGGGACAACTGTTCTTTGGTGGTAAAGAAGTGAAAATTACAAAATCAACGGGCAACAGCTTGAGTTTTGTATTGCCGGAAGATGCTGTAATGGGATCAAAAATTAAATTAGTCAGTCCGGTTTGTGGAGAGGTAACGGTTCCAGGTAAATATATGGAAAAAGGCAACATGCTGTGTGACTTTGATCCGTTTACCGGTTGGGGAGGTAGTAAATATGTGATAGATGGTCCTGTGCCTGCTCCGTACAGTGGATACTTCTCCCGTTTCAAGATCAATAAAGGGGATGCGAACGATTGGGACTGGAACGAGGTGACTACTATTGCACAGTGTGCTGTCGAATATTCTCCGGAGGTTATTGCCGATCAAAATAAATATTTGCTGAAGTTTGAAGTAAATACAATCAAACCATTGACTAAAAGGCAGATTCGTTTCTATTTTTCACAGATCAATTACGATTGGGAACCTTTTGCATCGGGACTTGCTCTGAATACAAATGGAGAATGGAAAACCGTTTCGATTGATCTGGGAGAGATGTGGAAAGGAGATATTCCTAATGATGGAGTCCTGCAGATTATGGGTAATAGTTGGGCGGAAGATACGGATATCTGTTTTGATAATTTCCGTATCGTTCCCAAAGATTAAGGTGTGCTTAGCAAAAAGCAGATTATAATCTGCTTGATGTAGGGTAGAGTTGGTAAAAGAGGGAAGTTTTTATGGAACTATCCCTCTTTTTAACTCAGCTTGCAATATAAATCTAACAAAAATGATAATGCGAAAAATTCAATATCTGTTTATTGCTTTGTTTATCTGCCTGGAAATCCAGGCACAAGACAAATTTAATATCAGGGGAGTGTTGCCCTGGCATAATTTTCTATCGGGACCTACTTCCTGGAATCTGTCGGATTACCGGATTTATCTGGATGAATGCCGGAAGAATGGTATCAATTTTATTGGTTTTCATAATTATACTGGTGGTGGAGAACGCTATGCCACCTATGTGGAACCTATGATAAAAATAGAATATAAAAATATTCTTCCGCAAGCTTGTTTTGATAATTCGATGACAGCCCGTTGGGGATATCTTCCGATGGCTGTGAAAGACTTTGCTTTTGATACGGGAAAGATATTTCAATTGCCTGTTGGTGCAGAAGCTTTTGGCAATAATGGTTCGATAACATCACATTCTTCTCGGGAACATTATGAAAAAGCTCAGTCCTTGATGAGGGATGTTCTGAAGATGGCACATGAACGGGGAATCCGAATGGCTATGGGATTTGAATTCGGAGTGATCCCTCCCGAATATTTTTCTTTGAATGTAGCCGGAGATTGTTTTTATTGGGCAGGTGAATCGAATATGATCCCCAATCCGAAAAGTCAGATAGCTGCTGAGATACATTATGCGGCAATTGATGATATCCTAAACACTTATCCGGATATCGATTATATCTGGATGTGGCTGAATGAACATTCATTTATGGGTGTCGATATTCAGAAAGCACTTAGAGATAAACCCTTTGCCCGGGCTTATCAAGAGAATCAGGCACTCTTTAAAGAGGCTGCCGATTCATCGGCTCGTTTTGTCGGGGTATGGGCATTGGAATACATGAAATTGACTTATAAACATTTGAAATCAAAAGGCTCTCGTGCAAAGTTAATCCTTGGTGGTTGGGGAGGGGGACATCAGTTGCCTTCTTTATTGAAAGGACTGGATAGGGCCTTACCACAAGATATTATTTTCAGTTGCCTTAATCCGGATTTAGGAAAAAGTCCGCAACCTGATTTCTTGGAAGAGATTGCCCGAAACCGTAGTGTTTGGGCTGTACCCTGGTTGGAGGGGGATCATCAACTCTGGCATTTTCAGCCGAGAGTCAATATGATGCGTGAACAGGTAAAGCTTGCTGCCGAACAAAATCTGGACGGAGTAATTGCTATTCACTGGCGTACAGAGGAACCCCGTTTTAATTTTCGAACGTTTGCCCGTTTTGCTTCGGATAAGGGTGCTGACGAGAGTGTAGATCAATTGTATGACCGATATCTGACAGAGGAATTTGGGGAAGAAGCCGCAAAAGAAATGACTCCTTTACTTGCCAGAATGGATCGTGAACAGATTCAATGGAATGTACCGTCACCGGAATTTTATGCATATACTCCGGAATGGGGATTATTAGATGAAAATAATGTGCGAATACGACAAGAGTTGGTGTCTTCGGGAGAATCGTTATTGAAAAAGTTAAGAGGAGAGAAACGGGAGAATCTGAAACGTTTCATAGCAATGTTCCGTTTTGAACTGTTGTTGGGTGAGGTAGATCGGGCTATGATGCCTGCTTTTATCTTAAAAAAGAAGGAAGTGCAAGGTGAGAAAATAAATGGTTCGCAGGAGTATATGGACGCATATCGGCTGTTAGTTTCAGCCCCTGTTAAAGAAATGTTTGATACTTATATGGAACGTGTTCATTCTCGTGGAGAATTGGGAGTACTTAGCTCTTTGAATCAACGTGTGTGGCGCGAATATAATGATCTTAAAATTTATCTGGAAAATAAAATAAAAGAAAAATGAAACGAATGGCATATCACCTGCTGGCTATCTTAATTTGGGGGATGGCAGCATCGGCTGTCAAAGCACAGATTTTGTTAACAGCTTCTGCTACGCCGATTGAAGAATATGCGGCGGTAGAACTTCAGCGGTATTATTATCAGCTGTCCGGACGCTTGTTGTCCATCGATCATGAAGAAGTACCGGACAGGAAAACGGAATTTGTTCTGACAAGACTGGATCATCCGTTAGTGAAGTCTTGGAGAGACAAAGGAGTATTACCTCTGAAGTCCATGCCGGGAGAGCAGGGATATGTCATTCGGACAGTAAAAGAAAAAGGCAGGGAATTGGTTGTCATTGCAGGTGTTGATGCCAATGGATTGCTTTATGGTGTATATGGGTTGCTGGAAGATCACTTAGGAATGCGTTTCTATATGAATGGAGATGTATATCCTGATAAGAAAGAGGTTCAGACGAGAATGCCGTTGATTCAAGATGAACGAACTCCGACAGTGGCTATCCGTGGATTTCTTCCCTGGACTAATTTTCCGCAATCGGCTACCATTTATTCTTGGGATGATTGGCGTTACATCATAGATCAGGCAGCACGGATGCGTATGAACTTCATTATGATTCATAACTATAACGGGTTTTGCGGACATAATGAACTGTTTCATAATTTTGAATACAAAGGGCATTTATCGCGTGGATGGATGCCTACCGTAAAGACAGGACACGGATGGGGCTGTCCCGGATGGAATATCAACGAATATCTTTTCGGGGCATCTGAAGTTTATGATGATTATGATTTCGGGGCAGACTATGGCTTGCATAATGAAACGTTGACGAATGGTCAGATCAAAGAGAAAGGAGCAACTATATTCCGTAAGGTGATTGCCTATGCACACTTACGTGGTGTAAAAATAGGTTTAGGGTTAGATATTGATGTCGTTTTGCCGGAATATCAGTCTGAACCGGATAACAAAGACTTGATAAAGGTACAGGTCGCAGAAATAGCTCGTGAGTATCCGGAATTGGACTATCTGCTTTGTTTTCAATCCGAAGGTCAGAAAAATGAGGCTTTTTATGCCCGTTGGCGAAGAGTCTTTGATGGATTTTATGAAGAGATGAAGCGGAAGTCGCTTTTTACCCGTATAGCTGTATCGGGCTGGGGGCTAACTGCGGAATCGGTGAATAGTCTGCCTGAAGATGTCATTTGTGCCCCTATATCTTACTATTCGGCCGCTTTTGAGCCGGGAAGTGTTTATGGAAATCGTGAATACTGGGGATGTCCCTGGCTGGAACGTGATTTTAACAGTTCTGAGTATTACTATCCTTATAATGTAGATCTTTCGGAAACAATCCGGGCCTTTGGAGATGCTTCTGCCAATATGAACGGATTTTATGCGCTGACATGGAGATTGGCGGATGCTATTTCTCCAAAGATGTGGTACATCAGTAAGGCTCCTTGGTATAATCATGAAGTGCTGGACTCTTCGGAGAAAGTGTATCGGGATTTTGCACTTGCCAATTATGGAGAAAATGCAGTGGATGCCATTACTGACATTATCGATCAAAACGAACCTTTTGCTACCGATTTCGGTGAGTGTCAGGAAACACCCGGATTTAATCAGATGGTACATACTTATCCGTTGATGAATCTTTATTCGATGACTTTTGGGGGAAAGAATGGAAAGGATGTGGAGATAAAGGCCACCGGATATGCAGAGAAAAAAGGTACAAAAAATGCTCCTTGTGATGAAGGAGGAGAGTGCGTGGGATATATTATGGCTGATGACTGGTTGCAGTATCCGGCAGTTGATTTTAGTAATAGTCCCGAACGAATGTCCATACGGATTGCTTCTGCATCTTCGGGTGGTGTTGCTACTGTTTATCTGGATCGATTGGGAGGACCTGTTATCGCTCGGTTTGAAGTAAAGAACACGGAAGGTTGGCAATCCTGGAAATCATTGACCGTTCCGGTGAAAGGGTTAAAAGGTGTTCATACGCTTTATGTTCGTTTTCAACCTTTTAATGTAATAGCCAAAGCTGGGAAATTAGCTGATAAACAGCTGAAAACAATTGATAGTTGTATGGCCGTTACTTCGGATGTACTTCAACAATTGCGTCTCTCCCGATTACGAGCACGTATTCATGGAGCAGCATGCCATATAGCTTTGAATACTGATTTTGAAAATTATCAATGGAATGATTTACCGGGGAAAATGGATGAATGGGCGCGTAGCTTTTTGTATCGTATTGAAGATATTTCTTCCTATGGAAACATTATGAGTACTCAGAATCGATTTGTGAAACAGAACTATGTAGAGAAGATCAACCAGCTACGTAAACAGCAACGGGTACAGGCTCCTTCGCATATTATAGCTAAAGGTACTCTTGAGGGAGCACAGATTAGTTGGCGTAATGAAGAGCCGGCAGTAAGTTCCTTCGTGGTTTGTCGTAATGGAGAAGAGATTGATACATTGGCGTCTGATGTGAATTGTTATCAGGATAAGTTTCATGGAGCAGCTTCGTATACGGTATATGCAGTGGATATTGAAAGGCATAAAAGCCCTTTGGGAATACCTGCCGATTGTCTGGCCGGGAGTGCTGACCGGGAAGCTCCGGTTATTGTGATTAATTCCCCGTTGACTTCAATAATGGAGGGAACTCCGTTGCACATTCGGTTTTCAGTCGTTGAAAATCGGTTACCGGAATTTGTATCCGGGATATTTCACTATCGGAGAACAGGAGAGAAAGTGTGGAAAAAAATACCATTTAAGCACCGGACCAGAGGTGTCTTCACATTAACCTTACCCGCTTCTGAGATTACGCGTCAGGGAATAGAATACTACATTTCGGTTTCAGATTCTGACAATGTATTTTGCTATCCGGGTTCGGCTCCGGCTCGGAATCATACGGTGGTAGTAACTGAGGTACCGGGAGATGATAAACCCGAAGTTCCGATGATAAAACCAATTTGTGGTAAACGTATGTTTTGGAGTCGTGTGCCAAATGTGGAAATGTATCGCATCTATCGTAGCAGAACTCCTGATTTTAAAATCGGAGCAGATACGTTTGTGACGTTTGTAGCGGGAAATACACAGAGTTTTGCCGATAATGGATTTGATTTCGACGGGACTTCTCTGAAAGGAACTTATTATTATTGCGTGACTTCCGTATCCTTTTGGGATCATGAAAGTGAGGCATCAGAAATCATTCAAATAGATTATTAATGAAAAGAATTGGAATATATATTGTTATTGTAGTATGCATCCTGTCTTGCATATCTTCGCGAAGGAACCTCTTGACAGAAACCAGATTGATGTTGGTTGATACGAGAGCAACTGAACATACGGCTGCATTGTTCTATAACTTGCGGCAACTGACCGGAAAACGGGTGGTTTATGGACAACATAATTATGAAATGGATGGGTTCGATTCGGATAGTACACGCTGGAGGGATGAGGCAAACCGATGTGATGCGTATGATGTGACGGGGGCTTATCCTGCTTTGGCTAGTTTTGATTTCCTTCATTTTACGAATCCTCGTAGTTGGGAAACAAAAGAATTGAATTACATACAGGAAAAATTCCATGTTGCATATAATCGGGGAAATGTTATTACGTTCTGTTGGCATTATTATAATCCGGTGACCGGAGGAAATTTTTATGATACAACGCAAGTGGTTCGTCATATCTTGCCGGGAGGTTCTTATCATGCTACCTTCAAAGCCGATTTGAAGATCATTGCTGATTTTGCACACAATGCAAAGGGCGATGACGGAGAGTTGATTCCGATCATATTCCGTCCTTGGCATGAGTTTGATGGTAATTGGTTTTGGTGGGGAAAAAATCATTGTTCGGTTGAAGAATTTAAAAAATTGTATCGGTTTACAGTCACTTATCTCAGAGATTCTTTAGAGGTGCATAACTTTTTATATGCATTTTCTCCGGACTGTGGTTTCACTACTGAGGCCGAATATCTGGAACGTTATCCGGGAGACAAATATGTAGATGTTGTAGGTATGGATAATTATTGGGATTTTCGTCCGGATGGGGGAGATACCTCCCTGGTAGTTCTGAAAGCCCGTATCCTTACACAATATGCGCAAAAGCATGGAAAACTTTCTGCCATTACTGAGACAGGTACACAGACACGTGATTCATTGTGGTATACACAATTGTTATCTATTCTGCGTTCGGAAGGGGTAGCCTTGAATTATGTATGCACTTGGTCGGGGTTTTCTCCTTATAAAGGACATCCGGCAGCAGCCGATTTTTGTCGGTTTAAGAGGGACACTTTGGTGCTCTTCGCTGATGAAATTCCTAATTTTTATACTTGGCACTGAACCTGCTTATAAATAATATCATGGAATGCTAAGATAGTATTAGGTATACATCCATCCAACGCCTATCTTTGCAATATCACTTTCAGGGTGGAAAGAATCTTATAAATAAAATATCTGATGATTATGAAAATCCTATCGACTATCCTATTAACCTTGTTGATTGTGCTTGGGGCGTGCACTTCTCCTCAGGTTTCTCCTGATCCCTTTGTCCGTGTGTCAAACGGACGTCTGACGGTGAATGGAAAACCCTATTATTATATAGGAACTAATTTTTGGTATGGAGCTATTTTGGGGTCACAGGGACAGGGAGGTAACCGGGAGAGATTACTTCGTGAACTGGATTATTTGAAGGCTCTTGGTATTAACAATTTGCGTGTTCTTGTTGGAGCAGACGGAAAAGATGGGATTCCGACGAAAGCTGAGCCTGCACTTCAGGTGGAAGCCGGTGTGTATAATGATACTATTTTTGACGGGCTCGATTTCTTCCTGTCGGAGTTGGATAAACGGGATATGTATGCCGTACTTTTCCTGAATAACAGCTGGGAGTGGTCGGGCGGATATTCCCAGTATCTTTATTGGGCGGGACATGGTGAAGTGCCTATGCCGAATGTAGCCGGATGGGATGCTTTTTCGAATTATGTGGCACAATATGCTAAGTCGGAAAAAGCACACCATTTGTTCCGGGATCATATTACTCACGTTGTAAATCGTGTCAATCGGTATACTGGAAAAAAATATAGTGAAGATCCTGCAATTATGTCTTGGCAGATAGGTAATGAACCCCGTCCGTTCGGTGAGGACAATAAAAAGAGTTTTGCAGCCTGGATTGCCGATTGCGCTGCTCTTATTAAATCTATGGATTCTAACCATCTGGTTTCTATTGGATCGGAAGGAATGGCCGGTTGTGAGGGGGATTTGTCACTTTGGACTTCTATCCATGCCGATGCGAATGTTGATTATACTACGATTCATATTTGGCCGAATAATTGGGGATGGATCGATAAGAAAGATATTCCGGGTACCATCGGGCAGGCAATAGAAAACACCTGCTCTTATATCGATATGCATGTGCAGGAAGCTTTTAAGATAAACAAGCCGCTGGTACTTGAAGAGTTTGGTTTACCGAGAGACAGTGTGAAGTTTACTTCGAATACTTCCACTGTTCAGCGGGACCGGTATTACAGAGCTGTGTTTGATATCGTCGAAAAGCATGCTGCCGAAAAGGGTGTTTTCCAAGGATGTAACTTCTGGGCATGGGGTGGATTTGCGGAACCTCAACATCTCTTTTGGCAAAGGGGAGATGACTATATGGGAGATCCCGGGCAGGAGGAACAAGGGCTGAATTCGGTTTATGCAACAGATTCGACGATAAATATGATAAAGGAGGCGGTAAGTGATATTAACCAGATAATTCAGAAACAATGAAAATGAAATTAATATGCTTTTTGATGTTGAGTGTGTTTTTTATTTTTCCGGTTCGGGCTAAAAACACATTCGGGAAGAAAAAAGACAAAGTGACGCGCTTGCATTTTTATGACCTGAATAAGAATGGGCGGATGGACACTTATGAAAACCCTTCTGCTCCTGTGGAGTATCGTGTGGAGCATCTTTTGTCACAGATGACTTTGGAGGAAAAGGTAGGACAGATGCTTACTTCATTGGGGTGGCCCATGTACGAACGGGTGGGAGAGGACATCCGCCTGACCCCTCAGTTGGAGAAAGAAATCGGAGAGTACCATATCGGATCGCTCTGGGGTTTTATGCGGGCTGATCCGTGGACGCAACGTACGTTGCATACCGGACTCAATCCTTCGCTGGCTGCCCGAGCGTCCAATCGTCTTCAATCTTACGTCATAGAACATAGCCGTTTGGGTATTCCGCTGTTTCTGGCGGAAGAATGTCCGCATGGCCACATGGCGATTGGTACAACAGTATTTCCGACTTCCATCGGTCAGGCAAGTACCTGGAATCCGGAACTGATCCGGCAGATGGGACGTGTCATTGCTATTGAAGCAAGTGCTCAGGGAGCACACATCGGCTATGGACCGGTACTCGACTTGGCCCGTGATCCGCGTTGGTCGCGTGTAGAGGAAACTTATGGAGAAGATCCTTATCTGAATGGGGTGATGGGAACTGCTCTGGTACGTGGTTTTCAGGGAGAGACATTAAACGACGGTAAAAGCGTGATAGCGACCCTCAAACATTTTGCTTCGTATGGCTGGACGGAAGGCGGACATAACGGAGGTACTGCCCATATAGGCGAGCGCGAACTGGAAGAGGCTATCTTTCCTCCTTTTCGTGAGGCGGTAGGTGCCGGGGCATTGTCTGTGATGAGTTCATACAATGAAATAGATGGAAATCCATGTACCGGAAGTCGTTATTTGTTAACGGATATCCTGAAAGATCGTTGGCAATTCAAAGGTTTTGTCGTGTCCGATTTGTATGCTGTCGGAGGATTACGGGAACATGGTGTTGCCGGCAATGACTATGAGGCGGCCATAAAGGCCGTGAATGCCGGAGTGGATAGTGATTTGGGAACGAATGTCTATGCTGAGCAGTTGGTTGCTGCGGTCAAAAGAGGGGATGTTGCTGTAGCAACGATAGATAAGGCGGTACGTCGCATTTTATCTCTCAAATTCCAAATGGGATTGTTTGATGATCCATTTGTAGATGAAAAGCAGGCAGTACAACTTGTTGCCTCTTCCGAACATACCGGACTGGCTCGTGAAGTAGCCCGTCAGTCAATCGTTCTGCTTAAGAATAAGGACAAGCTGTTGCCGTTGAAGAAGGATATTCGTACCCTTGCTGTTATAGGTCCCAATGCCGATAATGTGTATAATATGCTTGGAGACTATACTGCTCCTCAAGCCGATGGGACTGTAGTGACAGTCTTGGATGGAATTCGACAAAAGGTCTCTAAAGAAACTCGTGTGCTGTATGCCAAGGGGTGTGCAGTGCGTGATTCTTCCCGTACCGGATTTAAAGATGCTATAGAAACAGCCCGTAATGCCGATGCCGTAGTAATGGTGATGGGAGGATCGAGTGCCCGGGATTTTTCCTCGGAATATGAAGAAACCGGTGCGGCAAAAGTCACTATAAACCAGATCAGTGATATGGAAAGTGGCGAAGGCTATGATCGAGCCACACTTCATCTTATGGGAAGACAACTGGAGTTGTTGGAAGAAATCTCCAGGTTGGGTAAACCGGTGGTATTGGTATTGATTAAAGGGCGTCCGTTATTGATGGAGGGAGCTATTCAAGAGGCAGAGGCAATTGTGGATGCCTGGTATCCGGGCATGCAGGGAGGGAATGCTGTGGCCGATGTGCTTTTCGGTGATTACAATCCCGCAGGACGTCTCACTCTTTCTGTGCCACGTTCGGTCGGTCAGTTGCCGGTATACTACAATACAAGACGGAAAGGAAATCGTAGCCGATATATTGAAGAACCGGGTACTCCTCGTTATCCTTTCGGTTATGGTCTTAGTTATACAACTTTTTCCTATACGGATATGAAAGTGCAGGTAACTGAAGGAAGTGATGATTGCCGGGTAGATGTAACAGTAACCATACAAAATCAGGGTACTGCAGATGGTGATGAAGTGGCACAACTCTATTTCCGGGATGACGTAAGCAGTTTTACGACTCCTGCCAAGCAGTTACGGGCGTTCAGCCGTATTCACCTGAAGGCTGGTGAATCCCGAGAAGTAACTTTTACTCTTGATAAGAAGTCATTGGCTCTGTATATGCAAGAGGGGGAATGGGTGGTCGAACCGGGACGCTTTACAATAATGGTGGGAGGCTCTTCCGAGGATATTGCCTGCCGACAAGCATTTGAGATAAACCGAAAATATACTTTTAAAATGTAAACGTCATGAACAGATCAAGAGATAAAGTGCGTTGTGCACTCAATCATCAGAATGCAGGTAGTATACCGGTTGATTTCGGGTCTACAGCAGTCACGGGTATCCATTGCCGTATTGTGGAAGCGCTAAGAAACTATTATGGACTGGCACCCCGTCCGGTGAAGATTGTAGATGCTTTTCAGATGTTAGGAGAGATAGATGCGGAACTAGCCGAAAAGATCGGAGTAGACTGTATAGGTATAGGTGGACCCAAAGATATCTTCGATTTGGATACGACTCGTATACACGAACAGACGACCCCT
>ERZ827156.1873-NODE-1873-length-23191-cov-4.916191_pt1 | contig 23191 bp, 49 predicted proteins | sample MGYA00519919_ERZ827156 | MGnify/ENA primary metagenome ERZ827156 (study PRJEB31778, sample SAMEA3449269) | human gut metagenome | biome: human gut; feature: human-associated habitat; material: faeces | place: United Kingdom | collected 2010/2012 ...
TCCCCGCTCAGCCCCGCCCCGCTCACTTCGTCGCTCCCGCCAAGCCCGTGAAGACTGTGTACGTGCTGCCTTACGAGATTCTGGCTTAAGGAGATGTCTTGTTGGAATTGGTGCTTTGAGCTGTTTGTTTCAACAATCCCCGTTATTCTGCTTCCGCTACACGTTCCTCTCTCTCTTCTTCCTGGTGGTTGATGTGGATGATGGTGGGAACGGACGGCAAGTCATACACGCTCCCCATGGGTGTCTGTTTCTCTTCCGGCTTTGCTTCTTTGGGTGGCCCTTCCTTTGCTTGTTCCGATGTCTCCTCCTTTGCTTCTTCTTCGGGTTTCTTCTCCTCTGGTTTCTCTTCCTTCTCCGATTTCTCGTCTTTCACTTCTTCTGTCTTTTCTTCCTTCACTTCTTCAGGCTCCTCCTCCTTCACCTCTTCAGCAGGCTTCACCTCCTCATCCACAAACTGCACCTCCACACCCGCGTTCGGCACACTCTCTACACCTCACACCACACCCCAGCACCCACCGCCCGTCTCACGCCGCCGCATGCCCATCGCCTCCAGCGTCCGCGTGCTGTCGTTCAGCACCACGCTGTCCACGCGCTGCAGAGTCGGGAACACCCCAGTCTCCGGCTGTGGCACACTCTGTGATACCCGTGATAACGACTGTGATGACGACTGTGATGACGACTGTGATGACACTGGCAACACAGTGCACGGTTGCACCACTGCCGAGACAGCAGGAGAAATGGGAGCCACCTTGCTCGCCTCCTGCTCCACCGCACGAACGAAAGCAGCATCAGAACTGGTGCGGCGCACGGCTTCGACGATCTGTGCGGACAGCTCGGAGAGGTGCAACAGGTACTCGCTCTCGCGCGGACACACGGCGTGCAGGAACCCCATCAGCTGCAGCACCGACAGCGCGTTGTTCAACAGGGCGGGAGAAAGGACATAGTGATGGTCCGCGTCCAGCTGGGGCAGGAAATACGCGTGGATCGTCGGCAGCAACGTCGTCATGAGATACTGTTGGAGCAGGGTCTGGTGCTCCGCACAAGAGTCGTGCGCACGAATATTCTGGAGGAGCTGGAGGGCCGAGAGAAGACCGTTGGGGCCCTGACTCACATATGTGTTGATCTGACTCCAGTATTGGGGCCACAAATCCTGCGATGGCTGGACCACTCGAATCGGAGGGGGCATGAGAGGGCGCATATCTTCGGTGTTCTTGTATGACCATTCCGGGCAGTATTTCTGGAGTATGTGGACATAAGAGTGATGATAATCCTCCACGTAGTCTAGAATGGAGGGAACGTAACGCGGGTCCGTCGAAGCGAAGATTGCGTGACATGCGGCGATCAGAACGGGACTCGGTTCGTTCATGAAGGTGTTCTCGATGGACAGCTACAAATCAACTTGGCGGGAAAAGTGCACCTGCATGCCTTCGATCAGGTAGATCAAGCACTGCGGAATACACGACACGTCCGTCGTGGCAATCATGCGTAACGCCGGAGCCGCAGCAATAATCATATCGGACAGCCCGATCTGAATATGCGCCTCATTTCCCGTGATTCGCATCTCCAAACTACCCCTCACTCCCCTCACTTTTCACCACCTCGACAGCACGTCACGATAATACTTCTTCACCAGCTCCGGGTACTTCCCGATGGCCTCCAGCGCGCTGCGCCGCACCTCCACACTCCGGTCCAACAAGCAGTAATACGGGAAGAACTCCGCCAGTTTCGTGCGCCCCACTTCTCCCGCCAACTGCAGGCACTTCTCGATGATGCCCGTGGACGTGTAGTACATTTCGCCCTCCTCGGCGCTGCTGCCCTTGGGCGCGCGTTCCAGAATGCCCACAAGGAGGGAATCGTCGGCGATGGAGGGAACGTCCTTCCCGCCAAAAGAGTTGGAGGGAACGTCCTTCCCGCCAAAAGAATTGGAGGGAGCACCGTTCCCTCCATTATGAGTGAGACTGTCATAGAGAAGAATGACACGCGTGGAAACTTCGAGAAGGAGGTACACGAGAGAAGAATGAATGAGGGGAGTGAGCGCGCGCAAGAGCGGCAAGAAGCTAGGATGGAGGGAAAAGAGGGAGGGTACGCGGATTTGAGGTCATCGGGGGTTAGGGACTTGTTGTCGTTGATGACCCAATTGTTGATGGTGTACAACAACTTGGTCTGCAGGTTGACCGAAATCGACCCGGATTCGTCCAGCTGGCTCGTCAGCAGAATGTCTCTCATAATCAGCAGCATCTCCACATGGTGGATGCGAAGAAACTCCTACTCCTCACACTTCCCGCCATGTCCCACCTCCATCACCGCCTCGCTCACCTCCGGGTCCACCGGCGCGTTCATCGTCGCCTCTGTCTCCTTCATCCCCAGCACCACACACACCACCTCCTTGATCGCGCGCATGTCACGGTGGCGGTCGTCCGAGTTGGCGAAAATCCCGCGGATCCAGGAGATGCTGTCGTGGATCGACGCGTCCAGCGTCATTCCCGCGGGGATGGTGCTTCTCTTGACGGCGTAGAAATTGACCACTTTCGCTGTGATTTCTGGAAAGCGCTCGGTTTCGATGTACCCGTGGCGCATGGCGAGTAACAAACACTGGAACAGAGCGAACCCCACGTCGTAGTTGACAGTGTGGGAGGAGATGAGAAGCACGGCAAGGTCGCGCAACAAGTTGACGATGTCCTGATCGTTCTCGTTGCCGCTGACGCCCGCGACGGACATGGCGCCGATCTGAGAGTGAGAGAGGAGGAGGAGGAGAACAGCTTGCTGGAGGAAGGGGAAGAAGTAGCGAAGGAGAGAGTGGTCCGAGTAGGTGTCGAGATAGGGCGAGGTGATGGAGGGAAGGGGGAAGAGAGAGGTAATGAGTGGAGAGAACAGCAAGTCGAGAACGTAATCGTTGTCTGGGCGTGAGGAGAAGGAAGAAGGGGTACTGGGGAAGTAGTGCGTGGCCGATTGGAGGAGGCTCTTTCCCGCGATTCTCTCCTCCGGCTGAGTGGTTAGTTCACGGTCGCAGTTGGCGGGAACGCGTTGGGTGATGACGGCGATGAGGGTGCAGAAGTGATAGAGAATGGTGTTGCCGACAGCGACGGGGAGGGAATTCAGCGTGCCTGCCAGCTTCTACGCGTGATGCGCATCGCGATGCATTACACTCACGAAGTCGTTTAAGCTGTTGAAAAGGACGGAGAGAACTCCCACGCCTCGCTTTCGGATGCTGTAGTCCACGCTCTTCGATAGGATCTCCACACACTCCTTCGATGCGAGAATGGAGGGAGTCCACAGGCAGGCGCAGGCCTCATCGTCCTGAGCGAGCGGCGCCAATGTGGGGAGCGTTTTGATGGGATCGATTTGGAACATGGCGTTGATGGAGTGGATCACGCTTTGGCGCAAACTCAGATTCTCCGCAGTCTACACAACAACTCTATTCGATGGAGATACGTTGAATCCGAGGGTCAAAAAGTCATACGAGTAGATGGAAAAAGGCGGGATGGGGTAAACTGTGGGATATGTCGCAGAAAGAGCGATTCCGAACTGGAGCAAGGCAGCAATCGATTCGGAATACTCGACACGCGCAATGGCGTCGATCTACACAAGAACGCAGCGGATCCGTAGTATACTCTGTCATTCTTCGATCCGATCACGAGTTGTGGGATTTCGTTTTGTTGCAGCCTGCATATGAACGCTTATGGAGAAGAATACCAATTCACGATGGCGACGAAGTGCGGCTTGTCGCGAAGCACTTGGAATTTGGGTTTTGTCGTGAGAATTGTGAGGATGTTGCGAAACGCTTTCATTAGGGAGGAAATCACGTAATAGTCCATATTCACCTGAACAAACGTCTGTGGGGAGTGAGAAATGAACATCACGTGAATACATTCGTCTGTGCAGTCCAGCATCTGCTCTACCTTTAAATGCGCAACGCCAGCAGATACCGATGGAGATCTTGCCTCCAGCAAAGATTCGGGCAATGCGGTACCATTCGTCAAACACTTGTCGCGCGCCGTCACTACGCCATTACAGCAAGCACAGAATCTGACGTCTGCTTGAACTTATCTCGATCGACGAGGAGGCGTCGCATCTCCGAAAAGTCCCAGGTGATCGATTCCATGCTTTCAACTATGGCTTTTTGTTGAAGAATGACGAATGAAACGCCCGAATACGGTGCGGAACCCAATCCACACGAGCGTGTGCAAGCAACAGCGATCCAAAAAGCAATAAAGCAAAAACATTAAATGGCAATATCCTCCTCTTCAGAACTCTCAGGAATGTGCACAGACGCCTCCTCCTTGTGGTCGTCCGTACTCGAGTCGCGACGCATCTGCGAACCCTCAATCGAATGCAGTGAAGCGATCGATCCAGAATTCAACCGGTCCACCAGCGTGATGATATTGACTCGCGGCTGCATCACGAGCCCGTTCTCATCCAATCCATCCTCCTCCATCGACATGAGGTACCGATCATCCGCATTATCCAGATGCTCCTTCTTCTTCGTGTCCACTGCCACATCCAATGCAGAATCATTCTCTTCCTTCTTGTGCTCCACCTCCGTATGCTGCGTTCTCGCCAGCACCTCCATCTCGTGTTCATTGTCCACACCCTGCATCTTCTCCTCCTTCATCAGGCTCTCCAGAGCCAGGCGCAGCGGCACCTGTCCAGCCGTCTTGCCGCCGGGGATGAAGTGGAGAATCAGCATCGCGATGAACACGGCAATGCCTACGCCTCACATCCCACACGCACGCTCACAAGGAATCAGACTCACCAAGAAGGGGTAGCTCATGTCGTACGAGAAGAGCGCGCCAAGAATGTTCGGCGCCAGAATGTACGCGGACTGCCCGCCAATCAGCACCATGGACAGCGCCACACCCTGCGTCGCCTCCGTGCTCTCCGTCTACGCCTCACCCCCGCGGGCCGCACCTACCGACATGATGGCGGGCGCGGTGGGCGCGGCGCACCCGTACGCCATGAGGAAGAAGAGCGAGCCGATGAGGGCCATGGTCAGGTTGGGTGAGGTCAGACACCACACGATGCCGATGGCTATGGGTGAGGTGGGGAGTGTGGAGGCACCGCCGCAGACGCCGGTCAGGCTGGTGATGAGGGGGATAGACACGTTGTGGCTGACCAGCTTGTTGAACAGCCAGCCGGTTTGGGCGGTGTTGATCACGCTGCTCAGACCGGAGATCAGACTGTACTGGGCAGAGGTCATGCCGAACTTCGCCTCGCCGAATGCGGAGAAGGTCACGTCGAACACGTTGACCAACCAACGACTCGCGAACTCGCCGATCAGCGCGATGATCTAATCGTCAGGCGAGGAGAGAGAAAATACCATCACGTAGTTCAGCTTCAGCTTGCTGCTCGATCCCGACTTCTTGGAGTTCTGTTCCGCCTCCGTCTTCTCTAATCGTCAATGGCGTCTCTCATACCCACTCTGTACGTTCAGTTGGTACATCATGTGGTTCTTCCTCTCCTCGTACTCCTTCTTCGACAGGTTCTGCTTCTTCAGATTCGACAGCATTTCTCTCCGGTCCAACACGCTCTTCAGCGTCTCGGGGAGGAAGAAGGAGACGAAAAACGCAATGACGTAGAAAGTGCATCCAGCAGCACTACACGTCACAATCCAGCATAAACGCCACAAGGCAGCTGTAAGAGAAGAGGCGGAGAGGGCGGCTCCGATCAAGGGCCCGATGGCCTGAGAGACATTGTTCACCGCCTCCAATTGAGACAGGTAGTAGGCGCGCTTCTCGGGAGTGGTGACATCGCCCATGCACCTAGCGATCATTTCAGAAACGAGTAGAAACGCTTGGAACAAGGGGGTTTGCGCATCAAACAGCCCGGCAAGCGCACGAAACACGACGAACAGCCAAACGTTCTTGATGAACAGTTGGCAGCACGTAACTAGGGGTAAATGGGAGGAAAACGCAATGACAGAAGGCAAGTCCGAAAAGAGACATTGTCACTGCTACCTTTCTGCCGTACATGTCGCTGATCTTTCCGAAGGTAAAAGAGCCTTCGACTCACTCCCAACAACCAAACTCACTGATTAGCTGGGCAACATAGTATACGGTAAACACCAAACCGTACTGGAACGCGTCCGCATTCAAGTTGTTGGAAAGATAGGGAACGAGAGGGAGGATTAGAGCATTCGCCAACTGGTAAAACGTTACCAGGACGTAGAGCTTCTTGATATAGCTATTCGTGAACTTCTTCGATTCCTCGGAGATCATCGCAATAACGCTCCTCTTTACAAGAGAATAATAGAAGACTCCCCGATGAAACGCCCATCAAGACTGTAGAACAAAGAGTTGCGGGAAAAGAAACAGCGGAGCTGACCATCCACGAGTGTACCCGTCCCGGCCAGCGAACATAAGGAACACCATCAGTAGCATCGAAACAAACAGACGTACATATAAAGAATGATTAAAACTGAGCCTTAAGGAGAGGAACCTCCGTTTCCTTCTTCGTAGCGAAGTGGAATCTCTTCTTGTTCTCTTCAAACACCGACTTCTCCACCGCAGGGTGCTTCTTCGCCTGCTGCCTACGACTTAGTCTCCATCGCAGCTCCGCCTACACATAGTGAATCCAGAAGCCTCCAGAAATCAGCGCAGTCACGGCGTAGGCAATGGCTAGGAATCTCAGACGCAATGAACGAATCCTACCCGTCTGGAAAACGCCCTTGCACGTTTTAGCCGGATTCGTCAGCTCGTCGTACATGCCGGGGTTCGTCGAGTAGATCGTGTACAGGAACAGCTAAAGCAATAACGTCCATAACTCAATTTGCACCATGAAGAGAGTTGCCACGATCGAGAAGATGGTGTAAACTGCGGAAGCTAGAACGATCAGATTTCATAACTAACGCTCACAGAAAGCTGATTTGCACATGGTTTCTGCTCCAAAGTCCTTAGTGAAAAGCCAGCATCAGGCCAAATAACGGCGCGATTTTCGCCGATAGCGTTCCCTGTTTCTCTGTTTCGTAGCTCGCTGAATCCAACAAATACACGACAATGGTGCTAAACAACTACAGCTCCTCCGCGTCGGCAGCGTGGTGAGCACGGTTCTCCTCCACAAATGCCTTCAGCGCCTCTGTCTCGAACTCCCCCTTATACTCAGCCGTGTCCTTGCCGTGTTCGCCTGCCCTATACAAAATGACACGAGGGAAGTCGAAGGACGACACACCCTCCGCCTCATTCTTCGTCACATCCATCTCCGCAAAAGCGATGGTGCTGTCCTTCAAATAGGAAGCGGCCACCTCCTCGAACACCGGTTCCAGATCCTTGCTCTTCCCGTCGAAGGCGGCAAAGAAGCGCACCACCATGTCCCTTGTTGCGTCATTCACCATTCGCTCGAACGAGGAGCCCACAAGGGTCTACATGTCAATGCACTCTGTTATCCCTCTACAAGCACAGGCGTCGTTTGCTCCTCAGGTTCCTCCTCGGAGCGAAGGAACGGCGTCAGTTCTCCGTGGAAGTATCCCTCGATCAAGCGAATCACGCTGGACTCGCTCATCTCCTCTGTGAGACGGTACTTCTTGTTTCCGCCCTTCTCGTACGCCAACAGTCCGATCGTAGGGACCTGCCACTCCCGGATTCCGAAGTAGTCCAGCAATCGCGGATTCTCCGCGGGAATGTGGAGAACCACGATGCGTCCTCTGTACCGCAGCGCGATCTTTTCCAGAATGTGGCGCTGCTCCATGGAACGAGACGTCGGATTCTGCTCCGGCGCGAAAAACAAGATGTACACGGATACTCCCAGATCCTTGTTAAATGCCTTCTTGGAGAAGAACGGCGTGTAGGGCACGATCAGTGGAAGCTCCTCCGCCAGGAGCCAGTGACGAATCTCCGTCGATGTGTATCGGCCATCGTAGACGGTTTTGCTTTCCAGGCCCTTGTATAGAACCAGAGAGGGAATGGAAGCGCCCATGGCCTCTGCCGTTCTCTTGTCCGTGATGACTCTCCGAGTGAGATTGACCATCTCCGAAGTGGCCTCGTTCACAACGTTCATCATCGCATTCGCGTTCTCGGGAAGATAGGCCACCATCGTCAACGGGTGCGAAGAAATCATCGCCTTCAGATCCCTGACATGATCCGTCGTCATCATCTCCTCCACACTCTCACTCGAGTTGACGTAGCACTCCCTCACAAAAGCGACCAAATCTCTAGGAATCACACCAAGCAACACAAGCATACTCGGTTGTATAGTGTCCCGTGAATCGGATGGGCGTCTGCTTCTTGAAGTAGATAACAGTCGGCACGCCCTTCAGTTTCAGCAATCTCCCAATCCTCGGGTTATCGATCACATCGGCCTCGGCAAAAACAACATTCGGCAGCTCCGTTTTCAGTAGGGTAGCCGCTTCTACGAAGTGAGGAGCGAGTTCCTGGCAGAAGTGGCATCCCTTCGAGTTACAGATTGCAATCCACGCTCACGGGAGAGAAAAACTTCACGAGCACATTGTCATGGGAATCCACAAACGCATTGTACGAATCGGAGTCTAATGTGACAACAGTGTCCTTTCCCATTGCCAGCACGATCAGAAGGAGCACAACGGAGATTTGCGCAGCAACACTCTTCATTTGTGAATAACGACCACAAAACGGCACGATTATCGTGAAAGCGAAAACCGCGGTTCATCGACCCTTCGCGAAGGAGAGGATAAACACTCGATAGGAGAGTACGAAAAGACAGCTCGCCCTTTTCTCTATCCATTGAGATAAAAATAAGGAAGAATCGCTCTAATCGGATTCTGAACGAATGCTGAAGATGCTGTGCGTGAAGTGGGTTTCGAGAAGTGTCCAATCCACATGAGTCAGATTCATCCTTGTTCAAACCAGCACGGCTCCGAAAGCGCTGTAATGCCGTTCCAAGAGAGAGATTGGATCCAACGACTCAATTCCGTGAACGGGACGGAGGACAGCATCAACAGTACTCTGTGGATAGATGAATTTGACATACCTAGGTACTGCAAAGTACATGATGACATACGGGAGTGAGTCGCAACCGATCATGCGAGTTTGGCAGAGCGTGTTCGAAGACGGTTTCTCTTTCTTCCATGAATAACTGCTAGCGTCCCCCATGACGCAGCTATATATGTTTTATGTCACAAACGTCGTACTCGTGAAAGAGAGAAGCAGCGGTATTTTTGTCGTACCGTTATCTTAGTGAGTTGAGTCGTAGTACACTCCGCTCTTTTCCGATACTCTTCAACACATGGTCCACGTCTCCCTGCGGTTTGTCTTTTGAATCCCTTTCATGTGTAGGCACTACTCTCAGCGTTCCATCGCCCAAAAGGTAATGAATGTCCTGCGGCTATGGAAGACGAACAACGTCCTGGGGCGCAGCATGATGCGTCTTGTGCTCTCCTCCATTCCTCCAGCTGTGTTGTAGTTCTGGTCATGGATCGTGTTAGGGTAGTAGCGATTTCCCGGAATACCAAGCGCTTCAAATCCAGGCGCCATCGTCTCCACCGGACATTCCAGAGACAGACTCCTACTCCTGTATTTGTGATTGGCGTGTATTCCTGCATAGATCCAACCGAAACTGCTGATTACCCGAAAGAAGAGAAGAAGTGGGGTGTAGCCCTTCCCAAGAGACAGCCCCTAACAGCGGAAAGGAGGATGGAGATGAGAAACGAGCGTACGAGAGAGGGAGCGGGATTCACAGCTAGTGCCGGATTATGTGGTGAACGTGATGGATTCATGGGACACGGAGTGTAACGTGATGGAGGACGTTGATATCAACAAGTCCCAGTTCCAACTGAAATGCGATGTGATTGCGCAACTGCAGAAGGCGACCAAGCCGAAGGGCGACTACGAACCCTACGAGATGACTCTGGGGAAGAAGGAGACCAAGAAGGTGATCGAGGACTACAAGCAGGCTTGCGAAGATGCGATTCATCAGTACGATGTGTTGTGCGAAATCCTTGATGCGGCGGTGGAGAAGGAGAGAGAAGAGGCGGAGAAGGAGGAGGACCTCGCAAACCGGTGCAAGGAGTACGAGGGGTTAATCTCGAGCAACAATGCCACATTGGACGAAGAGAACCACAAGCGATAGTGGGCGTGCAAATGGAGGGGTGAGACGTAGTGCTGCACCGGTCGACGACTATATGGACAAGCGTGGAGAATACGAGCCGTTTTTTGCTGTTTGTTTCAGAGGGTCATGTCGGCAAACAAACAATTCATTTGTATATGTTCATAGAGTCATTGCACATGTCAATAAAGCCGATGGCCTCGCAATGCAGCACATCGCGACTAATGCGGTTCACCTTCGTCTTCCAGCTGGAAAACAGCAGGCTCTCGCCCGCCGTATCCGACTCGTCATTCAGGCTCCAGATGAAGTTCACACTCCAGTTGGACACGAAACTCCGCTGTTCCGTTTCGACGTGCTGATAAAACGAGCTTAGCAACACGGCATTGTTCTGCTCTTCTTCAGCGAGAGTGTTGATGAAGGTGGAGATTGCGCTGTCCGTGATCGCGTCCGAGTTGAAGAACACCGTTCGGTGCAAGTACATCATGTTTGTCGGCAGCTTCTCTGATCATGACAGCAGGCATGGAAACGCACTCATTTGAATCATCGTCACGGGTTCGTAGTTCACCGTGGGCTGTGGCTCGGAGGAGGGCTGGTTGAGCGGAATGCTCCCCTCTGCCTGTGGCAGAGACACTCCCAGTGAATCGGGAGCCACGGGCTGACTATCCTGATACGAAGATGATTCTGTGACTTCATGGATCGTGTCGAGGCCGCTGCTCTCTCTTGTGGCACCAGGCGTCTCCTCAATCACTACGACAACAGAGCAAATGAAATCGCTTACTCGATTCAATGTTCAGGTGTTGTTTTGAGTCATTCAGATACTGACGAAGGGACTGTGTTTTGGAATTGAGGAAAGCCTGAATCACGCGCATGTCTATCCAATTAGAAACAACCATTGAGCACACCATCATCACCAATGTCGATTCCGTACTGTTTCATATGGGTTTGGATGAACTTGGGATTGGCCCTACAGAGGAATGCCTCAAATTCAAATGGAACGCTTTGTCGCTCGGCATCAACTTCAACTGCTCCTACTCATCAAATAGCAGAGGATGCCATTACCACAGTCGAAAACAGGGACTGCAAGTTATCTTCTCGTGATGCCCTAGCAATCATCTCCTCATTTCCATTCCAACCCGTTCATTGTTCTTGCTGGTTGTGCCGATTGGCTTGGTTGGCCAAAATCGGGAGAAAAAGTGGAGTCAGAGAGAAGAACACGGATTTAACGCGAATAGAGATGGAAAACGCACCCATTGAGGCCTTCGCAAATCAGGTGGGCGGCCACACCTTCGCCCTGCAAAACCAGGGGATGCTGCATCAGGGACACTGCATATTGAAGCAGCTGCAGGACTGTGGAAGAGGGTAGGGGTCGAATGGGATAATCACGCGTAGAGACCGGGAAGTCGCGTTTTACACAACCATTGCGGAAAAGTACCCCGAATTCACACAGTGGATCGCTGGATTCCACGGTGTGAAGGAGGTGGAGGAAAATGGGATCAAGGGACGCTTCATGGCCCTGGATGATCTGACCTTCGGATACAACAAGCCCTCCGTGATCGACCTGAAGATCGGGACAAAGACCTGGGAGGAGGACGCTCCCAAGGAGAAGATCGAGCGAGAATCGAAGAAGTACCCCCTGCAGCGGATCATCGGTTTCCGTCTGACCGGGATGCGCGTGTACAATGCGCAAACGGGCGACTTCGACGTGTACAACAAGAAGTTCGGGTACTCACAAACCGAAGCCACTCTGCCCTCCATGTTCGCCACCTTCTTCTCTCCCATCCCCGAGGCCCGCCGCACCGACGTGATCCGCTCGGTCATCAGCCAGCTGCAGCCCATCCTCGCGTGGTTCTCTGTGCCGGGCAGGCTGCAATTCATCTGTTCCAGTGTTCTCATCGTGTTCGACGGTGCTGGCGAGGACCCCAAGCCCATTGTACGGGTGGTGGACTTTGCGCACGTGCGCCAGCTGGATGCGAGCAGCCGAGACGAGGGCTGCATCGTGGGCCTGCAGCGCATCATCAAGGAACTCCAAGCCCTCCTGTCCTGTGTTTGTTCCACACGCTGTGGTGATCAACCTGCATTGCTCTCCCTCACTACTCAATCAACAATACATAGGTGTTTTCATCCAACTGTGTTCAACAAACCCGCAAAACAGACTGGCTGCGCCGCATGCTCCCCAACACGTCCTTCATCACCGACTCCATCACGCCCCCCGCAATCGTCACGCCGTCGCCACCCGTGCAGTCATGCACAGCCGGGTTGCACGCCGTCAGCCGCAGTCGCCGCGAGAACACGCGGAAGTACTTCAGGCCCAGCCGCCTCAGCATGCGCTCGCGCGCCTCGCCGCGCAGCTCGAAGGGAATCACCTCCACCACCGTGCGTCCCGGCGGCATGAACAGCGCGCCGTCCAACGCCGTGCCCGCGAGGCCAATCACGATGTCTGCGTCGAAGAAGAGGGAAAAGTACACCTCGGGCGACAACGAGTTCAGGTCCGCCACGGACGCTGCCATCTACCCGTCAACTCAAATCCGGGGGATCCAACCCGCGCGTCCTTTATATTGTGAATCGTGTTCACCAGCACGGCAGAATTCAAAACCTGGTGTGTGGTGTTGCTCCCCACGATCCACGTGACGAGGCGCGATTTGGAATCCTTGGGGCCACTCCAATGAAACTGCTTATAGGCGGCGGTACGCACGAGATTCAGCATGATCAAATTTCGGGCGTAAAAGGGAGGCAGTTTGGGGTCCACGTTCGGAAAGGCCTAGGGATGAAACGCCTCCGAAAGCGGGACAATGGCGGTAAAACTGTACGCGGCGGAGTTGGCGGGAATAAGGGCGATATGGAGGGAAGAGAGAAGCGAGGTCAGGACGGTCCAAAAGGCGGCGACGATCGGGTCTTCGGGGCCGCGGAAAGCGCCAGAGTCATTCAGAAGGAGAATGCCGTCCAGCTAATCATCAATCGGAGATGACGCTCGCACCGGGATAAACACTTCAGGATGCAGCAGCACATCAAACACGAAAGAAACGTCCTGCAGAAGGCCGCTGATGGTCGCCGTGTCCGTGATGCGCATCGCAATGACGAACTGTGTCTTTCTAGCATTCTGCACAGGGAAGGAACCGGCGGGCACGATCTGAAGCGCTAATTGTGAAGGAGGAGAGAGGATGGGACAATCGAAAACGGGCGAATAGGAGTGCTGGTAAACGGACTTCTGGACGTCGTCTCCGTCTGACAGGGACAGCTGGGAAGCGTTTGCAAAGATACAGACATGGGATAGTACAAATCCAAGTCGACAGTAGTGAGCACTCGTGCTGTTGCTCCTACTCATCACTGACCATGCGAAAGGCAACGCAGAAAGCTTCTCTCTCCCTTCCCTCCTCCACCTCTTTTGAATATTCTGGAGAACAACTAGAGCCGTAGCGTAGTCGCTTTTCCACGGTCCTTCATAGTCCAAGGGGAATGTGATGCGGAAGCTGGACGAGTTGACTTTTCCCTTAACGAAGTCTCTTCCCATTACCCTTTCACGCAGCCCTTACACATCGGTAAACTCCTTGCACTCTGATAGTGTCACAGGCCCGGCTTTGAGACTCTTCGTAGGGGGCACTGTGGGGGGAGAGATCTTCTTGACTGGGATATCTCTCTTCACAGAAATGACACCCTGGTAGTTCTTCTTCTCCCAGGGGCGGATCCAGATGCGGAACAAGCGCCTACAGATGATGCCACAGCGCAACACACCACATATGAACCCACACGTTCATCTTTGGCTTGGCCATTTTCTTTGACAGGTAGGATGTGGTGGTCAGCGAGATGATGACCACAAAGACAGCCAGCACGGCCGAAGAGCAGCATAGACATCTACTCTTTGCAGAGACCATGGTGCAACTCCAAACAAAGGATCTGCACCTGCCGTCGGATAAAAGATGTGTTTTTGCTCAGCGCGAAAACGCCGAACAATTTGTTGCGTCGAGGTACAAACAGTTCCATCGTTAAATATGATAATCCTTGAAATCGTCACGCACACAATCTAGATTCAGCGAGATAAGAGCCTCATCTACACATCACCGCTGTGCCACGCCTGCTACTCGTACGAGACAGCGAGGACACGACCATCATCGACGTGAACTCCGTGAATGGCTTCATGCAGATAATCCGCTCTCCATCGCGAATCGTGAATCCCTCGTACGAACTGCGATACTTCCTTCCCGTGAGACATCCAATCCACCCGCACGTTGTCACCAACTTGAACTGCTTGATGCGATTGCTGATCTTCTCGAAGCGATACGGGTCCAGCGGCAGCGTGTTGTCCGAGCTGGCGAGCACTAAGAACGTGCTGTGCTCGAACAGCACGATTTCGTCACACTCCGTGAATTTAGCCAGCGAGTTGAGATGCTTCTGCAGGCGCTGCGAATCCGGAACGAGGCTCTGAATCACGTTGGACCACGCCTACTCCTCACCACAGACAGCGAAGATGACCAGATACAGGGTTTCATCCCAGATGGAAGTGCCGAACACGCGGATGGACTTCCCGTTGGAGAGCGACTTCGCCTTCTCCGTGTAGAAGTCCAGCTTCTACGCAGTCACTCCGGCGCCCATTTCCCACGCTCTTCTTCTGGTCCGAAGAGATCTTATCCATTTTGTGAACGAGGACGTAAATCAGCGCGTCGGGGCTGTATGTGGTGATGCGGTCGATGGCCTTCTGGTAGATGATCCAATCCGTCTACGCTTCACTCCCTTTCGCCGCTACCACCGCTGTCTGCTCCGACGCAACGTCGAAGACGAAGAGCATCATGCTCACATCCGAGAAGATGTCCTTGCTCTTTGTTGTGAATGTTTCGTTTAAAAAGCGCTCCTGTCTACGCTTGATGCATCGCAGTTGCACACACCCTCCACAGTCCAAGATATTCAGCACCAGATTGCCGAGGAACTGGACTTGCACCTGCGCTACATCATTTGACTGTAAAGGATACCAACAGCGCTACTTCATGATCAAAAGGATATAAGTGGCAGGCAACAACTTGGCATCCTTGGCTACGCATAACGACACATCCATTCGAACCACCTTCGTAATTTGCAAAAATGATCGATCGCATTGACGTCTTTCCCGCATCGCAGTTCCCGATCAGTAACACCTGGAGTATTATCCAAATCGCCTTTCCCAACTTTGCCACTGGAGCAGTCCTCCATGTTTGATTCGTGGGACAGATAGATTGCAACAGGATCTCTGAGAAAAGACAAAGAAAGCACAGAGTGAAACGCCCCTTTCATTCATAGTTCATGGAATGGGAGGCGGAATCGCAAAGCCACCGTCTGGAGGAGGCCATGTGAAGGCAGGAGACTTCATCTGTGTGTATCATGTTTGGCCTTTCTCGCGTTGCAGGCGGGCTGTTATCTGCAACACGGAGCCGCTTCTTTTCCGCTGTTTCGTTTGACGCATTGGCGAAGGAACACAAGATCCTCGCAAACAACCTTCAAAAGATTGCAGAAGCAGACCGCAAGTTTGTATCGTTCGAAGTAGAATGTGAAAGTGGGCGTAACATTGCAGCCTGAGATTTGGGACACACAGATTGGTATTGCTGATATCGATGAGATGTACGGTATGTGATTCCATTATGAAGTGTGATACATAGAATGCTGTGAGGGAGACGAGGATTCTCAACAATTGACACTGAAGGAGCTTGAAAAGTCCTACATGCTCACGAAGGAACTGGAGAGAAGCATGAGCCACTTGAGTACGCCTTCTCCTCGGGGTCAACAGTAGATGCTACGGCCACTCCCTATTCCACGGCCTTCATCGACCTCCACTCTGGCGCAGGAGGCGAGGACGCGTGCGACTGGACTCGGATGCTGTTGGAGATGTACGAGGGACTGTCCAGGAAGCTGAACTGGAAGTGGAAATGCATCGCCTCCCAGGAAGAGGGATCCGGCATCCGCAGTGCCACACTGCGCGTGGATGGCGATGATGTCGCTCCCTACCTCTCCTGCGAGAGTGGAATCCACCGTCTGGTTCGAATCTCCCCGTTTGACAAGAACAGCAGACGACACACCTCCTTCGCCTCCGTAATCGTGTCGCCCCTCACCGATCGCAGCAACTCCATCTCCATTCAGCCGAAAGACCTGAACGTCGACCGTTACCGCGCGTCCGGGCCTGGAGGGCAGCATGTGAACAAGACGGAGAGCGCGGTCCGATTGACGCACGTGCCGACTGGAATTGTTGCAGAAGTTGAGAAGAGTGGATGAATTGACGAGTAGTGCCAGGCAGAGCGCGATCAGCATAAGAACATGGAGATGGCGATGAAGCTGCTGAAGTCGAAGTTGGAAAAGCAACAGTCGGATTCAGAGGATGAGTTGAAGAAGAATCAGTACAAGAACCTCGATGCCAATTCTTGGAGTCATCAGGTGCTGCTTTGTTGCTATGTTGACGGTGTAGATCCGCTCCTATGTGCTGCATCCGTATACAATGGTGAAGGACCACATTTACGGAGTGACGGAGAATTCCGTGAGTCGCATTCTGGAGGGAGATATGGAGGCTTTCATCGACGAGATGCTGCGAAGGAAACTGTACACGGACTACAAGGTTCCTGTTTAGTGGATTGCACTTGTTTCATCAAAACAGAGAATGTAAACTGAATAGTCTATCACGTAGAATCCTCTATCTTCTTCATCTCGCCATCGATGCGCTCAATCTCCGCGAGGTAGGTCTTGTACAGCGCATCGAAATCCGACGCAAACTGCTCTCTCAATTCCTCGCCACGACGTCGCAATTTCATCCACTCCTGACTGTCAAAAATCGGAACGATTCTTACCGTCTTGTGACTCCCGTGTACCGGCTGCTTGGAAGACAGCGTAGGCATCATCTCTAGCACCACCTTCTGCGAATCCGTGTGGTTCTTCGTCCCGCCCAACGACATCTGGAGATGCGCCATCGGCACTAGGAATGAACCCTTCCACACACCAAAACGGTGATTTCCCGCATTGGGAGCGCAGTTCCCGTGCGGCGAGAAGAACTGACTCCGCGGCTGGGAATTCAGTGACGGCTCCTTCGGCGGCGGCGTGTGCAGTTCCTTCTTGGCAGCGGGAGCCTTTGCTGGCGGAATCATCATCACCGAGCGAGGCGCTGGTGCATTCATCCGATAGGCATTCACGACCGGTTTCTGCGGCAGCTCTCTGATCGTCCCGTCTTCCACGGGCTCCTCCGCAGCGGCGTTCCCCAACGACTCTCGCTTCTTTCTTCGTGTGAGCCATCATCACCAATCTCACAAGACGATTGTATTCGAATCGTGGTCCGATACGCGCACTCGGATCGTATCCTGGTGTTTCGGCTCCTCCTTCTGCGTCACGATCGTATTCCCGAAATCGGCCTAATTGTGACTCCACACCCTCTCGCCCACTCCGCCCTCAATGTGCACCGATTTGTGCAATTTCGCGAGTTCCTCACGCCGAATCATCAATCGATCGACCATCTTCTTCATCACCTCGGAACTGCCCTTATTCGCCTCCAGCTCCACCGCCACATCCTTCACAAACGGGTGCTACGCGTAACGCAACGACCACGCGAAGAACTTGGAGCAATTCCTGGGCAGTCGGACGGCGATCCGGATCCTTCTCCAAACAGGTCGCGACGAAGTTGGCGAACATGGGCGACCACTTTGAGTTGGCTCGGAGACGAGGAGGCGGACGATTGGGAATCATGAAGATGGCCTACGTGAAACTGGAAAAGAGACAATACTCGCATGGGGTGGATGTTGGAGTACGGCGGCTGTCCCTCTGCCAGCTCAATGGCGGTAATGCCCAATGACCAGATGTCAGCCTAGGAAATGAGGAGACGAACGCGCTTCACACCTTCCCGTTGTAGGATATTTCCTGGATGATTTCGGGAGCCATCCAGAAGGGAGTGCCGATCACGGTGTTCCGTTTTGATAGAGTAGTATCGAGCTTCGCGGACACGCCAAAATCAGCGAGCTTCGCTTTGCCCTCCTTTGTGAGAAGAACGTTGCCAGCTTTGATGTCCTACGCGTCAGGCACCTGTATCACTGTGACTCGATGGATCTTCTTGTGTGCATGCAGATAGGCGATTCCAAGCAGGATGGAGGCCAGCAGGTACTGGATTTCTCTCTCGCTGAAGACTCCGCTCTCTTTGTTCAGGGAATCGGCTAGCGATCCGCAGTCGCCGAATTCCATCACGATCTAGAGTTAAACGGACGTGGAGGAGGAGTACCCAGAGATCGCCCTCCTTGTAGTAGCTTCCATAGTAGCGAATGATGAAATCGCTCTTGCACTCCTTTAATATGGAAATCTCCTTCATTAGGTCATTCAAATCAGAATCGGCCGGAATGATCTTAATCGCAACTATTCGATTCGATTTCTTGTGGCGCGCTTTGTAGACGGACCCATAGGAGCTACGCTTCAACTCTCTGCCAAAACGGGAACCCCTCTCCCATCCGTTCTAGGACTTCAAACACTTGCTCGGGATCCGTTTCTTGGGCCATCCTTCCTATGCACTATTCCAGAACTGAGAAGAATCGCGCACCTTGGATTGGTGCAAAAAATAGGCCCGATTTGTCTCTTTTGCAACAAACAGGAAAGACGGTACTTTTCAAGCATATTGATCACTTAGTTGCGGGAATTATACTTCCCGTTTCGGTTTCCATACTTCTTCCTACGCATCATCGCATCTCCCTTCCACGACCCTCCCTGGCGGTTGTTCCCCTTGTTCTTCCCCATGTCGCGACCGTACGCAGGCTGCACCACCTCCCTCTCTGCCTTTCCGTACCCTCTTCCCTCCGCCATCGGCATCTCTCTCGCCGGAGGCGTACTTCTACTCCTCACCCCCTCCACCTCCCCCCACGGCAGAATCTCGTTCTCCGGCACCGGATACGTGTCCTTCACCGAGAACACCTGCTCCAAATCGCTCGCCTTCGCCGTCCACCCAATCGCATTCAAGAACTCCAACTACGCCTCACTCTCCGCTCCCGCCCAAACATCGCTCATCCCCGCGGTGGCGCCCTCCTGCAGCAGGTCGTCCAGCTCCTCCTTTGACAGCTTCGCCTTCTCCACCATGTTCATCACGTTCGCGATCTCCTCGCTGTTCAGCGCCAAACCCTCCTTCAAATCCCCGCGGTTCTTGTGCGGCAGCGAGTAGATCTCCTTCAGCGTGCGCGGCGGGTAGTGTGGCTTGTACTCCTCCGACGCCAGATCTACGCTGGCTTTGAACTGCGGCGGCAGCTCCTCCTCCTCGTCGCTGCTGAGATCCAGTTTGTCGTCGTCCAGCACCGACCCCAGCATCATCAGGTTCTCCGTTACCTTCTTCAGCTGCAGCTTCTCCTTGATCAGCCGCATCTCCTCCACGTCTTGCGGCGTGCGCGTGGCGTTGAGGTGCTCGATGTACCGGCGGATCTTCGGGTTGACGTACTGCTGCGGGACGATGTTGCTGACGTGCACGCCCGCGTCGGAGATCTCGAGCGGGATGAGTGGGATGGTGTTGCGCAGCGGCGCGGTGGGGTTGTAGGGGAGAGAGCTAGGCGTGTAGTAGAGGTAGCCGTCGTCCTTGTCGTCCGCTGGGTGGGTGAGTGTGTGATGTGATGTGATGTTGTGATGTGATGAGTGTGATGTGATGTGTGTGATGTGATGAGTGATGAGTGATGTGATGTGTGTGATGTGATGTGATGTGTGTGATGTGATGAATAATGAATGATGAATGATGTGATGAGTGTGATGTGATGAATAATGAATGATGAATGATCTGAAAACAATGATTGTGAGAACAGTGATGGATGAGACACGCCACCTACAATGAATGAACTTGAAGTTGCCGTGGTTGATCAGCTGTTGCAGCACCACTTGCGGATCGTCGCTCGGCATCAACTCGTTCTCGTGCATCACACCCTCCGGCTTCTTCCCCAGACTCACGTCCTTCACCACATAACTGTCCGACAAGTACTCCTTGCACGACACTACCTCACACCCCTTCGCATCACACCCTCATCCCACGCGCACCGTGAACTCACGACACAACCCCTCCACCGTCATCGCGTACTCCGCCATCTTCTCCTTCTTCACCGCCGCCACGCGCCGCACCAGCTCCACCAACGCCTCCTTCTCCTTCTGCACATACGGGTGCTGTCGACTCATCATGCGCCCGAACCACGCGGCGCCGTCCAACACGCCCTCCGCGTCGAACACGATGCGCAACAGCAGCGTAATCGGCAGCACGAACTCGGGCGACTCGTCGTCACTACACCTCACCGCACAGCCCCGCGCCCACATGCGCCCGACGATGTCTCGCCAGTAGTCAGCGCCAGGAACAGCGCGCGCTGCTCCGCCGTCAGCACCAGGCCCATTCTACGCCTCACCTCGCCGCCGCGCGCGCACTTGGGAATGAGCCACCGGCCCATCTCATAAGAGTACAGCGGCTTCTCGTAGGAGAACAGACACAGCTCGTTGCTGCGCGCCAGGACGTCGTGGATCTTCGCGTCACCCCCGCGTCATTCTCCCACCAAATTCAAATTGAGCGGGGACTTCTCCAAGCACTCCTTCTTCATCACCTCACACACGTACCGCATGAAATGCACCTGAGCGCGCGCGTCCGCCACAAACACCCGATCCAGCGGTCGCACTCTGTCATCACACTTCCCGCCAAACCATACCGCCAATCCGCGCGGCTGCCCAGCATACTCAGCTCCACACCGCAGTACTTCTTCAGCAGCCATTGCATGTCGTCGCGCTCCAGCGACAGCACCTTGCTGCACTGCGGAATCGAGAACAGGTTCACCACGTAGATGGCAAAGTCACGTTGAAGACTCAGCAGTTGCAGCTCGTCACCGCCAAAAACCTTCGTGATTTTCTCGTTTGTGAAAACGGCGTTTAGGTTCCAGATGTGGTCGTGCAGCGCGATCGTGTCGAAGAGATAGTCGCAAGAGTCGGTGCCGATCTAGGAGGGAATTGCGGATTCCGGACGATGTACCATGATCATGCAAATGAGGCCCAGATAGGTGCGCACTGTGTGTTCGCGGATGTCGAACGAGATGATGAGCTCCTTCTGGAGCAGGGCAATGATCTCCATCATCCGCTCCTTCGTGTCCACGATTTCGTACGGGGAGTCTTCCAACGGCTTGACAGGTACAATGGTGGCCGGCATTTTGTCCTCGTCCTCGGGGTAGGAGATGTCTACGCATCAGCCAGAGACAGCGGGAGCACGGTTCACTTCATAGGCGTAGGGGTTGAGATAGCCATGGATGACGTTGTTCTGCAGATCCACGCCGATTTGGCGGGAATAGTCGGTCAACAGAAACATGCTGGGCAGAGTGTCGTACGCTACCACTGAATGGGGGAGAGAGGGCAAACGCTCGCACTTGAACTCGGATTTGGCGTTGTGCTTCTCCTTCAAATGAGGATGAAAACACTTGATGTCGGTGGACACCTTATCTTTGAAGTGGGACTGGGGCTTCTCGATGTCCATCGTTTGCACGTACTGCAGGAAGGAATAGTGGAAACCGTCCAACGGCTGGAAAAAACAGGGTTTGCTCTGCGCATTAGGACTGCTACACCCACGACCCACAGGGTCATCACAGGAATCACTAATCGAAATCGAGGAATCAACACGCTTCAAGCAATCGTCAGTACTCTTCATAACAGCGGATAAAAACGTTTCAAGGAAGTTGTAGTCGTTTACAGAGGCGTTTCTATCGATTTCGATCATGTCGTCGAAACAATTCGGGAAGTACTACTTGTGACCCATGCCACTCGGAACCGACCGACCTCATAATATCCTGAATTACATAGAGGGACTTTGTTTCAAGGTCATTCGTCACGGTGGAAAACTCAGGAAACGACTTGAAGTACGAGAAATCACTCCCCGCCGGAATTCTGGAGGCCAGCTATACGTAATTGACGTGGTACTACGCGCAAACGGTTGCAAATCGCTGAAGGAGCTGATCCATGTCGGAAACCGACACCAAATCCTGCAGATGGATACCGTCGTCCCCGGCCGGACTCGGGAAGCCGAAAGGCTGTATGGTGTTCATCCCAATCGAAACAAATAGTGAAAGGAGCAACCCTCGTAAATTCGCTGCTAAGACCATGGATAACAAACAGGAGAGAATAAAGCACAGTTAGACGTAGATCCCACACCACTGCAGAAGGAAGAACGATCCAAGACCAAGGAAAACGGACGCCGCGAGACCAATGGAGATGTCCTAGGCGTGAAGAGGGAGAATGGAGCATGCCTTGACAAAAGACTTGGATTTCTGGGTAACACTACGAATCATTCTGCAGCCGCACTCCCCACATGATGTTAATACCTGTCAGCAGCAATCCGAGGATCAGGAATACAACGCTCAAAAACCCAAACAGTTGGGGAACAATGACACCGTTGTACGCTTTGAACATCTACGACTAATCGGAAAAGCGGAAAAGAAACGATGAAGCACTGGAATCTAACGAGAACGAGCCAACATGGCTCTGACGAGCCGTCAAATCGGGGGGATCCCACGAAACGAAGATGATGGAACAAACAGCGCTATTCATACATTTCTCGCAAGGACTGCAGCACGTAATCCACGTCCTTCTTCTTCAGCATGGTCACCATGGTCTTTTTCAGCGTCAGCTTCTTGTTCTCCTTCAGATTCTCCAGCACGCCGATCAGCGTCTAGTCCTCACCTGACTCCCGCTCGCCTACAGGAATCGCCACAAACGGATACTTGGCATTCCGAATGTCATCATCGAGGATGTCTCTCAGTCTTCCGGAAAGGAGGAGCGAGAAGAGCTGGTGGACGGCATTGAAGCATTGTCTACGGTCACAGCCCTCTCCTCCACCCACACCAAATCGGGCACGTCCAGGTCCTCCACAAATCCCTCCAACTCCAGCAGGTCCAGATTCAAATTGAACACGCTGATCACGCTCACCGCGTTCTACGCCTCACCCCTCACCCTCACTCTCACCTCTCCGTTGCTGATCAGTTCCTGGAAGAACTGCGCGATGTGATGACATGTTGTGAACTCGCACACTTCGATCATCGCACGCGGCAACACCGACACCTCCTTGAACGCGCTCGCCAGGTACTCCTTCACGCTCTCCACGCACTCGTGGCGTTGCTGGTTGGGCGTGGCGGCGAAGAGCACGTCGGGGTCGTTGAGCTCGCCGAGCAGTTCGTCGCAGTGCTCTTGGATGGTCTCCACGATGGTGTCCTGG
>ERZ827156.1877-NODE-1877-length-23155-cov-15.816797_pt1 | contig 23155 bp, 20 predicted proteins | sample MGYA00519919_ERZ827156 | MGnify/ENA primary metagenome ERZ827156 (study PRJEB31778, sample SAMEA3449269) | human gut metagenome | biome: human gut; feature: human-associated habitat; material: faeces | place: United Kingdom | collected 2010/2012 ...
CTGCCTCCACAAGTTCTGATGCTGTGCGGATTTCTGTGTATTCTGATGCTGCCTGATTTGCTGTAATTCCTGTTAAAGTATTTCCTGTCACAGTACTTCCTGTTGTCTGTGTATCTGCATTTGCCATATTAACCGGAAGTGCTGTTGCCGCAAGTATTACTGCTGCTATCGCTGCAGCCTTTTTAATGTATGATTTGTTAAACATATTACTGCCTTTCTTTCCCTATACAATTCATTGGCTTTCCCAGCCGGGTTTGATTATAGCTCAAAGAAATGATGCGGTCTAGGGGGTATTGTGTTTTAGTTTGGGTGATTATGAGAAGGGGAAGGGAGAACGGACGCGGGGTTAATTGTGTATATTTCCTTCCGCAGACCCGCTCCCGCTCGATGAAAAACGTAGCGGTACTAAACTCGCCCGGGGCAGCCATCAAAGGCGGCTCCCACGCCTCGTTAAGTGCCGACGTTTTCCAACGGTCTGCTCCAGGAAATATACACAATTAACCCCGCTGACTCTCTCCATACCTCTTACAATCCCAAAACTAACCCTGACGATATCGCTTCGCTCACCTGGGTCTGCAAAAATTTTGAGGTGAGCCTTCATCCAACCCACCCCGCCAGAAGTCCCCCGATGAGCTTACGACATCGGGAGGGGCGGCAACGTAAGCGGCGGGCGGGTGGATAGTGTTAGTTTCAGACCGTTGGAAAACGCCTGCACTTAATGAGCTGGAAGCCGCATTTTATGCGGCTAACCAGCGAATTTAGTACAGCTGCGTTTTCCACCGAGCGGAAGCGTGTCTGAAAATGACACTATCCCCCCGCCCACAGCGTTCGTCTGCCACAACCTCCCGTATGTCACAACTCAATCCCCACCAAATCCTCCTTCTCGAGCATCGCCAATATATTCTTATCAACATCCTTAAGCCCCACTATCCTGCTAGCCTGATTAGATATCGCTTTCTCAAGATAGTTTCTTACATCTCTTGCATTGGCATAACCTTCTGGTTTGTTGGCGACACGCTCTGTGAAAAATCTTCTGGCTTCTTCGAGTGCATCTCTTGATAACATGTATTCCTGCTTCTTGCAGTTATTTATAAGTATCTCTACTTCTTCCTCGGCTGTGTAATCCTCAAAATTGATGAATTTATTGAATCTTGAACGAAGTCCCGGATTGGAATCTAAGAATTCCTCCATAAGTTCTGTATAGCCTGCTACTATCACAACTAAATCATCTCTGTGGTCTTCCATTCCTTTTAATAATGTATCTACAGCTTCCTGCCCGAAGTCTCCCTGCCCTTTGCCATTAGTAAGTGTGTATGCTTCATCTATAAAAAGAACTCCACCAAGTGCAGACTCTATTACTTCCGCTGTCTTGGATGCAGTCTGTCCTATATATCCGCATACCAGCCCTGACCTGTCTACTTCTACAAGATGACCTTTGGATATTGCCCCTATTGCCTTATATATTCTGGCAAGCAGTCTTGCAACTGTCGTCTTTCCTGTTCCAGGATTTCCCATGAATACAAGGTGTTTGTTGACGCTTGTCTGCTTCATTCCCATCTGCTCACGCATTTTCTGGACTTTAAGAAGATTAATAAGTGCATTGACATCTTCTTTTACTGCAGTAAGTCCTGTCAGTGAATTAAGTTCTGCAATTAGTTTATCTGCGTCCGGCTCTTCGTCATCCGCTGTCTCTGCCTGTATTGCCGCGCTCTTGTAATCAGGACGCAGAAGACCATATGATTTAAGATTCTCATCTAACATTACACAGTAAGATGATAAAACATTTATCTCAACCTCGGTACTTCCAGTATTCGCAGCCAGATATTCCTGCCCAAGCTTGCGGTAGGTTTCTGCCAGCGTACGTGCCTCTTTATTGTCGTATCGATCGTTCTTAATCTTGTGACCGGCATTGGCTAATATGAAATACTTAAATGTCTCCGGCACTCTTGTGATATATCCTGCACCAAGCATGTTGCGGTTCTTGATATCAGCCGCCATCGACGCACTCACATCAAATCCCAGTTTTTTCTTTATAAATGCTTTCTCTTCCTCACCATATCTTCCATCTGTCATTGATATGTATATAAGAAAATGCAACAGTTCTTTCTTAAGATTGTCGCGAAGCTTCACATTTCCAGCCAGTTTTACAACACCATTCTGCTCTATGTAATCGCACATTTCGTAACATAAATTAATCGAATCCATCATATCTCCTCTCATATGAACTTTGTACACGCATATAACACAATCAGAAATATCACATTATACACTGTAAATGTAACAAAATATTTTCCTTTTCCATCTGGCACTTCATTGACATACTGCTTATATGATATAAGGCTAGCCATTGAAGCTATCAGTGTGCCAAGACCTCCAATATTAACTCCAAGTGCAAGGTTCTTTATATTATGCGTAAATCCTGACAGCAGAAGTGCCGCCGGAACATTGCTTATACACTGGCTTGTAATGATTCCAACGCCTATTTCCCTGCCATCAGCAATACCTGATAAGAATAATGCAACCGGCTCTATCCTTCCCATATTGCCTGTAAATATGAAGAAGCCGACAAATGTTAACAACAACGCGTAGTCTGCTTTCAAAAGCACATTTCTTTCTATTATAAATGTGGTAACAAGCACCAGTACTGTAAGTACATACCACGGAAGTACTCTTGCAACAACAAGTAATGCGATGATAAAAAGAATTGTATATAACAACACATTTACAGGTGCAGCTTTCTGACCTGAATTATCGTCTGTATCCTTCATGCTCACATCAGCATTTTTATTCTTTAAAAGCATTATTGAAATAATAAGAAGCGTTGCCGAAACAATTGTATATGGCAGAAGCCACATTATGAACTGACCTGCTCCCACCCCCGCAAGTCCGTATAGATACAGATTCTGCGGATTGCCAATCGGTGTAAGCATGCTTCCAAGATTCGCGGCTATTGTCTGTAATACTACAACCGGTATCATAAGTTCCTGTCTGTCGCACTGCTTAAGCATCATTATCGCAAACGGAACAAATGTTATCAGTGAAACATCATTGGTAATCAGCATGCTGCTAAAGAAACACAGTGCAACAAGTACGCTCACAAGCTGCCACATTTTCCGTGTTCTCACAAGAAGTGCATGTCCGATTTTTTCAAAGATGCCGTTATTCATGTAACCTTTTGTTATTATCATCAGACTCCACAATATTCCAAGTGAACGCCAGTCAATATAACCTGCATATCCTTTATCCGGTCTTACTAAAAATGCTGAAGCAGCCGCAAGCCCCCAGCTTACTGTCAGCACTATATCCTTTTTAAAATAATATATAATTCTTTTCATATCTGTCTGCTCTCTTATGTAATTATTATCTCATATTTTACAATATATTTTTTATTCTTTACAGTATTAGTTGTCAAATAAATTCTGTAAGTTTATAATAGAAAAAGTTTTGCATATGAGAATCTGTTAGATATGAAAAAATTATTAGACAAATGGATTAGTATTAGTCTCATTAAAAGAATTATTGGAGGACTGGCACTTGGTATTATTCTTGGTCTGCTCGTTCCAAAGGCTTCCGGCATTGCTCTTTTCGGAAGCGTTTTCGTTGGCGCACTTAAGGCTATCGCACCGCTTCTTGTTTTCGTGCTTGTCATAAGTTCTTTATGCCATTCAGGAAAAAGTCATGGTGGTGTTATTAAAACCGTAATTATTCTGTACATGTTCAGTACCATTCTTGCCTCTGTAATCGCAGTATTTACAAGCAAATTATTTCCGGTTACGCTCACTCTGACAGAAGGCATTGAAGAAATGTCATCACCGGGAAGTATTGGTGATGTATTTAACTCTTTATTAATGAATATTGTTGAGAATCCTATTACTTCTCTTACTAAAGCTAACTATGTAGGTATTCTTGCATGGGCTGTTGTTATCGGTATTGCATGTAGACATGCCAAGGAATCTACTAAAGATATGCTTGTAGATATCTCTAATGGTCTTTCCAAGGTTGTTACCTGGATTATTAATTTTGCTCCATTTGGTATTATGGGACTTGTATTTGATACTGTGTCAAACAATGGTATGTCAGTATTTAAGGAATATGGAAAGCTTCTTATGCTTCTCGTTGGTACTATGCTTTTTATCTATTTCGTTACCAACCCGATTCTTGTTTTCTGGTGTACACACAAGAATCCCTACCCACTTGTATTCAGATGTTTAAAAAAGAGCGCACTCACTGCATTTTTCACAAGAAGCTCCGCTGCCAATATTCCTATTAATATGAAGGAATGTGAGGATATGGGACTCGACAGGGATACTTACTCTGTAACTATTCCGCTCGGTGCAACTATTAACATGGATGGTGCTGCAATAACTATCACTGTTATGACACTTGCCGCAGCCAATACTTTAGGTATTACTGTTGATATTCCAAGCGCAATTCTTTTAAGTATTCTTGCAGCGCTTTCTGCCTGTGGTGCTTCTGGTGTTGCCGGTGGTTCACTCCTGCTTATACCTATGGCATGCTCATTATTTGGTATTCCTAATGATGTTGCAATGCAGGTTGTCGGAATTGGCTTCATCATCGGTGTTATTCAGGATTCTGTGGAAACTGCACTTAACTCATCATCTGACCTTTTACTTTCTGCTTCTGCTGAATTCAGACAGTGGAGAAAAGAAGGCAGGGAGATTACTTATTAATATGACTAATGAAAAAATGTCTGGCATGCTGCACTACTGCGGCACACCAGACATTTTTAATAATTATGGGTTTCTTTATCTATTCTTAATTATGCTTACAACTGCTAGAACAGCATTTATAAGACACCATACTGACCAGATTACTAAGTCACTGTAATTGCCGTATCCTGCAAATCCGAATACAGCGGCAAGTCCGAAAAGTACAATCAACGCTATATCATGTCCCTTGCCAGTCTTATTTCTTGTAGCTATCGAAACAATTCCACCAGCAAGCATAAGTATTCCAACTATTACGCCGACACTTCCTGATATGCCACCATTGTCCTCAAGTGCATTAACTACTCCTGCGGCGCATGACTGAAACATAACTACTGCAAATAATATAATTGATAATATTCCTGATACCAGTTTCCAAACTCTCATCTTCTACTCCTCCTACTGAAGCTTTATTATTACTTTTTCACTTGACCATATATTGGCTGTGTATTCCAGTTCGATAGATTCTGCATCAACTGGAACTGCAAATACTACACTGAAGTTTATTTTACGACCAGTTGATAATGTATCCCCTGAGAACTCATTTACAGATGCGATAAAACTTTGGTCACAGCTCTCATTATCTGCATAACAGCTAAAATCTGCACTACTTACATAAGCATCAGATTTACCGTTATTTTCAAATGAAAAATCTGCTTTGACATATTTTTTCCCATCACCCGGCTTGTAAAATCCATATGGATCATCGTAATCGGTAAAATCTGTATCTGCATCATTAACGGTACCCTTTAATCCATCTTTCTCAAAGCTTCCACCTACCATGACAACATTATCACTTTCTGTGCCTGTCTTATCCGAAGCCCCACTCGCATTACTGTTATCTACGCTTGTGTCAGATCCACTTCCCATCGCCATTGCAGCAAATACTATCAGACACAGCAGTACCCCTATGTACTTCCTGATTCTTTTCATATGATTTCCTCCTCATATCATGTCTTTTTATAATAAAAACAGCCATCAGTTCTGCAATTATCTCAACAATAATATCCATCACATCAAATGTTCCCTTTACACATCCGGTAACCTGAAGGACTTCCATAATTGTCGAAAACATGCCTGCTATCACAAACATTTTCCATACATAAGCTGTTTTATTACCTGTAACCAGCATTAATGAAAATACCAGTGCATACGCCCACAGCATATCTGGCATATAACTACGCAAATTTACTACAAATGTGTTCTCCGTTCCAACATGCAGACTGACTCCAAGCAGACTGTCAATATTCTGTGCAAAAATGACTTGTGGTGAAGTCACATAGTAAAACAGACTGCCTACCAGTATTGGAAGGGAAATGTTTGCATATATAAATATCTTTTTCATATAATGGATGTTATCACAATGATGACTGCAAACCGTGTGCTGACAGCACAAAAAAACAGGATATAATATTGAATAGTCTCAACATATATCCTGTCTTTTTATAATTACAAATATCCTATAATTGCCATAAATATTGCAAAAAAAGCTAAAAACATAAAACTAATCGTAAATGCATATCCAAATGTCAGAATAGTGCTTAATACATTTATCTTCTTCATTCCCGGAAGCTTTCTCCTTATATTAAGATAGTTGCCAAACCACATTGTCATTCCAAATAGGAGTACAAATACAGCTATCTTATACATTGTAAGTTCTCCGCCCGTTACCGGTATTCCCGTTTTACTGTCCGTAACTGCAAAAGTTATTGTCATCCATACAATAACCGCATACCATACTAGCGCAATCAGACAATACACGACATTCAGCCGTCTGAATCCCGGCAGCAGATATCTGCGCCATGAAGTATCAATATCGTAATTCCTTTTCTGATATTTCCTGTACATTTTAACAATTATATCTCTTATATTACGATAGGTTCTCACAACCGAAATGGTATTATCCTTACCAAATGCTGTTTCAGCTTTTTTCCTATTATCCTGTACTATACTATAATTTAACATATCCAGCACGCCACGAAGCTCTTCAGCCGATTGATATCGATCCTTTGCATCTACCATAAGGCATTTCTTAAGAATATCTGAAAATCTGCACTCTGCAATTCCTGCTCCCGGCTTGTCACCTGTCATAATATAATTAATTGTTGCTCCCAGACCATATATATCCGTACGCTCATCAGACTGCCCGAATCCAAACTGCTCTGGTGCAGCAAAATACACTGTTCCCAGCATTCTGGTATCTTCATTCTTATCTGCATTAACATGTCTTGCCGCATTAAAATCTATAAGATTCACATGTCCGTTTTTTTCAATAATTATATTAGATGGTTTAATGTCTCTGTGGACAATTGCCGGCTCTAACTGATGCAGTCTCACAAGAACGTCCGCAAGCTGGACTGCTATTTCATAAGCCTGTTCCGCGTTTAATAATCCATGCTCATCTAATACCTGCTTAAGGCTCCTGCCCTGCACATACTCCTCAACTACTATAAGCTTTCCATCATCAGCAACACATTCCTTTACCGCAGGAACGCCCTCAATTCTTATAGAGGCAAGCTGCTCATATACATCATGCGAATATATATCAAGTGTCTTTTTAACGCAAAGCTCACTGTTTCTTATATCCTGCACAAGCACTATATTCTTTTTTTCATCAAGTACTGTCAGTTCCCTGTAAAATGACAGCCTGCTCTCTTCTTCTAAAGTCATATTTTTATCCTTATTGTAATTTAGTGTTTATTATTATACACTATATCAATAGAAAATGTGTACTCTATTGTGAAAGGCGGAATTAATAATGAACGAAAAAACGACTTATGAACTTGATAAAATCTTAAGTTCAGTTGAGCCTGAACATTTTAACAGATACCGTAATGAAGAGGATACTGACTCACAGATGTCTGTCAGCGAATTCTTTAACCGGTATATAGGAAGCTACGGACTTCAATTAAGTGATGTTATACGACAAAGTGATATTCCAGCTAATTATGCATACGGAATACTTAATGGCAATCGTACCAATCCAAGCCGTGACAGAGTAATTGCACTCTGCATCGCATGCCATATGAATCTTACTGATACCAACCGTGCGTTAAAAACTGCAGGCTTAAGCCCTTTGTATTCCAAGGTCAGCCGCGATGCTGCAATTATAATTATGATTAACAAATGTGAATATGACATTGGAATTATTAATGAATTTCTGTATGGACATAATCTCAATATTCTTTCTACATCTAGCAACAAGGAGGCTTAACTATGAACATAATTGACTCACACATTCATATATGCCGCTGCATCAATGGATTTGGAAACAGCGGAGAAATGCAGGCTATAGGCGGAGGTTACGCAAGCTACGCTGATGGAACTATATTCCAGATGATACCAGAGTGTCTCGGTGAATATGATGTAACTCCGGAAGCGGTTCTTAAGGTTATGGATGAAGCTGGTGTTTCCAAGGCTGTTATGCTTCAGGGCAATTTCTTAGGACCGCAGAATCTCTACACTTATGAGGCTGCAAAGAAATATCCTGACCGTCTTGCTGCAGCAGCTACTTACGACCCATTCTGCAGAAATGTTGATTCTATAAGAAAGCATTTGTTTGAAGACCTCGGAATTAAGATTGTAAAATTCGAGGTAAGTACCGGAAGCGGTCTTATGAGTTATCATCCTACTATTCCCCTTGATGGTGATGTTATTGAGGAAATGCTGTCATATGCTGAAATGCATAATAATACTGTTGTGTTCGATATTGGACGCTACCCTGCCGAGTGCTGGCAGCCGGAATCCCTCGCCCGCGCAATTAAAAGACACCCTGACACGCAGTTTGTTGTGTGCCATCTGCTTGCCCCAAGAGGTCTTGTTCAGGAAAATGTCTGGCTTAAAGGAATGGAGGCACTCACGCTTGACAATGTTGTATTCGACCTTGCAAGCCTTCCTTCTAATCAGGGTAAAGACGCCAGGTACCCTTATCCTGACGCAATCCATTATATTAAACGCGCCATCGAACTTGTCGGAAGCGACCGGCTTATGTGGGGAAGCGACCTGCCTATGAATCTGTGCAAGGACAGCTACAGACACCTTATTGATTACATTGTCTTAAGCAATGAAATATCAACACCTGACAAGGAAAATATCATGGCTGCTACTGCAGCTAAAGTATATTTCAAATAATCCACATATTTAATATATCCCTCAAAAGCACTGTTTACCTGCTTTTGAGGGATTTTTATATTCTCCTGTTGACATATTATGCATATCATGTTATATATACTACGACAGATGTACTACGGCTGTCGTAGTATCGCCTGTCGTGGTAATTATCATTTATTTAATATTTATTATCAGGTGAATCATCACCTTCAATTAATTCGAAGGGAGGAGTATGCATGGCTGGCATCAGCAGCGACATTATACGAGGCTACAACGATACAATTATCCTGTATCTTCTGCTTGATAAGCCATCTTATGGTTATGAGATTTCTAAGCAGATTAAGGCCATGACCAATGAGAAATATATTGTTAAAGAAACTACTCTTTACTCAGCATTTACACGAATGGAAAAGAACGGATATATCACTTCTTTCCCCGGTGTAGGCGATAATGGCGGAAAAAAGCGCACCTATTATCAGATTACTGACGAAGGACGGCTGTATTATCAGTCAAAATGCAAAGAGTGGGCTCTTACTAAAGAAGTTATTGAAAAATTTATTGTGAAGGAGAATTAATGTATGGATACTATTAAAAGTTATCTTGAAACTATGTTTGCCAATCTCCCCGCAACTGCTGAAGTTTTAAAGGCTAAAGACGAATTGTGGGGCATGATGGAGGACAAATATAATGAACTTATCAGTGAAGGTAAAAGCGAGAATGAGGCTGTAGGTACTGTTATCTCAGAATTCGGCAATCTTGACGAACTCGCAGAAACTCTCGGACTTAACAGACAGTCTTCTGCTCCTGTTGATAACAGACGCACTTTAACACAGGATGAAGCCAGAAGCTTTGTAAGTGCCGGCAGCCGACATGCATTTCTGACTGCATTAGGGGTTTTCTTATGTATTTTCTCAGTAGTTCCAGCGGCAGCCTGCAGTGCATTTCATAATAATTTTCTCCAGACAATGGGCACTGTTGCTCTGTTTATTATAGTTGCCTGCGGTGTTGGCATATTTATAATAACCAATTCTTTAATGAATAAATACGACTATATTAAGAAACACGAATGTATCATCGATTATGCCACTGTCGGATATGTGCAGGATAAGAAGGAACAACTTCGCAACATTTCTATTGTGTGCTGCACTCTGGGAATTATTATGTGTATCATAAGCTTTGTCCCTGCTGCCGTTTTTGACGCAATCCCAATACAGGGACTTGACGATATCGGCGGCGCAGCAATGATTTGTATAGTAAGTGTCGGCGTATTCCTTATTGTTTTCGGTTCAATGGCTGAGACTTCATGTAAGACTTTACTTGCTCTTAATGGTGACAATGTAGCCGGCAGCTATGTTAAGAAGGAGAATAAAGAAGTCAGATATATTAACAATACTGCAACAACTATTATGTCTGTTTTCTGGCCTACCGTTACATGTATATATCTGTCAGCCAGTTTCATCACATTTGCATGGGCTTTAACATGGGTTATATGGCCTGTTGCTGCTGTAATACATGCTATATTTAAGAGTATACTTAAAGACGATTCCAGGGAGGTGTAATTATGAAGAAACGAATTTATCTGTCAATTATATATTTTATTACACTTATATGCATAATTATTGGCGTTCTTGGTAATGTATTTAACATTTCTCCTTTTACACGCATGACTATGGCATCCAGTGGCAAATATATTGAAAATTCTTCTATTTATGATAATGTGTCAGACATATCTGTTGATATGAATCTTGGCAGTGTTGAGATTAAGAAAGGCAACAAGCTTGAAGTTATCTATACAGGTGCTGAAAAGTTTAAGCCTGCTGTATCTGTTTCTGGAACTTCATTAAATATTGAACAACATGTAAAAGTACATCTTATGACTAATATCAAAAACTCAGACTGCACACTTACAATTACTGTTCCTGACAATGTCAGTCTTAATTCTATTCAGGCTGACCTTAATATGGGTGATATGGATGTTAACAATATACATGCTTCTTCTGCTGATTTCTCTGTTGATATGGGTTCTCTTAAGATTGCTGATTCTGCCGTTAAGAATTTAACTGCTGATGTTAATATGGGTGATATTAAGCTTACCAATTGCAACAGTGATGTTCTTAACCTCTCTGTTGATATGGGTTCTCTGAAAATAAGCGGTATGGATATTGATAAGTACAGTGCTAATCTTTCTGTAGACTTAGGCGACATTAAGGTTAATGATTCTACTTATTCTCACAGCTATACTAATAACGCCGGCAGCGGAAAGAGTATAAATGCTGATGTTAATCTTGGCGATATTAAGATTAACAGGTAATAAATCTGAAAACAGCAGTTACCACTTATGGTTGTGGTAGCTGCTGTTTTTTACTACTTATTCTGTTCTTCTAATAGTTTCTTTAATCTTGCTATCTCTGCGTCTTTTTCTTCTGATGATGACTTTAGTTCTTCATTCTGTGCCTTCAAAGTCTCCATCTCATCTTTCATCCTGTCAACCATCAACTCTGCCGTATTCCTATCCAATATCCTCAACGCCTCTGAAAACATACTGAGCACCTCCCCGGGTCTTTCCAAATACTCATTAATATCTTTGTACACCCTTTCTTGATACCAGAATATTGATATTTCCTAAATAAGTCAAAGCTTAACATTTGTTATAAATCAGCCTTTTTCTAATCTTACTCATCTTCTAACTGTGATTTAATAATTAATCTTGAGAATATCTGTAACACAAGAGAGTACACAAAGCCTATGTAACACATAGCATTTATACTAAACATATCCTCCATTCCATACTCTCCAAGTTTGCTTCTAATATACATCCCAATTATTATTGTTACTCCAAACATAACCATTCCACATATAGACATTCCATTATCTACATCGACAATTGTGTCTATATGATAATCTGATATTATGTATTTAATCAGTAATGCATCTACAATCAAAAGAACAACATATCCAATTATAAATGCCAGACAACAGATAACTATTAAAAAATTTAATTTCACACCATATTCCGACATATCTCCTGATTTGAAAACCAATCTATACAAGAATTTAATTGCACTAATTTTTTCTGTTTTACTTACAATCCATGCGTCTATATTCAGCTTATATCCCATTCCGAAAAACTGTACTATTGCCAGAAATATAGCACTAAAAATGCTTATAATTCTTATTACTGAATTGGGTTTACCAAAGTTTCTTAACATATCCATCACAAAGTTAGTCTGCTGATAAACCTTCTTCTGAACGGAAGCATTCTGCTCGCTATTAATGCTCTTTCCACATTTGGTACAAAATTTTGCTTCACTATCAATAGGTGAACCGCAGTACTGACAAAATTTTTTCTCTTCCATATTTTTTCTCCTTATTATCTAATAATATTTAAAACTATCCGGATTAATCTGATTTGCCTTATTATATATATCTGTAAAAACACTGAATCCAGCAAATATACCATTTGCTATATCTACTACATCGTCTGTAATTAATGTGTTTGTACATGCTGCAATCATTTTGTCCCTAGATGTTTCAATTATTGCATTACATGACTTTCTACTATCATATACAGTATTATCATTATCAACTTCTATGTGTTCTAAAACACTGCAACCATGAAAAATATTGTTTCCGATATAGTTTACGCTCTTGGGTATATAAACACTTTTTAATTTACTACAATTTTCAAAAGCATAATTTCCAATTATCTTTAATGTATCAGGTAATTTAATTTCAGCAAATTTGCTATAAGTAAATGCTCTTTCTTCTATTTCCTTAACTCCTTCAGGTATAACCAAACTATCAATTTCACACCCATAAAAAGCATCCTCAGCAATACATAAAATATCATCTGGAATTGAAAAATCCTTATTTATAGCATAAATTAATGTTTTTGTATCATTGTTAATAATGCAATTATTCTTTTCACTGAATATTCTATTATCTTTTGAAATCTGAATATCTGATAAATTATTGCATCCGGTAAATACACCATTTCCTATTGCCCGTACCGTTTTCGGTATAAAGATACTTTCAAGTGATTTACAACCAGTAAAAGCACTGTCACCTATTTTTTCAACTCCATCTGTCATATATATTTTTTTTAAAGAATCACAGCTAGCAAATGTATATCCATCTATAAAATACAGACTAGGAGGCAACACTATTTCACTTAAGCAGTCACAATTTACAAAAGTACTCGATCCTATTTCTTCCAGACCATCTGCAATATAGAAATTTTCTATATTTTTTCCAACCTCAGACCCTAACCCACTGAACATATTGTTTCCTAATTTAGTAATTCCGCTATCAATAACAACTGTATTTATAACTATATTTGACTTATGCCATGTATCTTCTGTTATCACCCCTTCTCCGTAAATAATTAATGTATTATCTTTGTAGTACCATTTTGCCTTACTCCCACAAGTTCCTTTATCTTCTGCAGAAGTTTCTGGCAATCTTTCCTTTATTTCTGATATTTTTTGCTTTACTTCTGTCCTCTTGTTTTCATATATGTTTTGTACCATTTGTTCATTATTATCAGATGTGCCAGTTTCCTTTATGTTTATCTGATTTTTTCCACACCCAGCAAGTCCTATTAACATAATAACTGTCAACATTAAAACTATTTTCTTTTTCATAAACAATTCTCCTTGTGTGTTAATTTATTGCTGTACTCTTTCATAAATTCCAACGGAACCATTTTTAGCTGTTAATGTTAATTTATTATCTGATAAAGTGTAACTCCAAACATCATCACCTATTTTCAATCTTCCATTTTCAGAAATCCATTTCTCTTGATATCCTGCACTTGTTACACTAGTTCCATCACTAAACAATTCAAATCTTTCATAAAACCATGAACTATCCTTTCCTTCCTTTATTTCCCATCTTCCTAATATTGCATTTTGTTGCGCTGTCTGTTGTGTCCCAGATTTTCCTCCACAAGCAACAAGAGCTACCAGCATCATTAAAGTCAACACTAAAACCACTTTCTTTTTCATAAACAATTCTCCTTTGCAATTTTATTAACTGTATAAACACAGACTGCCTATTTAGTTAATGAAATTTTAGCATTTTAGACTATATAATTCAAGTTATTTTTAACTGTATGCACAGTTTATATATTCTATTCTGTTTCCATCTCACATCAGAATATTTTAACTATGTAAGCATAAAATAGCCTATATAGTTTATGTAAAATTACCATTTCCGACCATACAATTCAAGTATAATTATATTCTATAGGCAGGTATATTATGGATTATTATATGATTGGGCAAAAAATCAGAAAATTTAGAAAAGGATGTGGATTATCACAGGAACAACTGGCTGAAAAAGTAGGAATCTCTACAACACATTTGAGCCATATCGAAACAGGAAACACTAAGCTCAGCTTACCGGTATTTGTTGATATTGCAGAAGCTTTATCTGTACAGACTGATGAGCTGCTTTACGACACACCAAGTATTAATCTATCTACCAAAGCAGAAATACTAAATGTTTTGGATTCGTGTTCAACACAGGATTTTTATATTTTAAGAGACATTATTAATGCTACAAAATGTTCACTTGATAAGTACAGAAATTAATTCACTCACAATTAATAAAGAACCGGATCGCAAGAAAATCCCTCAAAGGATTCTCTCCGACCCGGTTCTTTGGCTTGTTTATAGTTTTATTATGATTGTAAGCATATCAATTATCTGACGTCTTTAATTCTGCGTCTTGATACAACTGCTACACCTGCTGCCAGGGCAAGTAATGCAGCTAATGAATATACTGCCATGTTGTCTGCATCGCCAGTCTTAACATCTGATACAGATGTATCTGAAGTACCTGCTTCTGTTGTGTTATCAGACTCTTCTGAACCAGAAGGTGTACCTGCATCAACCTTTACTAATGCATTGATTGCTGCTGTAAGATGCTCTGTTGCCTCATCAACATCTGCCTGATATTCTGCAACTGCAAGTGCATCGACTGCTTCCTCATACTCAAGCTTCATAGCTGCCCAAGACTCGGCTGTGTAATCAGCTTCGCTAAGTGCATCTGCTGCTGCAATAGCTGCTGAAAGCTTTGATGTATCACTTACAGGTGCTTTAACCTTAACGATATTAGCATCAGTTGCTTCAAAATCAATTGTAGTATCAGTATATCCTAATGCATATACAGTAAGTGACCAGTAACCTGTTCCGTCATATCCTGCTGGTAACTTGCAGCGTGCTGAATCTGTAAGTCCAAGCTGGATTCCCATTGATTTGTGCATCCAGTTGTCTGCTGCGAATTTAGTACCATATGTAGCAACTACATTTGTTCTTGTTGCATCATTTCCATAGTATGTCCACTTAACAGCCTGCATCATAGCACCCAATGCACCATAACCATCACCATTAATATCTACTCTTAAAAATTCACCGTATGAACCTGTAGCATCTTTTACTGTAGATGTAATGTTAGCAGCTACGCTGATATCCTGCTCTACAAATGATTTGCCATTGCCAGTCTGTCTTGCAGAGAATGAATATGTTCCGTCTGCATTCTTAACAGCTGTCTTAAGTCCGTTAGTATCTGCATTAACTGCAGCTGTATACTCATATGAGCTAAGCTTGTTCTCACCAAATCCACCGTATAACTTTTCTCCATTCTTGACAACTCTGTAATGCTGCTCAAAATCAGCAAGATCAGATGTCTTAACCTTAACCGGAACATACTTAATACCAGTTACTTCATAAGAAGAAAGCTTAGATGTTGTACCATCTGTATTAGTAATTACTCCCTTACTATATGAAAGCTGTGTACCATCTGTAAGAATCATTATCTGATTCTTTGCATCACCAGTCCAGCTGGCAAGCTCATACTTCTTACCATCTTCTGTATCAATTGTTGCCATGCACTGGTAGCTTCCTCTGTGAAGACCATGATTGGTTGTAGCTCTTGTTACTGTATCAAAAGCGCCCTTATCATACTCACCTTTTGTATCCTTCTCATTAGATGTTGTTACATCTCCTGCGTTATATACGCCCTCGTTAGCCCAGTATTCCTGCCATGTAAGTCCAGCATATACATATGAATACTCATCATCTGCTGCATGTGTATCAGACACAAGAGCTGGAAGTGCTGTAACTGCAAGAACAGTAGCGGCTGCAACAGCAGCAATCTTAGTAAAAATGTTCTTCCTCATAATTCCTCCTTGTTTTGCGAAGCAAAATCCGAACCCATTGGTGAGGAGAGGAATTTTGCCTCCTTATAATTTTTTCTATTACAAATCCGCTCTACTTCTTAGCAGATTTATAAGCATAGTAAAATGCCTTCTTAATGGCATTGCTTGATTTAGTAGCCCCAGAAACACTGTCAACGCCTGATGTACTCTGATTTGCAAGAAGCTGTGCAGGAACCTTTGCATTTGCCATATTAAAATACTGTTCGTCCTGTGCTCCTGCTTCTGAAGTTGCTGTAACTGATGTAATCGTATCTCCCGATATGACTATTGTAACCGTTACATTGTAGTTATAAGTCTCACACACAGCGGAACCTGTATAAGTTCCATCTGCTTTAAATTTTGTATTAGCCGGTGTATCACTGCCAGCATTACCTCCCTGTGAATCACTGCTGCCATCTGATAAATTTCCTGGCTGTGCTGTCTGATTACCGCTTTCCGAATCATTACCTGATGTATTACCAGAAGTATTACCTGAACCTGAATTACCTGCGGCTGAATTATCCAAACCCGAATTGTCGGCCTGTGTATCTGACTGATTGTCTGCCTGTCCTGCCTCTGTTGTTCCTTCGGCTGTTAAAGCTGTGTCACCTGCAAGGCTGCTCTCTGCCTCTTTAACCAACGCTGCAACTGTCTCTTCATTAAAGAATTCTTCCCATTCCTCGTCCCCGCCAGAAGCCATAGCAGTTGTCTTTCTTCCTGCAAAACATAAAAATGTCATAACTACACATAAAACTAATGCCAGTCCATACAGAACCGTCTCTGGTTTCTTACCGTATGTCTTTCCAGCTCTTGCTGCCTTTACTGATACAGCCTTTGCTATTCTCATAGCTGCATAGCCTAAGAAAACTATGCTGTAGATAACTACATTTGCAATATACATGCCAAGTCCAAGTCTCGCATAAGGTATATTAATGAGCATAATGTGAACATACATAAGACCATAAAACACATATGCTGTGCGCTGTAACTGCTTCCACTTCTTAGCCTGCATCTTCTTTCTTACAGATGGAAAAGATGTAACTGTAAGCACAAGCATTATAGCTATAAGCACAAGACTTATTACCGCAGCTGCAAGCTGTGTGGCTGATAACAGGCTTGTCTTAGTAAATAACATTCTGAAATATGTCATTCCATATGTGAAATTATGACACAGGACGAGTATTGCCGCTGTAATTGACAATTCACCTCTTATCTTCATAAGCGGTGCAATCAGCTTGCTACCCTTAGGAAGTGCACCTGCATACATTACTGCAACGAACATTGCCGTTCCAAGCGAACCCTTTGCAAATATCCCCAATATATTATTCTTTACAAATAAAGGCATTGGCAGAAATCCAATCAGAAATACTGCAATAGAGATTACCGCTGCCCCTATATAGTAGATACCTGCGTGTTTTTTAAGTGAATCTTTAAGAAAATATATGAATAAAAATACGATTATAAGTGATATTATTAATAACATGTCTGCTCCTTCGGGTCTGTATATCTTGGTTAGCTGTCTTCAACAAAAGTATATTAATCTATCTGCGATTAGTTTTCGCTAACTGCTCTATAGAATATATTTTTCTCACCACATTTGTCAATACAGACAGTTAATAATAATTCTCATTAAGGCTGTCTGGTAATTATTTCCTTATCCATATCTGTTGAAAAACCGCTGGCAATGCCCTCCGATACATACACTCTGCTTCCATCGAAAAGTATCATATCAAAATCTATAGCCCCGCTTCTGTAAAGTTCTTTCGCACCATCAAGCCCCATTACAAAAAGCGCAGTTGATAATGCATCTGCTGTTGTTCCGTCAGAGCATACAATTGTAACCGAAGTCAGGTCGCTCTCTGATGGATAACCTGTCTGCGGGTCTATAATATGATGGTATACTTGTCCGTCCTGCTCAAAATATCTCTCATATCCACCTGATGTTATAACTGCCTTATCAGCAGTGCTTAATACACCAAGATAACTGCTTTCACTGTCTGGATTCTGTATGGCAACTCTCCAGTCAGAACCGTCCGCCTTAGTTCCAAGCACCTGCACATTGCCCCCAAGATTAATGATTGCATGCTCTATGCCGCAGTCCTTCATAATCTGAATCACCCTTGAAGAAGTATAACCTTTGGCAATTCCACCAAGGTCAATGCTTGCACCATCTGACAATGTCACCTGCTGCCCGTTAACCTCCACATTTGTATAAGAAACATGCTTAAGTACATCCGCAATCTCGCTGCTTTCAGGCACTCTGTAATTCTTGGTGGTAAATCCCCACAGCTCCATAACCGGGTATATCGTAATATCGAAAGCACCTTTAGTTTCTTTAGATACCTGCATTGCCCTGTTCATTATAAATGCAGTTTCTTCCGATACTTCTCCGCTTCCATTTTCATTTATCTTAGTAACATCACTGTCCTCATTTCCTACCGAAAACATTGCATCAAGCCGGTTAATCTCCTGAACTGCTTTACTTACTGCTTCCTCTGAATTGCTGCCATATGCAGTAAGCGACATATATGTATCCATTGCAAATATTTCCTGTGTACTCTGGACTGTATCGTCCTTCTCTGGCTTGCTGCCACCACATGCCGTCAAAACAGCCGCTGCAAGAATTGCTGTAATTCCTGCCAATATATATTTTCTGATATTATATTTCATGCTTTTAAGTTTTATCCTCCATCTTATACTAGTTAGTTCCATAAAACTTTATAGCATAATAATCAAAATGTCAATCACATACGGTCACACATTCACCACGCAAAAACACCCGCAATATAATTGCGGGTGCTCCTGTAAAGAAAATTCTTATGAAATTAGATATCTTTTCTTCTTCTCATGTATACTGCTGCCATTCCAAGTAAGCCACTAAGTCCTGCTGCCATTAATGCTGCATACATTCCTGTATGACTCATATCGCCTGTCTTAACTGTTGTATCTGCTCCTGTTGAAGTTCCTGTTGAATCATCTGGTTTCTCTGCCGGATTCTCGTTATCTGATGGATTTCCTTCAACATATTCAGGGTTCTGGTTGTTCTCACCTTCCCATGTAACATTTAAGTTATGAAGCATTGTTGTATTCTGCCATCCGCCTGAACCAACTGTTCCTGTGTGCTGGATTGCAACACCACCAAAGCTGTTCACTTCAATGTCTGCTGTAAGGTCAACTACATGTGGATATCCCTTAGCTGCCTGATCTGCCAGCTGTTCTGTTGGTGTCTCAACATGAGCAGTGAGCTTATTACCTTCAACCTTTAAGCTGATTGTACAACCTGTTGCATAGCAGCTTGCGATAACCTCATCAGAGATTTCTGTTACTGTTCCGTTGTCATATTTTACAAGTACAAATGTTACGGCATTAGATGATGCTTTAGTTCTTACTATTCTTAATCCGTATCCTGTAAGTGTTGATGTATCGAACTTGAGAAGTACATCCATATACTGACCTGCACTACCAAATCCCTGACCTGCTGTCTTAGCCGGGTCAACTACAAGCTCAAGTGACATATCACCATATGTACCCTCAACTGGTGTGTACATAATTCTTGAACCCTGTGTTCCTTCATATAATCCTGCCCCTACACAGCCATTACCTGTTGTTCCATATTTCCAAGGCTCTTCTGTATCAGCTCCCTGCCAGCTTCCGAAGCTCTCTGTATCTGCTGGACGGTTGTAATCTACTGTCCAGAAACCAGCTTTGATTTCTGACTGCTTTATATTAGGGAAGTTAGAGAAATCTGTAGAAAGGTTCTTGCTTCTTACATCTTTCACTCCGATTGCCTTGTCATATACTGTATTTACTGGTGTTCCATAATCACTTCTGATATTCTTAGATTCTACCTTAGCCATGATGTAATATCCAACATCACCTGCTGTTAACTTATATGTATATTCTGGTGAATCGTTTCTTGTTACTGCTACAAGTACCTTATTGCTTCCCTCTGCATCTGTACATCTGTACCATGAGATTGCAGACATGTCTTCTCTGCTTCCTAAATCAAGTGAGTAATCTACTTTAAGACTACCCTGTCCGTCATTAGTAATAACTGGTGTCTTGATATACTCTGGTGCATCAAGTTTGCTTGGCTTTACAGTAATTCCAACTGCTGCTTCAAGACCTGACTCTGTAGATGCATTTATAATGACCTTCTTAGCTGCATCATCATTATTAGTACCTTCTACTTTGCATGTTCCGTCACCATTATCTGTTAACTTCACATATGCCTTATCTTCGTCTGATACGCTGTATGTTATCTTCTGTGTTGTATCATTAGTTCCATAGAAATAGTTAACTGTTCCTCCTATTGAAGCTGTTTCCTTTCCAGATTCAATCTCTGTGACATCTGATGTTATTGAAAGCTGTGTTGCAACTGTGTCCTGTCCGGCTGCTTTAATTACATCCCTAACTCCTAATGGATCCCAGTCGTCACTGCCCTTTAAAAGATTGTATGTGTTGTAATATGTCTTACCACCTGACACAACCTTGTAGGCATCAAGTACTGACTTGCCTGTCATATCAACGGTTTCTTTAGCACCCTCGCCACCGATTGTAATGCTCTGTCCATTATGAATTATGTTGCTCTGATAACACTTTAATGAAGTTGATGGTGTTTTAGTCCATCCAATTGATATAGGTACACTTAAATTACTGTTATATACACAGTCTACTGCGGTAATTGTGCCACCTTCCTTAGTAAAGAACTGTGTAGGTTCGGCTTCAACATTTAATATCTTACAATTAAATGTACAACCTAAAAATGTTGAACCTGTACCATATGATGAATATAATGGTCTGTTTCCGTAGAAATCAAAATCGCATCCTACATATACAGCATTTGCATTAAGGGCATCATCTGTACTTTCAAAATGACAGTTGTTATAAAGACTTCTTGATGCTCCATTTATTGGGTCAAGATTAAGTCTGCTTATGAAGTTACAGTTATCTGCAAACATCTTGTCTCCTGAAACATCAGCAAGCTGTGCCTGTGTGATTGTCTCTGTTCTCTTTGCCTGATTAAGCTCACTCATAAGCGGATAATCAAGGTCAACGCTACAATAGTTACCTATTGTTATGTTCTTAACTGTAAGTGCACCGCTGCAGTTGAATCTGAACATTGTGTAGTTACCGTTAGAGGCATGTGACTGTCCTCTGTTTCCTGCTAATACAACATTATCAGGATTTCCTGTAAGACCTTTGATAGTAAGATATTCTGAATTAACAACCATTCCATAAGGTACTGAATATCCCTCGGTCTTCTGTACTGTATCTGTTGCTGCCGGATCATCAATCCAATACACATATGGTGCAACATATACTGTCATTGGTTTGTCTGCTGTTCCATTCTTTAATGCATCTGCTGACAATGCCTTAGTAATATCGTTATATACATATGGGTACTGGGCAGCAAGCTCATCTGATAACGATCCATCAAGATATATGGCTGTCTCCGACAACTGGATTGTCTCACCCTGATACTTAATGTAAGTTCCACCGAATTCAACCGGATCAGAACTGTCCATTGGTGTGTAACCTTCTAATGTTTTGTTAATGTCTTTTACTGCTGAATACCTTGCAGTTTTTACTCCTGTTTCCTGTGCAAATGCATAGTATCCCTGTAATGGAGCTAAGTTGCCTGCAACAAGAACGCCAGTCATGACACTGACAGCAACAGAAGCAATAATTTTGTTTCTTCGTATCATATTATTCCTCCTTAATATTAAATTGTTTCTGCTTCTTAAGATGCTTTTATTATATTCACATTGTTTTTTTATAGATACAAAAAAACAGCACGAAATCTTTCAAAATCAAAAAAATATGTAAAAAATCAGTAACAGTTTCTCTATAAACGACCTATAATCAGTATATGATTTTGCTTCGTAAGATATTATTCATATACCAAGGAGACGGCAATGTACCATTTTATTAATGACAATTTCCACACGGATATTGCTACTGTGCCTCCATCTTATAAGATGAAACATTTTCATGAACATAACAGATGGGAGCTGATGTTTATATATTCTGGTTCCTGCACCCTTTATGTAGGTGATGAAATATATATGTTAAATTCTGGCGGACTTGCTCTTATCCCACCAGACATGGCGCACATGACTACTTACCTCGCCGGAAGTGACCATACAAGATATGTGTTATATTTTAATAATGATGATTTAAAGTTGATTGCTGATGATTCCTCTCTGGATATAGAAAGCATTTTCCATAAACATCCTGTTGTCCATATACCAGAAAGACGACTTGATTATATATCATCAATTATCCAGAAGATTTCTTATGAACACAATGGTGTAGATAGTCTGTCTTTATCTTTCATACATTCTTATTTTCATGAACTTATACTTTTTATTCTGCGCTGTCAGATGTATGAAGATAATGTTATTACGAAAATGGATACAGGTAATGAACTTATCCAGAAGGTTATTGAATATATTATCGAGAATTATCACAATGACATAACTATGGCTGCTACTGCAGAACTTTTTAATATGAGTGAATCGAGCCTTTCCAAGAAATTTAAGGCTTTTACAGGCTTCAGATTCAGAGAGTATCTTATTTATGTAAGAACGCACGCAGCAGCAGACCTTTTAGTCAACACCAGCCTCTCTATTACTGAGATTGCTGACAAATGTGGTTTCGCCGACAGTAATACTATGGGCGGCACATTTAAAAAAATCATGGGCGAAGCGCCCGGAAGCTACAGAAAGAACCATTAATTATATTTTTTATTTTAGAACGGAGGTTATTATGGCAGATTTTATTTTACTTAATGAAGATTTCTCTGATTTTCCTATTGGTGAATTTCCTTATGATAAGAATCATTCGGCAATGGGTGAGTATCATTTTATCCATTATCCTGGATATTATGGTAAATGGTATGACCCGGTATGCAACCACACTTATAACGGTCAGGGGGCTTCCTGGATTATTTCTGAATATAATGGAAAACATTTTATGGAGCAGATGCGTATCCGTAATGACAAGCCACACCGCACATTCCCTATGCTCACAAGCGGTGACAGATTCTGGCGCGATTATACTATAACTGCAAGTGTGCGTATGTTTACTACCAAATGGGGCAATGCCGGCATTG
>ERZ827156.1894-NODE-1894-length-23022-cov-30.585841_pt1 | contig 23022 bp, 13 predicted proteins | sample MGYA00519919_ERZ827156 | MGnify/ENA primary metagenome ERZ827156 (study PRJEB31778, sample SAMEA3449269) | human gut metagenome | biome: human gut; feature: human-associated habitat; material: faeces | place: United Kingdom | collected 2010/2012 ...
GAGCAGCCCTCCGCCAACGATCGGCAAGAGCACACTGACATTCTGGAAAATCCCTTTTCGGGTTACATAAGGCACCTCACCGCCTCTTTGTAGCCTTTCAGCGTTTTTGATTTCGCTATAGCCTTTACCTCCTTTTTGGTAAATTCGTTTCCCAAAAATTCCCAATAGGGCAGTAGTTTGCCAAGTACCTGATGTTCGCCGCAAAGATGCTTTTCCGCATATTCCAGCAGCATCTCATGCATAAGCAGCAGTCGCTTCACTCTTTTAGTTCTGTCCCATTCCGCACCCTCTCTCCATTCCTCTGCAAGCGATGGACGCCGCAGCAGCCCCCGGCCAATCATTACGCCGTATAGGCCCCCGCACCTTGTCACAATCTCGTCAATCTCATCAGGGCAATTGATTTCCCCGTTAAACACCACGGGGTGTGTACATTCGTCCTTTAGCCTGTAGAATTGCTCATAATGCAGAGCCCCCGAATATTGTTCCGCAGCCGTTCTTGGGTGCACCGTCACATGCCGCAGCTTCATCCCGTTTATAATCGGCATCACCTCCATCCATTCATCCTCTTGGCATATCCCCAAGCGCATTTTTATTGAAAACTCCACATCCTCCATCCCCTCAATCCTTTGGGCAATATCGCGTAAGGCATCACCGTTCCCAAGCAATCCCGCCCCACGGCCCTTGCGCACCTGCGGCACAAACGGACAACCCATATTTATATCCACCCTCCTGTGACCCGCATTGATAAGAGACTCAGTCAGAACACCAAACTCATCCCCATCCCTCACAATGATTTGCGGAGTAGGGCAGTGGTTCGCATTCAGTTCCGAAGTGATATCCCTCATGTCCCTTGCGCGGACATCCCCGTGCTCAATCCGCACAAACGGAGTGAAATACCCGTCCAAAGCCCCATATACCACCTTATGAAAGTGGCGCATCGGAGCATCTGTAAACCCTTGGAGTGGAGCCATAAAAATCTTGGTTATACTCATGATTCAAATTTACGAAAAAACTCTCATACAAAAAACACCCCAAAATATTTGCACAAGTCATCCCAAACCCCTACCTTTGCACAGCATTTGCAAATAGCTCATGCATTGGCCCAGGTGGCGGAATGGTAGACGCGCTCGTTTCAGGTGCGAGTGCTGCGAGGCGTGCAGGTTCGAGTCCTGTTCTGGGCACCACAACCCCTTGATAATCGACTGATTTTCAAGGGGTTTCTTATTTCTCAGGTGTACTAAAAGTGTACTCAATGCGAAGGTGTACTGCAAAAGTTAGATACAAAAAGAAAGAATCGACAAATTTTTTACACATAATTTTATAGACCGGAATAACTTTTAATATCAAGATATGGCAACATTCTTAGCCCGATGCCGAATTTTGCGCCATGCGAAAGTATTGTTAATAGATTTCATGATGTCAGATTGTGATTGAAATAGATACGGCAATAGCACCACACGAATTCATGTCTCTGAACTACTGTCGGTATGTGCGGCACTCTCCGTTTGAAACATTCGCGAGTGAAATGCGATCTGATGTCTGACATGGCTAAAAGGACTGATGACTACCCTAATCACCACAGACTTTTCCGGATTGAATAAGCTATCGTCTCGTTTATTAATGTCATATCGAATTACCGCATCAATGCCATCGAAATGACCGGATATTCCATCTCAGTTTGAGAAACAAAATCGGCACCTCAACTTGTCATATTTCGATGCCAATGCAATATTCTCCTCTCTCCCCACGCATATCGGCAAGAGGGACTATGACTGCCTACGATATGCCGTCAACGAAGCTCCGCATACGATATCGCCAGAAAACCACATACCCACATGGAAGCCGCTATTGCTGCGAGAATCGGCACCCTTACACGAATCGTGGAGAATCTGCCACTATCCCATCCCAAAGCGATTGAGCGTCCTCTACAAAGTCTAAAAACGGTTCTCAAAGAGCTTGCTCAGGCACCGCTGATGCGGCAACTCCCCGAGCCATTTTCGGCGGAGGGGGGAATTAGGCTCTTATCCAAGTAAGATTAAATAACTATCAAATATATAATGATATATCTTTATGTTTTAGACTTATGAGAAACAAAATGGAAACAGAAATACTTTTTATTTGTAAGTGCAATTTCGTGCTTCCCGAAATAATTAAATTTTACTATGCATCGACTTCGTTAACGCTCTGGAGAAGAAATCCGGCATCATCGCCCAATACGAGGAAAGAACCGCCAATCTGAAAGCAGATGTTCCCCACCTCGAAGTCATCATCTCGAAGCAGTGGAGCACGGACGACGAACTGAAGCAACTTAAATCCGACCTCACCGCCCTTGACCGTAAAATCACCGCCGAACTTGCCCCAACCCACGAAGTGCCGGACGACCGAATGGGAGTCAACCACGATGAAAAGACAACGATGAAGTCAAGCGTGATGAACAGCCTCAACCTTAGCGAGTGGCGGTTCCGACTCAATCCACAGGCTCAAAGGAGTCAATGGCAGCAGAATCCATAGCGTTTTATCCTAAACGCAATAGATTATAACTCAACATGGAATAAATGGAGCCACATAGAAAAAGAATGTAATGCATTGTGGTTCCATTTTGATATAAGAAATCAGACAATATAATCAGGAAATTTGACATTGGCGCATCTATGGCAAAAATGTTTTACTTAATGTCCCAAATTATAAAAGCTAAATATTGCATGATTTGTAAATTTGCCGTTGATAACAACTTAAATTTTATTACAATGAAAACAGCCCGTTTTTTCAAACATGTTTTAGGCATGTTAACAGTGCTGTTGTCGATGTGGCTTACTGGGTGTCAAAACCAGTTAGAGGAAGTAGCTCCTGAAAAAGCATCGGCAACGTCATCCAGTCTGATGAGTAGATCGTCAGATAGTGAACTCCCATTTCTTCAAGGAGCCGATTTGTCCTATATCAATGAGCTTCAAGATGGCGGTGTCCAATACACTAAAGATGGCAACACCGTTGATCCATATCATTTGATAAAGGAGTACGGTGGAAACCTTGTGCGTTTACGCCTTTGGCACAATCCCACATGGACTAATTACTCTACGCTCACTGATGTGACACGGAGTATCAGAAGAGCCAAACAGGAAGGATTAAATGTTCTTCTTGATTTCCATTATTCCGACACCTGGACTGATCCCCAACAAAATATTGTGCCTGCAGCATGGCGACCAGTAGTAAAATATTCTGACTTACTTGCAGATTCGGTCTATAACTATACTTATCGTATTCTAACCCATTTAAAAAATTCCAATTTGCTTCCTGAATTGGTTCAGATTGGCAACGAGACAAATAAGTCAATAATGGTAGCCGATAATGCAGACCTCGAACCGACAAATTTTGTAAGAAATACAAAACTCTTCAATGCTGGCTTGCAAGCCGTAGCCGATTTCAATCAGAACAATGCAAAAAGTATTAAGACGATTCTTCATGTGGCAATGAACCCCAATGATGCAATGAATTGGGTGGCTAACCATAAGAGATATGGATTAAAAGCATTTGACATGTTGGGAGTATCTTATTATCCTCAGTGGCAAGACTATACCCCAGCACAATTAGGAGATTTTGCATCTTTGCTATATTCCACCTATGGCGTACGACTGTTTGTAGCAGAAACCGGACACATTTGGACTCGCGCTTGGAACGACCAAAATATAAACCTTATGAGTAAGATGTGCATCGGTTATCCTGAGAAATCTTGTCCTCAACTTCAAAAAGATTTTATTGTGGAAGTAAAAGAAGCACTGCTTGCCAATGGAGGTGCAGGATTCTGTGCGTGGGAACCGTTTTGGGTTTCAGCTGATAATGAAACTTAATGGGGGGTAGGTTCTAATTGGGAGAATGTCGCGTTTTTCGACTTTAATAATAATTTGTTGCCACACTGCGGCATAGAAGCATACGGAGATTATAATGTAAAGGTAACCTTTGAAGTAAATATGTGGAATGCCGGAAGCGATAAAAAAGGTTATGTTACGGGAGATTTCACCGATGATGGGTTTGGTAATTGGCAGATTATCCCAATGAAACAAGCCGCTGAGGGTTCTTCGGTATATTATTTTGACACATACTTATGTCGTAATCAGGCTGGAAAGTATTATTTCCTTTCGGATTCCACATGGACAAGTCAAGAATACATTGATGGCTATCAGCAAGACAGGAACTATTCCATCAATACAAGCGATAACTGGATGAAGATCTCGAAGAACTTTGGTTCTAATTAAAACTGTAAACAATAGAAAGCTCTATTTTGAGCCTATGCCTATTTTATCAAACAAATAGGACATAGGCTCATTGTTTTGACTTCGTCCTAATCATTACATACTTTGTCCGAAATGGTGTATGGTATGACAGCATAAACTCAGCCGGTCTCGTTAAAATTTATTAACTTTGCACATTAATTATCGAATAATCAGAGGTATGAAACGGATGCGCCAAATCCAATCTTGGATAATATTCCTCGTTATGTTCATAACGAGTGGCATTGTCATGGAAGGTCGGCCGGTTCCTCAGTTGCCAGAACCGGAACTCGCATGGAAAAATGTAACAGTTGATGGGAAAAAGACTGCTGTTTTCTGTATGTTTCGAGACAGTCACGGAATAATGTGGATAGGTACCAACAGTGGGCTGTATTTCTATGATGGCGTTACCGTGCATCCTGTCGGACAAAATGAATTGTTCGGCACACAGATATATTCAATCATTGAGAAAGATGGGCAACTGTTCATCGGTGGAAATAATGGACTTCTCATCTACGATTATCAAACAGGAGTTGTCAGTTCAAGCAACGCACCATTACCCAAAGAGATTCGATGCTTGTTGATGTATGATAATCATCTTTGGGTCGGAAGTCTGTATGGTATATTTCACCTGAACCTAAGCAATGGTAAAGTCTCGGATTTCTCCACTGGGTTGCCACATAAATCTGTCTATTCAATATTACGTGACAGCCGAGGGATATTATATGTAGGCACTTATAACGGCCTCGCCCGATGGAACTCCAAAAACGGAAAGTTCACTAAAGTCCAAGCAGATTTGGAAAATAGTGATTCGAGGAATCTGTTTGTAAATTGTCTGTTGGAATCCCCGGATAATGGTAGTATTTATATCGGGAGCGAAGGTTCTTTATATGAATACACGCCGGTAAACGACACTTGGAAGAAGATCGCTGTACTGGAAAATAACAATATTAAGAGTATGGCAAAAGGACTCAATGACCATATCCTTATAGGTACAGACAATGGAGTGTTTGATTTACGCCAAGATACTATACGCCACTACCGACACGATTCGAGACATGAACTTAGTTTATCAGATAATGAAATATGGTGTATCCTTGCGGACGCAGACCATAATATCTGGGCTGGCCATGAAAGAGGGTTTTCAATTGCCTCCAATTCAAGTACAACTAGAACAATTAAACTGAGTGCGCTCGCCCATACCGGAGAGGGTAATGAGATCCATGCGATTCATAGAGACAACGGAGGGAATCTTTGGTTTGGTGGAACAAACGGAGCTATCAAGTTGTCAGAAGAGACTTTACCTAATTGGTATCGTCATTCATATTCACCAAATTCATTATCCCACAATAGGATAAGAGCTATTGATGAAGATAAAGATCATAACATTTGGCTCTCGACTGACGGAGGATTGAATAAATATAATCCTTCATCGAATGGGTTTGACGTATTTCATATTGTAGATAAAAATGGTGACCATAGCTCAAATTGGGTTTATTCATTTGAAGAAGACAATGATTACTATTGGATAGGCAGTTTCCTCAGCGGCATACATAGGGTTCAGAAGTCCAAATTTGGAGCTAAAGGTGGTACCATAGTTGCGGATTACTCGCTTAATACGGACAGCAAATCTTCGAACAGCGATAGCTTAAGCCTTGCGAATGATCTCGTTAACGATATGGTAACCGACAAGGAGGGTAATATATGGATACTATTGTTCAGAGACAATGTGCTGACTAAGTATTCACCAGATAATGACAAGCTGGAGAAATATGATGTATTCAAACTGACAGGAGGTTATCCCACTCATTTATGTTGTGATAATAAGGGCCGGATTTGGTGTGCTTTCAAGGGCGGAGCTATCGTTTTTGACAGTAACGGCAAATCTGAAATTGTCAAATTTCCGCATACCAATAGTGATGAGACAATATTGGCTATCGGTAAAGTCGGAAATGGTATTTGGGTTTCAACGCAAAGCAATGTATGGAGTGTGGATGGTAAAAATCTAAAGGCAACTCTATTGCCAATACCGCAGAAATCATATACAGCGATTTATGAAGACACTGTCACCGGGAAAGTTTTACTCGGAGGAACCGATGAAATCCTTGAAGTGGATTATCATAATGTAAGTAATGTCGCAGACTACAAAGCTATAAAGCTCGTGCTTCATGATATGGGGGAGGGACATCTTGACCTTTCTGACCTCGAAAGTGGGAAAAACGGCATTTCCATACCTTATGGAGGAAATATCACAATGGTTGTCAGCACCTTGGATTATTCTCCTGAATCACCACAACGCTTCATGTATAAACTTGCGGAATCCAAGTCTGATACGCTGGGGGGATGGATTGTAATGCCAGAAGGTTCAAACACAATTTCACTCTCTGACTTGAAGATGGGTGACTATTTGATTTTAGTGAAGACCGTAGGATCTCCAATCGAACCAATTTCCATCCCACTGGAAGTTATGCCGCCAATGGCATTGTCATGGTGGGCTATCTGTCTGTATATTCTTATTGGCCTTGGAATTATATTAGGTATAATCTGGTATATCAGGAAAAGAAGTATCCGATCTTTCCAAGAACAAGAACGACAGACAGCATTAGAGAATGTTGAAAGAAAATTATCGTTTCTATCAACTATTTCTCATGATCTCAAAACTCCGCTGTCAATGATTTTGGGACCGGTAAGCTTGATGAAGGAAAAAGCAAAAGATCCCGAAAGCAAACGGAATCTTGAAACGGTCTATGACAATGCGGTGCGTCTTAACAATATGATTCATCGTACATTGGAGCTGCAACATCTGGAAGACAATGATGAAAATCTTCTGATATTGTCCACTTTCGATGTAGTTGAGTTCTGTAAGGGAGTTTTTGAAGTGTTCAAGGAAAATAACACTCAGAAAAAATTTATCTTTCACTCTGAGTGTCAGCAATTGCTTATAGAAGCGGATGCTGTGAAATTTGAATCTGTAATAACGAATCTTCTGTCTAATGCCTGTAAGTATTCCGATGACGGATCTACAATATCATTGGGAATAAGTGTCAGCGGTAATAAAGTGGAAATCGTTGTGTCGGATGATGGCGTGGGAATCGCCGAGATAGACCAACCCCTCGTTTTTCAAAGGATGTTCCGCGCACCTTCCACATCGAAATTACATGAAGGCACAGGTCTCGGACTATATTTGATAAAGAAGTACCTGGAGTTAATGAAAGGTAATATCGCCCTGTATAGTAAGAAAGGGCAAGGCACATCATTTGTGGTAACACTTCCCATTTCTGAGAAAACTTTGACTATTCCAAATAGTAAGAACAACAATGATGGTTCCGGCAATGCCAAAATCCTTATTGTTGAGGATAACTTACAGATTTCAGGTTTCATATCTGAAATCCTGAGTGACACCTATACATACTTCACGGCAGAGAATGGACGTTCAGGTCTGGCGATTGCAGCCTCTGTTATTCCCGATTTAATCATTGTCGATGAGATGATGCCGATAATGAGCGGACTGGAGATGGTGAAACGAATCAAACAGCATCCACGACTTTCCGCTGTCCCGATAATTATGCTGACTGCAAAGTCTGACAACAGAACCGAGAATGAAAGTATCAAACTGGGCATAGATGTATTTATGACCAAGCCCTTTGAGCCGACTGCTCTTTTAGGGCGTATAAGCCATCTTCTTAAGGGACGGAGCGAGATAAAAGAGAAGGTCAGAATCCAGACGATTGCCGAAGCTGAGACTAAGCCGATTGAAGCCGAATCTGTAAATGAAAGGACACTGGCTAAAATTGCGAAAGTCATAGAGGACAATATTTCGGACCCGGATTTGAACGTAAACTTACTTTGTGAAAAGAGTGGGATTCCCAATAAACAGCTTTACCGACTTATCAAAAAGTACTTGGGAATAGCACCGCTTGACTATATCCGCAGAGTCAGACTACAAAAGGCAGCGGTTTTGTTGAGCCAGCACCGTTTCACCGTTGCTGAAATCAGCTATATGGTTGGCTTCAAGACTCCATCCTATTTTGCCAAGTGCTTCCAGAATCAATATGGAGTGAAACCAAGCCAGTACCAGAGCGAGGATGAGAATGTAAGCCACAAATAGGACAAATAATCTCGAAAAGCCACGAACTGACACTGCTTGTCCATTCTGTTGCCTCATTTGTCCGAATTTTAAGCCCATATATATAAGCAACAAGCTAATTTTGCATCTGCAGGTATAATGACGAAGGTAAGAAAGATTGTTTTTTGGTTTCTAGAAATGGCTAATACCATTTGATCACCTTAAATTTCTAATTAAAAATAAAAACAACAATAAACATTTCTAAATGGACAAGGCAATTGGCTATGCCGAATCAAGGAGCTGGCTACTGGGGGTGATTCTCTCAATTCTCCTGATACCCGTTTCGGTTTATGCCCAAAACCCACGGACAGTAACGGGTACTGTCTCTGATGAAACCGGAGAGCCTCTGATTGGCGCTTCGGTGAAAGTTGTAGGAGAACCGATAGGTGCGGCAACCGACTTGGATGGCCGATATACCGTGAAAGTCCCTGCAAAAGCGAAACAACTTACATTTTCATATGTAGGTTATGAAAATCTCACTGTTGATATTACATCGGATGTGATTGATGTAACCCTGAAGCCCAACAATGAAGTCCTTGATGAAGTTGTGGTCATTGGCTATGGTGTCCGCAAGAAAGACGATTTGACAGGTTCTGTATCTACTGTGGGTGAGAAGGATTTTAACAAAGGTATGATTTCATCTCCTGAGGAACTTGTCAACGGTAAAATCGCCGGCGTGCAGATTGTGAACGGTGGTGGTTCTCCTACATCCGGTTCTACAATTCGTGTCCGAGGTGGTGCTTCACTCAATGCTTCCAACGATCCTCTTATCGTCCTTGACGGAGTGCCTATGGAAGTGGGTGGTTCAGTCAGTGGAAGCGGGAACTTCCTGAGTCTGATAAATCCTAATGATATTGAGAGCATGACAATCCTGAAAGATGCCTCTTCAACCGCCATTTATGGTTCTCGTGCATCAAATGGTGTAATTATAATCACCACAAAGAAAGGGAAAGGGGATGGCATCAAGGTTTCATTCCAGACCACAAACTCCATATCGACTAAAACCAAGACGTCGGATATGCTCTCGACTGATGAATTCATCGGTATTGTCAACGAACTTGGGACCGACCGACAGAAAGCACTTATAGGCAACAGCCGTACAAACTGGAATGATTTAATCTACCAGACCGCATTTGGCACAGATAACAACCTCAGCGTCTCGGGACGGGCCACTTCATGGCTTCCTTTCCGAGTTTCCGCCGGTGCATATTATCAGGACGGTATCCTTAAAACTGACAATGCAAAGCGTTTTACAGGCAACCTTAATCTCACGCCATCCTTTTTCAGGGATGAACTTAGATTCCAGTTCAGTCTTAAAGGCACTTATTCCAAAAATCGGTTTGCAGATACAGGCGCTATCTGGGGTGGTGCTACTCTCAATCCCACTATTCCAGTTTATTCCGGCAACGATGCTTTCGGAGGATACAATGAGGCAGTGGATGCCAATGGGATTCCTGTTACCGGAGCCCTTGCCAATGCGTTGGGACGACTGAACCAGTATAAGTCAACATCTGATGTTTACCGTGTTATTGGCAATATTGATGTAGATTGGAATATCCGTTGGGTAAAAGGTTTGAGACTCCACGCCACAGGAGGCTACGACTGGTCAAAAGGAGAAGGTAAAATATACGTGCCCAAAGAGGCTATATCATATTATACTACCGGCGGCCGAGATTACAAATACGGGCCTCAGAAAAATTACAACAAGCTTCTTACGATTTATGCAAATTATAATCGTGACTTCGAAGCTATAAATTCCAATGTTGATGCAACTTTCGGTTATGACTACCAATATTGGAAATATACTACACCGTTCTATGCCGTACTTAATGCAGATGGCGTTCAGCAAGCTACCTCTGCTGCCACTGACCAGCGTCACTCGCTCATATCATACTATGGACGCTTGAATTACACATTCAAGAACCGATACCTTCTCACGGCAACAGTCCGTCGTGACGGTTCATCACGCTTCTCAAAAGACAACCGTTGGGGTACCTTTCCTTCTATTGCCCTTGCTTGGCGTATATCACAGGAAGACTTCTTTGAGCCTCTGCGTGGAGCGGTCAATGATTTGAAACTTCGCGCCTCTTACGGTGTCACCGGCCAACAAGACGGTATAACCAACTACGGATATATTCCAGTATATACCCCTGGTCTTGACGGCGCCCAGTATTTGTTCGGAGGGAATCCGGTTTACACTTATCGCCCTGAAGCATATAATCCTGATTTGAAATGGGAAACTACCAAATCTTGGAACTATGGTATAGACATCGCCTTGTTGGAGAACAGGTTTACATTCTCAGCAGACTTTTATACACGCAAGACAGAGAATCTGCTTGCCACCGTACCTGTTCCCGCCGGAACAAACTTCGACAAGCTGATGCTTGAAAATGTAGGCAACGTTGATTCCAAGGGACTTGAACTTGCCCTGACTGCCCACATCATCAGTAATAAGGATTGGAACTGGGATGTCACTGCAAATGCGGCATGGCAACGTGTCCGAATCAAGAATCTGACCCTGACTCCGGGCGCACCAAGTCCGGATACCGAAGTAGGACCTTGGATTGATGCATATCAGATGCAGGTATTCTCTACCGATTACGCTCCATATTCATTCTATCTGTATAAGCAGCTCTATGATCAGGAAACCGGAAGACCCATCGAAGGAATGTATGCCGACCTTGATGGCGACGGACAGATTACCAACAACGACCGTTATCACTGCCATTCTCCTGCTCCCGATTGGATTCTCGGACTTTCGACCCAACTTCGATATAAGAAATGGTCACTATCAACCTCATTGCGTGCTAATATCGGCGGATACATTTTCAATGGGATGGCAATGAATACAGGTGCATGGGAAACCATGAGTTACAATGACTATCAGCTCAACAACCTCAACCGCAGTTTCCTTGATACCCGTTTCACCCGTCGTCAGTTCCTGAGTGACTATTATCTTGAAAATGCCTCCTTCCTGAAAATGGACAATCTTCAGCTTATGTATGACTTCGGTCAGATTTACAAGAGCCTGAATCTCCATATTTCCGCAATGGTACAGAATGTTTTCACCATTACCAAGTATAAAGGTGTGGATCCTGAGACAGGAAATGGTGTTGACACAGCGGTATATCCTCGTCCACGTACATATTCAGTAACTGTCGGACTAAACTTCTAACTCGAAAGCAATGAAAAAATCATATATTTTATACGGCCTGATGGCGGGGCTCGCACTGTTGCTCGGCAGTTGCACGGATGACCTTGACCAGATGCCGGTAACAGAAACCACATCGAAAGATGTATATACCGAAGCCGCAAACTATAAGCGAGTGCTTGCAAAAATTTATGCATCGTATGTCCTTGCAGGTCAGGGACAGGGCGGCGACAACGGAGACCTGACGACAATCAATGGACAGGATTTCTCAAGAGGTTACTTCAATCTTCAGGAAGCTGCCACTGATGAGGTTGCCAATACGTGGCTGTCAGGTAACAACCTTGTTGACCTGACCTATATCAACTGGAGTTCAAAGGATGCTTGGGTATCTGATTCCTACTATTGGCTCTTCTTCAACATAACACTATGCAATGAATTCCTTCGGAATTGCTCTGATGAATCTATATCTAAATTCTCATCTGCCGAGCAGGAGGAAATCCGGGGCTATCGTTCAGAAGCCCGTTTCATGAGGGCCTTCAGTTACTGGATGGTACTAGATCTGTATAGAAAAGGTCCGAAAGTGGACGAAAACACTCCTGTTACTGGTTTTATTCCTGAAGCCTATGACGGAATAAGTCTTTTCGATTTCATTGAAAGCGAATTGAAGGAGCTGGTTGCGGAAGAATCTTCAGCAGCGCTTCCCGATACGAATGAATACGGAAGGGCGAGCAAACCGACCGCCTGGGCGCTCCTCGGCCGCCTCTATCTCAATAGTGCGGTATATCGAGGAACAGTAGATGCAAAATACTATACCGAGTGTATCACTGCCTGTCATAAGGTTATCTCCAACCCCGCGTTTTATCTTGAACCGGACTACGCAAAACTGTTCAACGCCGATAATCATAAACGTACTCATGAGATTCTGTTCGCAATGGTATGTGATGCGACAACCTCTGTAACATGGGGAGGCGGAACGTATCTTGTATGTGGCTCCTGCGGCAATTCAAGTTCCCAGGATCCTGCCAAATATGGTCTGACAAACGGATGGGGAATGTTCCGTGCCCGTGGAGAGATTACTTCAAAATTCGGCGATGTGAACAATACCAATGACTCTCGCGCCATGTTCTATACCGATGGTCAGGAACAGTTCTTCACCGGGCCCATTGACAACCAATCGGAAGGATATTTCTTTGAAAAATTTACTAATCTCACGGATGACGGCGAGCCCGCATCAAATTCGGCTGCAACGGGATGCTCTACTGATTATCCCATGCTGCGACTTGCAGATGTGTACCTAATGGCAGCCGAGGCATTTCTCAGGGGTGGAGCAGGTATATCAAGGGCTGAAGCGCTTGACCTTGTCAATGCCGTGCGTCTGCGTGCATATAAAAACGATGAAAGCGGTAAAATATCTGATGCCGACTTTACTCTTGATTTCATGCTTGATGAGCGTGGTCGTGAACTCTATCTTGAGTCCGTGCGTCGCACAGACCTTGTCCGCTTCGGAAAATTCACCTCGGATGCATATATCTGGCAGTGGAAAGGCGGGGTGTTGGATGGTCGTGCTGTGAACGACAAATACAATATCTATCCTATTCCGGACACTGACCTGACGGCCAATCCGAATTTGTCAAATCCCCAATATTGATAACCATTTATGAAACTAAATAAAATCATAAGAACGGTACTGCTGTCAGGAGTCATGACATTAGGTCTCATCTCCTGTGACAGTGACATCGATCCGGTGTACGTTCAGACCCCCGATGACATTTCATTGGGCGGTGCTTCAGGAGATATCGTGTTGACTCCTGACAATCCCCAGGCTCTTGCCATGACCATATATTGGAGCGGCGATGGTAAACTTGCTCTCAGCGATACTCTCCTTCAAGCCCCCGTGAATGCTGCCGACGAAACTATACAGCTTTCAAGGGATGAGGATTTCGCTACAACTATTGACCTAAGTGTGGAGAAAGGTGTCCGTTCCCGCCAGTTCCTGTGCGAAGAACTTAACTCTCTGTTAGGCAGACTCGGTTTTGAAGCTGATGTAAAAGCTCCTTTATATATCCGCATACGTTCCGTCCTTGCAGCAAATATGCAACCGACATACTCATCAGTCCTCAAAGTGATGGTTCAGTCTTACAGAATACACCTTATTCTTGGAACTGTGCTGGATAAAGATTGGAATGAAACATCGATGAAGCTCGCATCTCCCGAAGAAAATGGTATCTATCAGGGATTCATGGGTGTGAACGGATGGATGAACTGGTGGTTCCGTGAGGCTAATAATGTGGTATGGGGTAATCTTGGAGAAGCAGGAAAGACTTTCCATGCTTCTTCCGCCGATGACCATTGGAATTTCTGGTTCCCGGATCCGGCAGGATGTTATTTCACAACCCTCAATACTCAGGAAGGCTGGTGGAGCGCTCTGCACATTGACAATCTTAATGTCGGTGGAGACCTTAATGGAGAAATGACCTACAACATGAAGGCGAACCAATGGATAATGCCTGTCAATCTCCCAAGTGCATCCACCGTCACTATTACCGTAAGCGGTAAAGGTAGTCTGTATAACAAGGAAACCACTGATATGGGACCTGCTGTTGCAAAGAATGTAGCATTCGGTGGAGATAGTGGAAACCTGACATTTGGTGAAACTGGCTCGACCATTACAGTAACACTTCCGGCAGGTGAGATAAATCTTGTTCTTGACTTGTCAGACCCGATGGCGCTCAAAATAGGAGCCGGCGAAGCAGCTCCTGAACCCGAAGCAGAACCGCGCCTGTATTTCTCCGGTTTAGTAAACTGGGATGGTTTTGACGATTACATCTCCTTGTACGATGAAGGTTCTTTAGCTTATGGAGGCGCACACTGGGTTGATTCCGAATGGGGATACCGCGCTTATCCTCAAGCCGATTGGAGTCCTGCATATAAAGCGGCTGATGGAGCTGCCTCTCTCAGTGGCAATCTCATCCTTGCTGAATCAGACGGAAATATTCCAGCCCCGGAAAAAGGTCTGTATGTCATGGATTTCAAGATGAAAGATCTGACATATCAGCTAACTAAAGTGGAAGCAGTAACTTTCACCGGCCTTAACGATGACTGGTCGGAACACCAGATGACACAGTCGCCCGACAATCCCGAAGTGTTTACTGCCGAATTCGTCAAAGAAAAAGAAACGCCATGGGGTGTCAAGGTTCTCATAAATCATGACTGGAGCCTTTTCTTTGGAGGTGGCAACGGAAATCTGCTGTTAGGTCACTCCGATGCAACGACAGGTTTTGACGGTGACAACGCCCTTACTGTTGGTGAGACCTACATCCTCAGGGTTGATCTCGGAACTCAAACGTATTCTTATTCTCTAAAATAAAATAGAACTCAATGAAAATGACAACAATAATATCCGCTTTTGCACTTGCCGCATCCTTCCTTTGCGGTTCATGCTCCGAAGACGGACCTGTCACCAATCCGCGACAGGAAGACACTTCAGATGTCGTTAAAGAAACTGGCTTTGCCCGTGGTGCGGATGTAAGCTGGCTTACACAGATGGAATCGGAAGGACGAAAGTTCTACACTCCCAGCGATGACCGTCAGGAAATGGAATGTATGCAACTCCTTCGAAACTTCTGTGGGGTCAATTCCATACGTCTTCGTGTATGGGTCAATCCCAAAGACGGCTGGAACAACATCGATGATGTTGTTCTCAAAGCCCGTAGAGCTGAAAATCTTGGCCTACGAACTATGATAGACTTCCATTTCTCGGATACTTGGGCCGACCCCGGACATCAGGAAATGCCGGAAGCATGGAAAACCCTTTCATTCGATGAGCTTCTCAAAACGATGGGCAATCATGTGACCGAAACCCTTAACGCCCTGAAGAATGTCGGCGTGACTCCCGAATGGGTGCAGATCGGTAACGAAACCACTCCCGGTATGATGCTCCCTGTCGGATCGGTTGATAATCCTGTTCAACTCACTAAACTTAACAATGCCGGCTATGATGCTGTCAAAGCCGTATTCCCTGAAGCTAAGGTTATCGTCCATCTTGATGGTGGAAACAACCAGTGGGCATATGATAGAATGTTTGACATTCTTGAAACCAATGGTGGTAAATATGATATGATTGGCATGTCCCTCTATCCTTACTGGGCCGAACAGCAGGGTGAGACAGGTGGTTGGATGAAAGTTGCCGATGACTGTATCGCCAACATCAATCACCTGAAACAGAAATACAACAAGCCCGTAATGATTTGCGAAATAGGTATGCCTTATGACCAAGGTGAGCTTTGTAAACAGCTAATCACTAAAATGATGGGAACAGAAGTAGAGGGTATCTTCTATTGGGAACCCCAAGCTCCCAACGGCTATAATGACGGTTATAATCTCGGATGCTTTGATAATGATGCTCCGACAGTGGCACTGGATGCGTTCAAGACTAAGTAATGACAATGAACAGACATCTCTTATTATACATAGTAATGGCTCTTTCGGGAGCCATTACTATAAATCTCCATGCTGAAAGGACAGTTACAACCATTAAAGAAGGTTGGGAGTTTACAAAAGGAAGGCCGGAAGCCTCAACCTCATGGCAGAAAGTCAGAGTACCCCATGATTGGGCTATATATGGTCCGTTTGACAGGGCGAATGATCTCCAGACCGTTGCCGTCGAACAAAATGGAGAGACGGAGAAAACTGAGAAGACCGGCCGCACCGGAGGTCTCCCGTTTATAGGCAAAGGCACATACAGAACAACTTTTGAAGTTCCGGACACCACGGGTAAGAACATCACGCTTGCATTTGACGGAGCCATGAGCAATGCCCATGTCATTGTCAACGGTAACGAAGTCATGTTTTGGCCTTATGGCTACAATTCTTTCTATGTGGATGTAACCGATGCAGTAAAAACCGGGAAGAATGAGATGGTCGTTGAGTTGGAAAACTTTGAGCGGGCATCGCGCTGGTATCCCGGAGCAGGTCTGTACCGCAATGTCCATCTGATAACAACGGACAAAATCCATATTCCGGTTTGGGGTACGTTTGTAACCACACCCCAACTTACGCCTGATTATGCCTCTGTTCAACTTTCCATGGATATTGCCGGTGCATCCAATCGTCAGAATATCAACGTATCCACCACCATACTTGATCCCCAAGGTAAAGAGGTTGCCAAGTCCGACGGAATATATTGTGCAAGAGGACAGGAATATACGCAATCATTTATAGTAGAGAAACCGGATTTGTGGAGCCCTGATACCCCGGTGCTTTACACAGCCAGGACAATCTTGTCTGTCAATGGTAAAGAGGTGGACACTTATGATACGCGATTCGGCATACGGTCTATCGAATTCGTTCCTGAAAAGGGATTTTTTCTCAACGGTGAGCTGACAAAGTTCAAGGGTGTCTGCAATCATCATGACCTCGGCCCTCTTGGAGCTGCGGTTAACCGTTCTGCTTTGCGCCATCAGATTGAGCTGCTGAAAGACATGGGTGTAAACGCAATAAGGACTGCACATAATATGCCTGCTCCCGAACTTGTGGAATTATGCGACGAGCTGGGCATAATGTTGATGATTGAGCCGTTTGACGATTGGGGGTTCCGCCCGAAATCGCCCAACGGTTATGGCGCTGTTTTCAATGAATGGGCAGATAAGGATGTCAGCAATATGGTGCGTCATTATCGTAACAGTCCGTCCGTCGTGATGTGGTCTATCGGAAACGAAGTGCCAAGTCAATGGGGAGAGCCCGGAATGGGTGAGCTGATGCGTTTACGCGGTACCATACGGTCGCTCGACACGACAAGGCCGATTACCTGCGGCATGGATCAGGTTGGAGAAGGGGCTGTTATTGATAATGGCTTTGCCGCCGCGCTCGATATTCCGGGATTCAATTACAAGCCTCAATTCTATGACAAGTTTTATGAGAAACTTCCTCAGAAGATAATTCTCGGTTCCGAAACAGCCTCGACCGTATCATCGCGCGGACAATATTTCTTTCCTGTTCGGTTCAAAGACCACAATGTAGAGCTTCATCCCGGTAACCAGTCCAACAGCTATGACAACGAGAGTTGCTCATGGTCAAATGTTCCGGATCTCGACTTTGCACGCGATGACGATAATCCGTGGGTAATCGGGCAGTTTGTCTGGACTGGTTTTGACTATCTCGGAGAGCCGTCGCCCTATGATACTGACGCATGGCCAAGCCATAGTTCTGTCTTTGGTATCATAGACCTTGCTTCTCTCCCGAAGGACCGCTACTATCTCTACCGTTCAAAATGGAACGACAAATCGCCTACGCTTCATGTCCTCCCGCATTGGAACTGGGAAGGACGTGAAGGGGAAGTTACTCCTGTATTTGTCTATACATCTTATCCCAAAGCAGAACTGTTCATTAATGGTAAAAGTCAGGGAACAAGGGAGAAAAACGATTCCACAGTCTATAACCGCTACCGTCTTATGTGGAACGAAACACGTTACCAACCCGGTGAACTGAAAGTCGTGGCATACGATGATAATAACAAGGTCGTGGGTGAAAAAATTATCCGTACAGCAGGTAAACCTCATCATCTTGTTGCAACTGTCAACAAAGATTCTCTTGCGGCAACAGGTAATGACCTTGCATACATCACCATACAAGTGGCTGACAAAGATGGCAATATCGTCCCAACCGACAAGCGGCGTGTTAAATTCACAGTCCGCGGAGCCGGATCTTTTGAAGCTACTGCAAATGGCGACCCGACATCACTCCTTCCATTCCAGAATCCGGAAATGGACTTGTTCAGTGGCGCAGCAACGGCTATTGTCCGAAGTTCAGACGTACATGGTAATCTGGTATTTACTGCTTCAGCCAAAGGTGTGAAACCTGTAACAAAGGTAATTCAGGTAAAATAATAGGTTTAGAATTGGTAAAAAAGATTGTTTTAGGCTAATTCGACTTATCGGGGCGGTTGGTTCTCTGATCGCACCGATATTTAATAAAAGACTTAATATTAATCAGATGAAAACTCAAATATTAAACGAATTTAAAACAAGGTTTGGGGCTGTCCCCACGTTCTATGCCTCAGCAGGTCGCATCAACCTCATAGGCGAACACACAGACTATAATGGTGGCTTTGTGTTCCCCGGCGCAATCGACAAAGTAATCATGGCGGCTGTCGCTTCAAATGATACTGAAAAAGTGCGTGTATTCTCCATCGACATTAACGATTATTCCGAATTCGGTCTGAACGAAGACGACGCACCCGAAGCATCATGGGCCCGTTACATCTTCGGTGTATGCCGCGAGATACTTAAACGTGGCGGCATCGTCAAAGGTTTCGATGCGGTATTCGCAGGCAATGTACCCCTCGGTGCAGGGTTGTCCTCATCGGCCGCACTTGAAAGCTGTTTTGCTTTCGCACTGAACGATATGTTCAACGAAAACCAGATAGACAAATTCGAGCTTGCCAAAATCGGTCAGGCGACAGAACACAATTACTGCGGGGTAAACTGCGGCATCATGGATCAGTTCGCCTCCGTAATGGGGCAGAAAGGAAAGCTCATGCGCCTCGACTGCCGCTCGATGGAGTTTGAATACTATCCGTTCAATCCGGAGGGATATGAACTCGTGCTGATTGACTCGCGCGTGAAACACGAGCTTGCCGATTCTCCATACAACAAACGCCGCCAGTCGTGTGAACGTGTGGCAAAACGCCTCGGACTTGAAACACTCCGAGATGCCACAATGGAGATGCTCGAATCCATTCTTACCGACATAACCGCCGAGGACTATTTCCGGGCAAAGTTTGTCATCGAGGAAAAAGACCGCGTCCTCGCCGTGTGCGATGCACTCAACCGTGGCGACTACGAGACCGTAGGGCAGAAAATGTACGAGACCCATCGCGGTCTGTCGAAAGATTACGCCGTGAGCTGCGAGGAACTTGATTTCCTTAACGATGTCGCCAAAGAGTGTGGTGTGACAGGTTCCCGCATAATGGGCGGCGGCTTCGGCGGCTGCACCATCAACCTTGTGAAAAAGGAGTTGCTCGACAGCTTTGTCGAGACCGCCAAAAAGAAATTCAACGAAAAATACGGCCACGAGCCCAAGGTTTATCCCGTCATCATCAGTGACGGTGCCCGCAAAGTGACGGATTAAAATAACTCATATTATGAAACCTACATTATTCGTTCTTGCCGCCGGAATGGGCAGCAGGTATGGAGGGTTGAAACAACTCGATCCTCTTGGCCCGAATGGTGAAACGATCATGGATTATTCAATCTACGATGCTATTCAGGCTGGTTTTGGAAAGGTCGTGTTTGTTATCCGAAAGGATTTCGAACAGGATTTTCGGGACAAGATTCTATCAAAGTATGAGGGACATATTCCCGTAGAGATAGTTTTCCAGGCAGTGGACAAACTTCCTGATGGATTTGTCTGCCCTGCCGACCGTACAAAACCGTGGGGTCCTGCTCATGCTGTCCTTATGGCTAAAGGTGTCATAAAGGAACCTTTTGCGGTTATTAATTCCGATGATTTCTATGGGCGCAATTCATATGAGGTGCTTGCCAAAGAATTGATGCGTTCCCGTGACCGCAAGGGAGACTACTGCATGGTAGGTTTTCGCCTCGGTAACACTGTTACTGAGAATGGTGGCGTGAACCGTGGTGTCTGTCAGACTAATGACGGTCTGCTGTCATCAGTTGAGGAATGTAAGGAAATCAAGTATAACGATGCTCACGAGATATCCTACAAAGATTCCGAGGGCATAGAATACAAACTTGATGTCAATGTTCCTGTTTCCATGAATATGTGGGGATTTACACCCGACTACTTCGACTATGCTGAAAGAGAGTTTGCCAAATTCCTTGACAAAGATTTGACGACCCCGAAAGCGGAACAGGTTATACCCGATGTGGCTGATGCTCTGATCAAGTCTCATGAGGCAACAATAAAAGTTCTGGATACTGATTCACACTGGTTCGGTGTAACTTATGCGGAAGACCGTCCGGGGGTCATGGCTAAATTCGCCGAACTCCACAAAAATGGTGAATATCCTGATTTCCTGTTCAAAGGTTAATAATTATACTCCATATAGTATTAGAAGAGGGAAGGTCATATCTCGTTGAGCTTCCCTCTTCTTCTATTTTGAGGAGTTAAAATTAGGGCTGAATTTTTATCTTCTGCGGCCTGATTTCTGGGCCTTGCCGAGACGGGCGGCGGCTATGCGGGCGCATCTGCGGGCACGTTCTATCTCGTCTTCATCTTTGCGGTCACGCCGGTTGTCATCGTTGGACGAACCACCTCCGCCGCTGCCGGTGGAAACCGTATCGAGCGCGGTCAGACCAACGAACAAAGCAACCGCCATATCGGTAAGTTCCTGCCAGTTCACAATCTCACGGTAATCAAACTCATCGTCGAATACCTGCATGACATCGTTTGGAATGTAGAACTGAGAAGTTTTGCCTCCATGTGTAAGCTCGTATCTCGATGTTCCTTCTTGCCAAGAGGTGTAATCCAGAACTTGTTTGTCAGGAGATGCAACCGGCTTTGATACAACAGGCGCAACCGGCTTTGGTCCGGCCTTCTTGACTGGCTGCTTAACCTTTGCTGCGGACTGACTGTGAAGTCTGTTCCATGTGTCTTCTATCCTTGAAGCCGTCAGCTTACGGCCTGTGCCGAGTTCGGATGCCTTGAATCCGGCTTTGCCCATTCCGATAGAATAACCGTAAACGCCTTTCTTGCCGGGACGTATCATAATAGTATAACCTTTTGCCCGGATCCTTGCAGCATAATCTTCCCATGACCATGACGGCATGGCGCGCAGGATTTCCACAAGGTCATCGGCAATCTTGCCGGCGTTCATACGGTGGATTTCTGCCGCTGTTATCCAGCCCCGCCGAATAGCCACAGCCTGCGCTGCATCCTGTGCACGGATGTGTACGTTGTGGTCGTTGTTTGTCTTGCCGTCGCGGTCTTTCCGGCACACGGCGGCGTGGAGATGCGGTATGCCGCTGTCGGATTCATAATGAAGCCAGACAGTGTAGATGCTGTTCGCAATGTTGGTCTTATGCGAATACACCTTGCCGTTTTCATCTTCCAGTTCAATCCTGTCGAACTCCCTTACAAAATCGTCCCACAGCTTCTGCCAGTCCTGCATGGTGAAGTTTTCGGTGTGCTCTCTGCCGGGACAGATTTCCATGCGGATAACACTCTTCTTCATCGGCGCACCGGCTTTCATCAGATCCCAGATGCCCTGTGCGTCAAGTTCACAAGGCAGAAGATTATCTTTGACATGATAGATCAGTTCAGGATGTTCCTTGTTTTTCGACTCACCGGAGATATACCTGATATTGTTGATGCCGTGACTTATCGATGCTGCCTTCGCTACCATGACGCTTCCTGTTCCTTGTCTGTTTCAGATGATGCTCCCGGTACGCGGTTCGGTGAGAAATGCCTGTTGATGATATCCGTGATTAGTTCAGCCATCCTGCCGAGACGCCAAAGTGCCTCGATCATCCACGGCTGGTTGCGGAACATCGCCATGCGCTCGTGCTGCGGCATGGCGTTCAGCATCGAGGTATATTTGGCATAGTCGCTCCGGGCGATTATAAGTTGGTCGCGGACTGCCGTCTGTGCCGGCGTGAGGCGTGCCTTCGGCTTGTAGCCGTATGCCTGTGACAGCAGGTACTCGCTGCGGTTCATCCCGCATTGGGCGGCGAGGTCCTCTATCCGTTTCCTCTGCGATTCGCTCACGCGGAATGACATGGTGGAACAGCGGCGTCCACCACCGTTTTCATTAGGGTTGTTCATTGAAATCTATAAACCGGTTATGAGAATCTTATAAATGATACTGATTATTGTAAAGGTCATCGGTGCGAGCCTGCGAGCGGCGTCCCGTTGCCCCGTGCGGCAACGCAAGAGAGCCGTGTGTGCAGTGACCGACAGGGAATGTAATACAGCGGCATATCTTGCAACGAAATTCCAATTTCCCGCTTTCCTGCGGCTTAAAACATACGGCTGACTATGAGGCATCGCGCATCCCGGAGGATTCACTCTATCGGCTGCCGGAAGCTCAATCCGCATTGAAAAAGGCGGGATTGCGGATATAAGGCTTGTCCGGGCGGCTCCAGCCCAATACACAGGGGAATGTCATCACCGAGCCAATCGTTGAACGGCTGGTGTAGATGAGTCCGGCCTGTTCCATCCTCTCAAGGAGATTGCGCATCCGGGTCCGGTTCATCTGCCATTGTTCCGAAAGACGAGGCTCCGAATACTGAGCCTGTCCCGGCTTCAGTGCCAGAGGGCGGCGGAAGTCGTCTGACACTTTCGCATTTACAGCCATCCTTGACAGCAGGTCATAAAAGAGGACTGTGTTGCTTACCTTGTCGCCGCGTTTGTTCTCGGTGGTGCCGCTAAGTAGATTCATTACCTCGACAGTCATTCTGAAAGTAATTGCATCTAACATTTGAAAAGGGACCCGGATAGCAATTGAAAAAGGGACCACCCGG
>ERZ827156.1896-NODE-1896-length-23016-cov-3.734681_pt1 | contig 23016 bp, 26 predicted proteins | sample MGYA00519919_ERZ827156 | MGnify/ENA primary metagenome ERZ827156 (study PRJEB31778, sample SAMEA3449269) | human gut metagenome | biome: human gut; feature: human-associated habitat; material: faeces | place: United Kingdom | collected 2010/2012 ...
GTGCAATTGCCAGTGCAACGCCGATCTGCGGCTGCATATCTGTAGGGAATCCAGGATAAGGCAGTGTCTTGACCTGCGTACCTTCCAGTCTTCTGGAAGCAACCACACGTACTGCATCATCAGACTCTTCAATCTGACATCCCATCTCGATCAGCTTGGCTGTCGTGGATTCCAGATGCTTGGGAATGACATTCTTTACTGTTACATCACCCTTGGTAATCGCTGCAGCAAACATAAATGTACCTGCTTCGATCTGATCCGGGATAATGGAATATTCTGTGGCATGAAGCTTAGGAACACCGGTAATTCTCACTACGTCTGTACCCGCTCCCTTGATATTAGCACCCATAGAGTTCAGGAAATTCGCTACATCTACTACATGTGGCTCCTTGGCTGCATTCTCGATTACAGTCTTGCCCTCTGCCAGCACAGAAGCCAGCATAATATTAATCGTAGCACCTACAGATACCGTATCCAGATAAATATGTGCACCTGTAAGCTTCTTGGCATCTGCAATGATCAGTCCATGCTCAATCTTCACCTCTGCGCCCAGAGCCTTAAAGCCCTTAATATGCAGGTCAATCTTACGACTGCCGATATTGCATCCGCCAGGAAGTGCTACTTCTGCATGTTTGTATTTGCCAAGCAGAGCCCCCAGTAAATAATAGGAAGCCCTTATTTTCTTAATATAATCATCTTCAATGACAAGTCCGGATATCATGGATGCATTGATCCTTACGGAATGTCTGTCTCTTCTATCAATAATCGCGCCGATACTCTCCATTGCCTGAAGTAACACATTAATGTCTCTTACATCAGGCAGATTGTCAACGATCGCTGGTTCATCTGTCATAATAGCTGCGGCCAAGATTCCTAATGCTGCATTCTTTGCTCCGCCGATTTCAACCTCACCGACTAACGGGTTACCACCCTTAATTGCGTATTGTTCCATCGCACACCTCATTAATCGCGTCATACTATAAAAACATGGTTATCGTTACCCAATACGACTCAGTATACACCAATTATTTTGGTTTGTAAACTGAGTGAATATTTAATTTAATTGATTTATTTTTCAGACTTTAGCACCAGAAAACCTATCGCTTAATTGAGATATTTCAACGGGTTCACTGCTGTACCATTGATTCTGATTTCAAAATGTACATGCGGTCCGGTGCTTCGTCCGGTGTTACCGCTCAATGCGATCTTCTGTCCCTGTGTTACAGTCTGTCCAACCTTGCATAATACCTTGCTCAGGTGTCCATAACGGGTCTGCTTGCCATCTGCATGATTGATAAAGACAGCATAACCATAACCACTGACCCAGCCAGCCGTTACGACAGTACCTGTATTGGATGCAACAACTGGTGTACCGATTGGCGTTGCCCAGTCTACACCCTTGTGATTGGTGCTTGCTCCCTTCGTAGGTGCCTTACGTCCTCCAAATCCTGAACTTAAACGTCCACCGGAGAGAGGCTTGATATAGGTCGGTGGTATCTTCGTACCACGTTCTACGATCTTGGGCACTGCATCCGCATAGATCTCTTCTTTTAAAATCTCTCTGCTCTGTTCCGAGCCATTTTTATATTCAATGACAGCAGCTACTTTACGGCGTCCTGCGGATGGCTCCTGCAATGTCACCTGCTGATTGGTATATCATTCGGTACATACTGGATCTCTGCCTCATAATCTTCCGTATAGACCTGCTCGTCCTTCCATATAACAGATAATTCCGGTTCCGGCACTGTTATAACGATCTCCTGATCTACCCTGATGGTAGAGCTCTCACTCTCAATGTCGTCATTAATCGCAATCAGATCATCCAGTGGGATATCATAATTCAATGCGATCTGTGACAGCGTATCCCCTGACTGTACTTTATAAATGACCTGTGTCTCCTGTTCCTTGGTCAGCAGATCTACTGCTTCTTCTACAGAGACCAGCTCATCTTCCATAAGATACGCTTCTACTACCTCTATTGTATCAGCATATGTTATGTCTATCAATCCCTGGTCGTAATCTTCAAAGTTTTTTTCTACTGCCGGTTCGATCTGGGCGAACATCTCATCCATAGCCGCTTCTACACCGGCACTGGCTCTGAATTCCTCGCTCTGTGTCTGCTGTTCTTCCTTATTTACAATCTGTGTCGTCAACACATTGACTTCTCTGGTACTGTCAAGCACCAGCGCCACATCATACTGACTTGCTGTGTCATAAGGCTGCAATGCCTGTCTGAGCAGGTCTTCCACTTCCTCATAAGAGCCCAGGTTCACACTGGTCTCATTGACTTTTACTGTATAAGAACGGCGCAAGGTCTTCTGAATGTTGGCAGACATAACCTGTGCTATGCGGTTAATCAATGTATCCTCATCATCAATCACACCCCATATAACTTCCTTACCTTCTACCTGTGGCTGTACATCTATAAATACCAGGTCATCACTGCCGGATGCTACCTGCTTTCTTGCCTGCATCAGACAATGATCCAGGTCAGACTCGGAGCCAATAGCCCCCACTGTCTCCCCATTGATGCTGACTGTAAAGTAATTATCCCCTGTTTTCTCAAATTTTACATAAGAGGGCATCAAAAAAATACAGGCAATTACTGTCAACATACCTGCCCTGATCAAACTTAGCCGAAATCTTCTATGATAATGGTGTATCTTTTTCATTCGTTACTCCGATATTACTGCTTATAATGGTCTAACTTCATAATCTACATTATTCTATCAGTGTTTACGCCACTTGTAAAGTATTCGTAAAAAGCTCTTGCAGTTTCCCCACAAACATGGTTAAATAGGATTAGAATATATGTTCGTATAGGAGGTATTATCATGGAATCCATATTTTTTCATATTGATGTGAATTCTGCCTTTTTAAGCTGGACCGCCATTGATCAGCTGCAAAAGGCAAAAGAAACTGATACTCTGGATTCTTATGTGGATCTGCTTTTGAAATGTATTGAGAATCTTAGCCCTGAGATTGTGATTCATCGATTGACTGGGGATGGACCGAAAGAATTGTTGATCGCTCCTGCTTGGAGTCTTCATAAACGGAAGGTTTTAAATACGATTGCTCATGAGATGAAAGTTCTTGATATCAGGCAAGGGGATCTTTTGTAAGCAACTTTTTAATATTTTTCTTTATACTCTGCTTATGCTAATTTTTCGAGAGCTGATTCCAGTGTTCCGAATCTGTTTTTTCTGTTTGCATTCTCATTGAAATCATTCATTATATGCAGAAATGCAGTTTCAGCATCTGTATATCTGCGTCTCATTGTTTCAGGAGACCCAACTTTTCTGCCTGACACAGAAATGGTATAAGGGAAGTAAATATTTTCTTCCTTGCGAATGATCAAATCCCATTCATTTCCACAAATCGTATGCCGAAATGACAGGCACTGCCCTGCTTCCCAAGTTTTTGATGCCTGGATTGTATTTAGAACAAATTCTTTATTCATATAACTGCCTCTTTCTGTAATCACCAATATCAATCAATTAGGAATTTCTGATAGAACACTTCTAATTCTTCCTCTGGCATTTGCTCATATGCTTCATCCAATGCAGTATTTATGGCATCTTTGTCCCAGCCGGAGTTAATCTCATATCCAAGAAATTCCTCAATATAATCTGTTCCACAATCGAGTAATTCCCTTTTAAGATTTTCAAATCTTTTATCCATATAATCATCCTTTCTGTCTGTTAATTTTATGAAACAGATGTAAGTAAATAGGTATAATCATCTTCTACAAATGATTTAAGATCTCCCGGTGTCATAAGAGTCGCTATTTTTGAAAGATTCTTAATGTTCCGTTCTGTATATGCTATAGTTTTTCTATTCATATATTCAGAAGGAATATGCCAATTTGGATATGTTTCATTCTCGCAGCTCCACTTCATATAACCTTCGCCATCCATAGGTTCCCCTTCATTGTAGAATTTCATGAAACAATACTTAATTCCATCATCTGTTACGTCTATAAAAAGCTGTCCATTATTATTATCTTGATTGAATAAATACTGTAAATCTCCGTCCGCATCATCTTTCACTTCTCTGATGATACAAGAACTAAGCGTAATATCTTTCATATCAAAATTTGTATCGCAAATACGTATTAGTTTTTCCAATTTTTCTTCATCATTGAAGTAATATTTGTACTTCATAAAGACATCTTCGATCTCTTCTACAATATATCTTGCACGGCTTATCATCCTTTCTCCGTAGTTCCATCCATAATATCTTGCAATCAGCCCCTTATAGTTATGTGTTATCGGATTTGGAGTTGCAGCCCTGCTTATGTAGTTTACATTGTATCTTATATAAATTTGACTTCTCTGACCCATAATTTCACCATTTTCCCTTTCTTTTCTAAAATAACTCAACTTCATTATTCTAATCGAATATGTAGGCATATCCTTCAGAGACTCCATTTACAGTCATTCCCCAACCGAATTGATATTTGGAGCTATCTCCATTAAGATTCCAATTCAGGGTTTCCTTTACGTCGTCCATATTTAGAAAATGAGTAATTCCACGTTCTTTTATTCTATCTTCGCCCCAATCACTATTTGTACGATTATCATGAACGGATACTGCAGTGATTTGCTTGTGTTCTTTATCACTTATTATTTTTACAATAAGCTTCGCATTCTTTAGAGATTTTAATCGCATAGTTATTTTCTCTCCTTACTTCTTAACTGATCATCAATCTCACCTAACCTGATAAGCAACTGTTCTCTTTCTGATAAAAGCTGCTTATTTTTCACTAAGTATTCTTTTAATAGATCTTCGGCAAATGAAATAGCTTCGTCCTGCATTCTCTGATAATCACTGGAGGAATCAGGATAAAACCCTACTTCATTGAAAATGTTATCAATAGCCTTGTGAAAGTCTTTTTGCAAAAATAGATCCATCGTAGCCTGTTTCGTATTTGGAGATGGAAATTGTTTATCTGCATCCAGATACTCTTTGATCCTATGAGCTACATTGATCTGCATAATCGCATAACTCTTAAAATAGCTATTTGTTCTTTGATTTTTATAGAGCTTCATTAAATCATTCATAAAATCACCTCATATATTTCATAATATGCATTTCAGTACAATCATCTGTACCTACTTCTTCACAGCCAATACCCATATATTTGATCTTCAGTTTCTTGCTGCATTGAAGGACGATATCGGCTGAAGGATAGTTATTTCGCAAATTTTTAAATATTAGCCTTAAATATCCATGAGCACGAAAAACAGTCATAATCTCCAACCATTCAATATAAATTCCCTCATTGGGCAGATCAGAGAGAAAAATAAGTCCTATTTGCTGTTGCGCTTCATTCAGAATGCCATAAACACGATCGCATCTGACTTGAAAACACTCGTAGGCAGCTTTATTTTTCTGCACAAATTCTATAGTTGCCTTTGAGGAAACACATCTGCATTCCTGGAACATTTCAATACACCTGCCTATTCAATATTTGAAAAAGAGTGAGGGCAACCACTCTCACTCTTTCAAAAATGTTATACACTCTATTATTCATCGACTTTTCCAAATACTTTCTCGTAGTCATCGCCATCAAGATTTTTTTCAGCAAAGTCTTTTGCTGCTTCTTCAGAAATAGGTTTTATTGCATAATGGATATGGTCACTGTGCCATTCTTTTAATATGAAAAACTCACCTGTTATCTTTTGATACAGTGTTTGCCACAAATATGGATTACCATTATCATATTCTGTAGATTCTGCAACTTCTTTAGCTGTATCAGTATCATACATTTTTCTATTGATTACTTTTCTCATGATTTTTCTCTCCTTAATTTATTTTATAAACATTCAATAAAGTCTTTATCCCGGCGGTATATATATACTGAGTCGGAAAGGACTTCCTCCGCCTCAACCTGCGACTGGTTAATCTCCTTTACCATCATTTTTAGCAGCTCACTTTCCTGTGTTCCGTCAGCCGGCAGAAGAATCACTTCATGGATAGAAGAAGGCAGAATGTACAGATCCTTGCCTGTCACCATGGCAAAGTCCTTTAGGACATCCTTATAGAGGATACAGGCTGCACCATTTACTCTGGATTTATTGCTCAGCACATACATGGGTACCTCCTGCTGTATATCCTCTATCTCGCAATCTCCCGCTTCTCCCCGCGCCTTCATTTCTTCCAGAACAGACTTCATGTCAGCCAGCTCATACCCCTGTAACATCTGCGTATTCTCCAGTGCACGCTCATATAGCTCACGCGCATTGACCTTCCAGAGCTGCATATGGGCATTGCGTATCAGAATAGTGGCATTTGAAAACTCCTCCGCTGACACAAGGCACTGAAATACGATAGACAGATCATGAAACGGGATATGTGGAATATCCTGCAGCAATTCCCTGTTCCTCTCTGTATTGATCAGCTTAAAGATAATTCTGTTCTTCACTGTCTCATAATTCAGGAAAAATTTCATATCAATACTGCGATTGATTTTATTTCTCTCATATGTATCAATAACTTCATCAATAACAGTTCCAAAAGTAGTATCCCCCTTTTCATAGGCATCATAATACGGATTCAGATAAATTGTCGGAGCAACACTAAAATTTCCATTCGCCTTTATCAAAATACCGGTTAAAATCACTCCATTATTTTTTGTGACATTATGGGTACTTACACTATAATGTGCTCCCATTCTATCTGATACTGTGTTTGTTACGGTAGTAATAAAATTTTCGAAATTCATTTTTACTTCTCCTTTTCCTTCTTGTTTTGTTTGTAATTGTTTATTTACTTCTTTTTGTGTTCTTCTTTTTTCTTTACAGAACTGCTGTCTGCAATGTGACACTTCCCGGTAACTACCTGGCCATTTTTTACGCAAACCGCATGTTCAATGATGAATGTCCTCATTTTTTCTCCTTCCTGCCGTTTTCAGGCAACAAAAAAACCGACTAGGAATTCCTAATCGGTTTAATAAATAAAGTATATTATGTAATTTTTAATATAGGCATATTATACCATTATGATTATATTATTTCAAGAAAAATCTGAAACAAATAAATTTTGACCGTATGGAACTGATTGGAAGCGAAAATGTGTATCACTGCATATGTAAGAAGTTCCATAAGTTTTCACATCATAGCCAGAAAATCATCCTCAGAAATAATGGCAATCCCCAGTTCTTTTGCTTTTTTATTTTTACCTGAGACCGACTCCCTATCATTGTTAATTAGATAACTGGTTTTCCCTGATACAGAACCACTTGTTTTTCCACCATTCTGCTCTATGAATGCTTTCATCTCATCTCTGTTCTTGAAATGATGCACATCTCCGGTAATAACAAATGTCAGCCCTTCAAGCTTGGTTCCTGATGGTTTTTTTTCTGGAATAACAATATGAATTTCTTTAAGCAGCCTCTGAATTTCTCTGTTGCAGTTGCATGAGATCTCTTTATCCTGCACAAAAGGAATCCATCTGAGGTATTGATTACCCCAATCTAACAGATTCTGATTCAGCACATCCCCAATACCATCTACCGTTGTAAAATCACAACGGCTATAAATCTTATCAAATAATTCAAGTACATTTCCATTAAATGCCAAATCAAGCATTTTCGCCTGTCCTTCTCCAATACCTGGAATGCCTAAAGAATGTAAGAAAGGTACAAAAGATACATCCCTGCTTTTTTCGATTGCAGCAATCATATTAGCATAGGATTTTTCTCCAAATCCTTCCATGGATATGATCTCTTCCCTATGCGCATCCAGATGATAAAGATCAGAAAACTCCCTTATCCAGCCAAGGCCAACAAATTTTTCAATTGTGGCTTTGGATATTCCTACGATATTGAGGCAGCCCCTGTCTACGAAATGAGTGTACTTGCCTACATGTTTTGCCGAACAGTTAGGATTCGGGCAGATTGATACTTCTACTCCTTCATCTGAAATAACCGGTTCTGTATCAGCTCCGCAACAAGGGCATTGAACCGGATGAGATTCATCATATTTCAGGTCATCCCCTTTTGTCAGATTATCAACAATCTGCGGAATGATTTTATTGGCCTTTATGATACTGACTGTATTACCGGGCCGCAGCTTTAAATCCTTTAATACAGAAACATTGTGGACACTTGCACGACTTACAGTTGTTCCCTCAATCTCAACAGGATCAAAAACAGCAACCGGATTAAGAAGACCGGTGCGACTTGCAGACCATTCTATTTTTCGCAGTGTTGATGTAACAGCTTCATCTTCCCATTTTAAGGCAAAACCTACAAGTCTGTTCGGGAATTTATTTGTGCCTGGTCTCCTTTCTGCATACAGAACATCATTTGCTGCAACTACCAGCCCATCTACCGGGAATTCATATTCAGGAACCTTTGACGTAAACTCTTCCATAGTCCTGATCAGATAGTCTGATGAGCAAAGCAGATATTCAGTTACCGCAAAACCTAACTTTTCCAGATGCTGCATTTCATAAAAAAATTTTCCTAAAAATTCCCGGTCTTCCATATAGACCAGTTTAAACGCATGAAACCAGATTTCTCTGTTTTCCATTTTCTTGCCTGCCTGCATACTCACAGTAGCATTTGCCAGATTTCTTGGATTTTTATATTCATCGTTCGTATTTAAACGCTCAAATTCCCTGTAGCTCATGAGACCTTCCCCACGTACTACAACATGTCCTTTCTGGTCAATATTAAGAGGCAGCCCATGGATAAAAGGAGCATTATGCGTTATATCCTGTCCTACATAACCGTTGCCTCTGGTTACAAGCTGTGTAAGCTTTCCATCATCATAAGTTGCCACCAGAGTAGAGCCATCTTCCTTCCACATAACAACAGCAAGATTGTCTCCATCGGAAAACACTTTAGGGAAAAGACTTATATCTTTGGTCTTGTCAAGTGACAGCGCAGGAAATTCATGCGTTACCTTTGTCAGTGCTTTATTTTCTCTGACATCGGCTCCTACTTTTGCTGACGGGGAATGTGGCAGGACGTTTCCTGTTTCCTTTTCCAGTGTCTCCAGTTCTTCAGATAATTGATCATATTCATAATTGGACATGATTTCCTGTCCGTTATAATACGCTTCTGCAGCAGTACTTAATTGTGCTATGAGAGATTCCATTTTTTCAATTTTATTCATATTTTTCCCTTTCTGCCTAATTAAGGCAATAAAAAACCGATCAGGATAGTCCTAATCGGTTAATTATTACAAATTATTTATTTAATTTATAAAGATATTTTAGCATGGTTCCGGCTGTTTGTGAAGCCTCATATGCATACAGACTATGAGACCATTTCCAAAGAAGGGATCTCCTGATTCGGATTGTAAATGAAATAGTCAGCATTTAACATAGTGCTTTCATAGCTGCTTTCTCCACCTTCAAATGAGTCTATAGTCTCCTTCTCTTCAGGAGTCATCTGCTGATAATGCTTCCTTCCATATTCCTGCGGCAGCCAGTTATTCTGACGGGCAGCAAAAATATTGAATTTTTTCAGAAGTTCCTCATCCTTGAATTCAATATGGCACGTTCCTTTTTTATAGAAACTGACATAAAAATACTTCAGACTAATGTTCTTTGTCTGTCCATTGTTCTCTGCGGACTGTAACCAGCTGCCTAATGAATGATGCGGTGTACGTCCACCATCCAGATAGTTCAATGCCTTCTCGATATCATTGAGTTTTTCAATGGTATCATAATAGGTAGGCTTAAAGCTTTTATCCTTCCATCCATAAGAACGGAATGCATCAAGAGGGATAATAACCTTTTTATTAATTATCCACGCTTTATTAGTCGCCCAGCCTGTAAAATAATGGATATTATTCTTACATTCAGGATACCATGCATGTTCCTGGGTTAACTCACTGAACAGTTCCATAATACAATCCTCAATACCTTTGACCACATGCTTCATAACATCGGCCTGAATGGTTCTGATATTGAATTCTGAAAAGTCATATTCTGTTAACTCATGAATTCTGGAACTGTAGCTTCTTCTAAGGTTGCTTGTCATGTCCTTAGTAAATACCGGATTTTCAAATAAAGCAGTCCAGTATTTATTGCGTACCTTGCGAACATAATTATTGATTGTTCCATCACCATGATTGCCTATTTTTAATTCCAATATTGGCTGCGCATAGGTAGTATCAGTGAGACTGTTCAATAAATGAGGCTTTAATTTTTCATATTCTCTGATTAATGCCACACCTGCTTCTACTTCGATATTGTATTGTCTGACTGTAGACTTAACAATGTCACTATCTGCAAGTTCATACGATGCAGAGTCCCCTGTGCATTCAAGGTATTCTTTTTTTCTCATTTCCGAAAAGAAATAGGATTCTTCTTTCTCTTCAGGAATATAGGCCTTAACAACCGCTATTTCAACGGTTGCCGACCTTTCTGCTGCCAGAAACTCATCCTGTAAGAAGTCAATTTGTGCCCCTATTTTTTCTAGGTCTATCAGAAGCTGCTTCCGTTCCTTGGTATATGGATTTCGGATAGTCTCTGCATTCAAGATACAAATGACTGAACCCCCATGCTTCTGCATTTTCAGAGCCTTTGCCAGATGAGCTGCGCCTTCGGAAAAAGGCGGGTTCATAACAATCAGATCATAGGATTTCTGACTTCTGAACGTCATAAAATCATCATGAATCACTCTGTATTCCTTTCCTATTAATGTCTTTCGGAGCACTTCTTCTTTTTCTATGCAGTCAATATCAAGTTCCCTTCTGTAAGGAACAACTTTCTGAAGATAATCGACGATATCTCCCTTTCCTGCGCTAGGTTCCAATACAGTCTGGATCTTGTTCCAGTCCATTCCTGAAAAGACTTTGGATAACAGGGATTCTGGGGTTGGGTAAAATTCATCTAACATATTTTTTCTCCTTTCAAAATAAAAGCAGCATACACTATGTACCCTGCTACTTTTCCTTACTATAGTTTTTATGCTTCACAATATCCTTTCAGATACATGAGCATGTTTTGAGCTGCATCTGAATCTGAAGCCTCTGTATAAAAAGATTCTGCAATGTCTCGAAAGCAATCTATGATTACAATCGCTTCAAGATTTCCTGCAAGGACGCAGTTAAAATGGCACTTATCCAGACATTCTTTTACAAGCTCAATTTCAATGCCGCTTAATCCGTAAGCGACATCTGCAGCACAGTCGAATGAATTGCTTTTGTTATCGTCACCATCCGAATGGATGATGATATACTTGTTTCCTTTGGATATGCTGTGTTTTAAAAGCGTACAGACTTCCAGAAATTTTAATAGATCCATATTTCTTCCTCCTTCCTGCCATTTGGCAACAAAAAAACCGGTCAAGGATACATTCCCTGATCGGAATTGATAAAGTTCATTATGAAATTTTTTATGAGTATATTATACCAAATAATATTCAATTTTTCAATATTTAAAATAATAATGAATTACAGGTAATTGCACAATGCATCTGCATGACATGCAGACAATTTGTAAAAAATTATAATGGAGATACAAAGTAAAAGAAACTTGTAAATAAAACACTATATTTCATGGCACCTCTTATATGATTTCTCGACTTGAAATTTTTCCTTTGCAAGCCAGACAAAGATATGCTATATTGCGAAGAGAAATACGGCAGCTCTGATTTATAAAGAAAATGCCAAATATCATAGTATCTCGCATACTGATATCTGGCATTTATTTTACATAGATGAAAGAGTTTTTGTAAGTATGGTATATGATTCCAAGTTAGGAATATGCAAATATAAATGATGATCTAGTTCATTATACTCTTCTATCACATATCCCATATCATTCATATATTTCCAATATGGTTCGTATTTGTTATCTTTTATTATTCTGCCATTTTTTATAAGTTCCTCCATATTCTTCATTATGTCAGTATCATTTAGTATGATCCTGCGCAATGTGTACGTGGAATTGGACATTTCCCAGTAAGCAAGCAAGGCATTTTTTTTCAGATAATTACATATAGACCATGGATTATACACCTCTAGGGCATTTCCAAATTTATAACCGGAGTACCATTGTCTCAGGTCGTCTATATTGCATGTGCTTTCTACCGCTTTTAAAGAGGATTCCACTTCTTTATCCGTGAATCCAAAGTAAGCACTGTACTCACCTGAAGCAACTGATACTTCTTTAATCTCAGACTGATCAGTAAAAAGACTGTGATTGTAGATTCCTGTAGTTCCCATGATGAGACATTTTTCCATATAGGGATTCTGAATACAGGAAAGCTGAAGCATTCTTTGTAAGAATGGCAGCATCGTTTTATCATAGACATGTTCCGCTGCATTGGCAGGCGAGTCAAATGAATCAAGTAAGATGATAACCTGCTTGTTATAATACCTATTAAGGAATTTGCAAAGATGATTTATCGCAGTGTAATACATATTATCATCCATATAAGTATTCACAGATATGAAGAATTCTTTTTCTTCCGTAGAAAGAGTATCGCCGTTAAGAAGATATCTGTTTTCTTCATACAGATTCCAGATCATGTACTTTAGCTGTTCACCAGCACCAGCCATGTTATCTGCTGTAATCCCGGCAAAGCTGATATATATAACAGGATACGTACCCTGATAGCATCTATAGCGCTCGTCCTGCCATATACATTTATCTTGGAATAGATCTTCTCTGTTTTTATACTTTTCTGAGAAAAAGCAGTAGACCATATTCATATTTAGAGTTTTACCAAATTGAGGTGGTCTTGTGATAACGGTAACTTTATCCGGAGACTCCCACCATTCTTTAATAAATTGAGTTTTGTCAATATAAAAGCTATTATATTCTATAATACTGTCATACCTCTGATTCCCGATACTAATTTTATTCTCCATTTTTTTACCAAATGTCGCCGTAAAGCCCTTGCTTCAGCAATGGGGATATAAGTCGATTTCCTTTCATTTAAGCACCTAATCTTCCGATATTAAAAAAGCCATGCTGTTATATCAATAACCAGAACTATAAGGTTAAGGATAACTGTATTAAGTTCCCGGTAATGATTGATGGCAAATCCAAACGTATTTCTGTTCTTGTAAAACTAACAAAACTATTCTTGCAAATGTGGATTCCATATTCATAGAGACCTTTTGGGCGCTATAAATATTTGCAACTCAACTGAGTTTGTTGGTAACAGACAAACTGCGTAGAGAACTATATGTTCTGCTCTACGAGGGCTGATGGCACAGCCCTAACTTGGGATACGACCTATCAGAAATGAACTGGTCAGCCGATACCGTTCGGCGGTCGCCAAGAATCCCCTTCCTTTAGGCATGGGGAGTGTCAATCCTTGTGTGAAACTAATCATATATTGATGATACTACAAACTATTATAAAAATACAATAAAAAACAGGCTGTCCTCGCAAACCATGCATAGGACAGCCTGTTATATCACTTTTATGAGATTTTTTTCAACTCATATTCATAGGAATAAAGATTCGTAATTTTTACGGAATCACATTTATAATACTTACTGTACTTATCAATCACATTCGGTATATTACTTTTAGCCGTCATGACATTACAGATTTCAACCCCTTCCACAAAGAAAGTCAATCTGTATCCTGTTCGTTTAAGGATCTGTTCGTTATTATTGATCCATTTCCTTGCTATCAGCTGGAATTTTGCACCAAGCTGCGCCATCTGTAAGAAATGTACATCATCTTCATATAAGGTTTTAAGACATCCGATGTAAAACCTGCCTTCCTCTGAGCCGATATTACCTGATACATACAGATTAACAAAGATTCCTTCATTAGCTCCAAATTCCGTCTCAGCAGTTACACTGAATTCAGTATCTAAAATTTCCCTTGAATGTAACTCATCACCGGCAATATAGTCAAGAAAAATCATATCTTCTTGTTTTTTAAGTGTAGCGGAGACTTCATTGAATAAATCGTTTGTGTTTAAAATATTCATAATTCTAATTCACCTCGTTAATTTTTAATTATTTTATCTACATACTGGAGATCGAGAAGATCTCCATAGTCATCGTAATATTCAGGCAGATTAATTGCATCTGTACTGCCCCCATTGTGCATTTCCCTGATATCTTCAATAAGATGATCAACGATATTCTCCGGGAGAGTCACTTCCTGAATAATTTCATTTTCCGTATCTTTATTTGAGACAAAAGATACTGTTATCTCTTGTCCATAATGCTCATATAGATACTCATCGATTACATCTGCCTCGTCAGTACCTGAATAACAATTTAAAATGCCGTCCCTGAACGAACTTGGGAAGTTAGCGTCCTTTTTCAGGATTTGTGCTGTATTCTCGCAGATCGAATTACAGTTATCCAAAGCATTCATTGCTGTTGACTTATAATCATTAGCCCGGATAATGTCTGCAAGCTGCTCGTACTCATATCTGGTAAAGACCATCTCTATTCCTTTAATTGGCAGTGTAATATGCTGATACCTGTAAAATAAAGATTCACATATTGCATATTCATAATCATATCGAATGTTTAGAATATCCAAATCTTGCATCTCGGAGGCATCCATTTCTTCTATATGACTGTCCGTTGTAATATACGCAGCTGTTAATTCGAGCCTTGACCATGTTTTTTTCAAGTTCCTAATCGATTCTGCATCTATAGTCTTTCCGTCAACAGTACCTACTTCATAGTCCTGATATAAGTTTCCGTCGAAAGCTGTTTCGTAATTCATTGCATTCAGCTGAATTTCGACCGGACTTACCGTATCAAGAATCAGTTTTTTAAATCTGATTTTTTCAGCCTTTATTTTATCGTTTTCTTTCATTTTAATAGTTATCATTATTTTTAGATCCTCCTTACTTTGAACCGCAACCTATATCGACAGGACTGCGGTGTTTACTATCTGATACTGTTTTTCTTCATTTTCAATACAAAGGACGGAAGCTTATCACTGTCCTCTGTATTAGGTTCTGCCGGCAGCATATATTGCTGCTTTAGTTTTTTATCCATCGATGCTAACTCAGACGGCGAAAATACCATACACTGTGCATATTCGATAGGATGTTCCTGTTTGAAACTCTCTGTGTCGAATTTCGCTCTTTTTGTTGGAGTTTTTAAGGTTACAGCAATGCTCTCCTCGTCACTCCACTTAAAACGCCCATACATAGCGTTTCCAAAAGCTGGATACAGTTTCGCATATATCTCAGCCTTTTTAAGCTCTGCTCTTTTTACTGCTTCCTGAGCCTTTTTAATCTCATCATCAATGGACATTGCCTCTGTAATGATGAACCGGAATGATTCTGGAAGTTCTACCATAGGGCTCTGCTCTGTTGCCGGGCCGAACTTCTCATAGTAGTAATTCAGCAGAAGCTCAGGCTGGTCAAATCCCGGATCTGGCTCGATTCCCTGAGCAACATAGTCATCAAACTCAGATACCGCTGCAAACAGTTTTTCTTCCTGTTCGTAATTGCGATATATTCTCACAATTGCCGTATCTTCAAATGTCTGCCCCCATGAACAGCAGATATCACAGAACTGCACATTAAGGATCGCCATATAATAGACGATCTGATAATAATATGCTTCTGGAATATGCCCATTCTTCCAGTCTTCAATAACTGAAATATTCCTGGGACTTGTTGTTTTGATTTCCAGAATTCCTGTAACAGGTTTTCCTTCAATCACATCAACGATAATACCGTCACAGTTTGCTAATGCCCACGGATATAGGAATTTTCCATTCTTGTCTTTTCTACCATCACGATACATCTGCATCGAAGAGGCATTATCCATTTCGTCGCCGTTGGCCTTTCTCACAATTTCACCATTTGGCTTATAAATCCGTCCTTCGACATAAACGGTAACAGAATACTTACCATTTTTCCTCAATATACTATGATATTTCTTCGCCGTCGGTGTCTCATAGATATGTCCCAATTCAAGGGCATCCGTATTCCCAAAACGACGGAAGAGTTTCTGATTTGTTTTGTCTGCGAACAGATCAAGGCGGGACTTAAAATGAGAGACTCCCATTATGACACCCATATCTGAACCACCATAAGCCCGTTCCAGATAATAATCATTATCCGGTGACGGATTTCTCCATCCTGACCCATGCTGTCTCCAGTGCTGCGCCCATTCTTCATCTGATATCGTTCTGATATCTCCAAGTGGAATTGGGTGGTAGTTATCTTTTAACGGAGCCAGTTCACCGACTACGTTATTATAGAAACTTTTTTCGTTCATTTTTTCTCCTTTCTGCCATAAAAAGGCAACAAAAAAACCGATCAGGATAATCCTAATCGGTTTAATAAATAAAATTTGACATGAAATTTTTATATATTTATATTATACAATAGCAGAATAATAATAACAAGTGTTTATTCTACTATTGTATCCATTAGGTCAAATGGGTCAAATGAGTCAAATACCCATTAAATCTTGTCTGATTTGACGCATTTGATATGCATCATATTTAGGATCTGCATAGGTTGATATATCAATTTTATTTTCTAGTCCAAGTCTGATTTGAAACATTTGATCTGCATCATATTTAGGATCTGCATAGACTGATACATCCAAATTTTCCTCCAAGCCAAATTTGATTTCTTCCATCTGCTTATAGTTATATTTCGGATCAGCATAAGCAAATATTTCCTTAGAAATATTCCTTTCGATATAATTAATAACGAACTGTGGCAGCCTGTCATAGAGATAAGAATTATACTCTTCGTACTCTTCATCCCCATTATAGAATTCGTCGAATTCTTCTGGGGTAATGCCTTTAGTACTCTCTAGCCAGTCATTGAAGGACATTTTTCCTTCAAAGTCAATCTTGGGAATGTTCTCAAGGTAAAATTCAGAATCAACATCGATCCATCTCATGATCCATGAAGTTCCTTCCTGGAAATACACTGCTGTATTTCCAGCTGATTCCCAGCCAGAAGCAGCAATATATTTCCCGGTCTCGGTATCTACTCCATACCAGAAGCCATTCTTCAAAGTAAAGCCATGATAAATGGCCTTATCAAATTCTGTCATTCGTCTTAATTTTAACATCTTTAACCTCTTTCCCGGCGATCGCCGCAAGCCACATATTTCATAAACGCTTGTGGATAGCGTTATTGTTTATTGTACCATAAGCGGTACTAAAATTTAAGTCTTTTATTATTACTATTAGCTAGTCACTACAATGATATCAGATTCAGATATTTCAATATCATATCCATTCTCTTTCAGTTTTTCATAATCTGAAAATCCATAGCTTTCTGCACAGATATCCAGATAATCCGCTAATGGAATAATACCCCTTGTTGTTTTAATGTACTTATCCATTAAATCCTCCTTATATTATTTCATTACCTCTTTCCTTAAATAATTGAGCTAATGAAGGATTATTTCGAACAATGACCTCAATAGCTTTTTTATTTAATTCGGAGACATCATCATTGCAGTACATCCAGTATATATTACCCGGATACTTCGCTGCAGTAGCTCCTAATGTAAGCTCCATAGTTTGGGCTTTGCCACAATCTGCGGGGAGTGCTAAAGCTTTTTCCAGTGGCATGTCCTGATCTGATCCGACATCCTCATGCTCATCCACAGTCTCTGTAACAGAGTTTTCTTCAACTGTCTGTGCTTTCGGTTTGCGTCCTCTTTTAGACTTTACCGTTTCACTTTCAGGAGTATTTTCCTGAGTCTGAGTATCCTTATCCTGAGTCAGGGGATTATCTATTTCCTCTGCTTTCTGCCCTTTTTCGGAAGATACAGGTTCCTTACTGTTGGTTCCTACAGGATCTGCATAAGTCTGATCCTGATTCCTCTGCAGCTGCGCTTCGGCCTCATCCGGGTTTTCCTCAGGTTCGTATTGATATGTATGCCAGATACCAATACCGAACTTCTGCATGGCCTTGCTCTCCGCAAGCCCCTTCGCCGTAGCCTTTGCAAAGGATTTTTTCTCATCCTCAGTCATGTTCTGATCTACAGAAGCAAAGGATACAAAAGCTTCCCCTATAGATACCGGGTTCTGATCTTTCTCTCTACAGTCAAGATAAAGAAGAGCCGTTACGGAATATCCGGCCTCGTTACAATCTATCCTGTACTGGAATCCAGCAAACGGAGCAATAAGCCTTAAGACCATCTCTTTATAGTGCTTAGGCATGTATTTATACTCTCTACCCGTTTCCTGTCCAAATTCGACCTCTTTTTTCACATCGTAAAGATCTGGAAGCCTGCTGAATAACTCTTCCTCCGAAAATCGTTTTATAGGAGCCTCAGGGTGCCTTTCGTTGATAGCAGAAGTTAAAGTATCGGCCATGACATTCTGCAATAGTTCCAATCTCTTTTGATTTATTTCCATTTTTCATTCCTCCTAAGAAAGAAAAAAGAGAACTATATCTGTATAATTCTCTCTTTCCTCAAATATCTTTATTTAATTTTTAATTAAATGGCAATTCCTCATCAATGCCATCTGGAATGTTCATGAAGCCGTCATCATAGTAACCGCTTCCACCAGATGCAGGCGCAGGTGAATGATTCTGATTTCCTGCTCCGGAAGCACCATTATTACCTGTATTTCCGCTGTTGCCAGATGCTGAGGAATTCTTACTCTCAGCAAATTCTGTATCTTCCACCATAATCTGTATAGAATAGACCATCTGTCCGTCCTTATTGGTGTAGTTGTTATTCTGGAGTCTTCCGGTCACGAGAACCTGCATACCCTTACGGTAATACTTCTCGATAAACTCGGCAATCTTTCCGAATGCTGTACAATTGAAGAAATCTGCCTCCGGTTCTCCCTCTCTCTTGAATCTTCTGTTCACTGCAACAGAAAATCTTGCGACAGCCATAGGATTAGCTCCCTGTGAATATCTGATCTCCGGTTCTCGTGTTAAACGTCCCATAATGATTACTTTGTTCATACTGCTTTCCTTTCTCCTGTATAAAAACAGGTTAAAAAATTGATAAAAAAAGCAATATGTGTAAACACATATTGCTCAATTAATAAAGTTAATTATTTTATTTCTAATATGAGTATATTATACCTTATAAAAACAAATATGGCAATATATTATTTTCAGTTTTTTTCTGCCACGATGGAAAAACCTGTGATTCTTTCATCTTCCGGATTAAATACATCTATTCCCTGCGAAAGTTCAGTCTCTATTATGTAAGAATATTCCTGTCCCAATGTGACATCACTTAGACCAAGAATGCTCTCTATCATGTTCATGTCATCAGCTTCAATCACTGTAAAATGAAGCAATCCTCTGACCGTATAACTCCCTGGTATGTTCTCTGTAGAATATACAAGAGACTTGTCTGTCAGAAAATCTCCCTCAACACTTATATGCTTTGATACTACCTCATTGGCAATCAGTGAAATAATATCGTCTCCTCCAGCCTCATATATTGAAGCTTCAGCTCCTATGGCAGCGCTTGGATGAATCATATCTGAGAGAGTGTCCAATTGCTTACTGAGCTGATCAGATTTATATTGAAAATTAAAAACTGTAGTCCAAAAATCCTTTACTTTCTGGGAAATAGCGCTCATTTCTTCCGAGGAAAGCTGACTAGCAATTTCCTTATTACTCCTGTAATATTCGCCTCTGTCAAATTCAAATAAATACAGACTTTCCGGCATATATGGGTCGCCTGCATATACTGTTTCAAATGCATAGTTGTCTCCATGCTCCCAGTCCCATAAGGAATTATCCTCTTCATTATTTTGCGCAATAGTCCGCTGCCCATATTCCTTATCTGACATTCTGCTTTCATAAATGTACTTTACCGCCAGTGTGCTTCCCAGTGCCAGTGCAGATACAATGAATGCCATTATCCATTGGTTTCTTCTTTTCTTATTCATTTTTTATTTCCTTTTACCGTTACAATAATGCCTATAAATGATACTATGCATATTACAGCACACAATACCGCAATGATAGTCAGAACGCCTGACATATTGCTTTGATTCTGAATATCAGAGGCTGATTCAGTGTCCGCTTGTAGTACACTTTCCGTACTGTCACTGCTGTTACCATCAGCAGTAGTTTCGTCCGGAAGCTCTCTGGATACAGGATAACTGTACTGCTTCTCAACATATTCCTTATTTTTTACAAGCAGATCATTAATCATATTGTCAATCACATATGGATCTTCATCTACAAAATTGAGCGTCCTCTGTTCTTTGGACTCATAATTGTAATAAGAAAATGAACGGTTTCTGGGATTATCTTCGGTAACACCAATACTTGTTACGAACCCCATTCTGTCCTGATCATCCCTAAAACAGTACCATTGGACATTCTTCTCAGTGCCTGTCAGAGACGTTTCCGTTGTTGTACATTTACCGATGATATCCAGCTCTGAATGAATCGGTAAATCTCCAATGAATTCATATTCTGTCCCTGCCTGTCCTCTGTAATGGATATCCGCTGTAGTCCAGACTTTGAAAGAGTCACAGGGCTCATATTGTGGTGTTTGTGCTGTAATCCCGTTCTTTAATGTTTGAGTCTGCAATGAGTCCACCCATTCATCATCAAATCCTAACAGGCGAGCTGTCTCCTCTGACACATATCCTTCTATATACATTTGACTGAAGTAATTTGAAAGTATTTCATGCATTGGGAAGGAGACCCCATCTACGTATGGTTCCAAAGCTTTATTTATTGCCTGATCAGTTGTCAGATCCGGATAAACATAATCCTTGTCATTGAATGCGTACTGCCAGATATCCTGAAATATGATTTTATACAATTCGTAATTGGCATCATCTTTATAGTCATCAAGTTCAGGATAATTACATATCCATGATGTATCTTCAGCTCTCACCGGAATCATGCCTAAAGACATATATAACAATGCAGCAAAACATATCGTGACCACTTTTATTTTTTTTATCATATTATTTATTATCCTTCCTTTTATTGTATTTATGTATATTATACCACGCAGATGATAATTGTCAAAAATACACACTCGAACTGAAGGGGTATAATATAGCATATAAAGATATTACCTAATTTACTGCTCTTTATCTGGATATGTGTAGAATTGATGATGATTAATAGTCATGTAATAAGGATAGGTTCCCCAGTCTGACTGCAAGCCCCCGGCATTTCGGAAAAATAATACCTGTGGATTATTGAATATGCCAAGATTCCCCTCCAGGACCTGTCTGGCTACGAATACCATAGATTCTGTAGGAATCCTGCCTGATATCTTATCAGCATCAGCAAATTGACCGGAATATATGATATCTCCGAGTTCATCAGGGAACATATCAGATGATAAGCGGTTTTTTACAACTTCTGCTACTCCTATCCAGCCATTCATGCCTTCCCCCGCAGCTTCATTGTAGATCAACTGTGCAAGAAGGTAGACATCATTGTCTGTATATATTCCTGAATAGTTATATCCTGCCAATTGATAATCACCATTCAGTACAGCATCCTCAATATTTGCATCGGCCGCTGCTGTCGGAAAATTCTTATATATCGTAAACATATCCGTCTGTTCAATTGCTACCGTTTTTTTCCCGCTGCTGCAGTGAATCCAGTACCCATCTCCTAAGTATATACCCGTATGATTGGTCATGCCATCTCCTGTATTTAACAGGCCTATATCTCCAGGACTTAATTCATTCTTCGTAATTGTATCATATGAGCGGAGAATCGAAGTAGTTGATATCATATGATCCGTAACGTCATGAGAATATCCTGCTGTCATAAATACCCATTGAACGAATCCACTGCAGTCCAGCCCTTTTTGTATATTTGTGGAATCATCTATAGACCACCATGACGGATCATAGCCCGGATGAGCCGCCTTTCCTCCCCATTCATATGGGACTTTCCCGATCAAGCTGCATGCGACGGTCAGGACTGTCTTTATCTGCGGTGGTATATCCGATTCTTCCACAAGCGAACGTATAAGCTCTCTTTGTTCGTCTGTGATCATACTGTCATTCATGATATTTAGGAAATACGAGCTGTTAAGTCCGTTCCCATTTACAATATTACTCATTTTTTTATAAATAGAGTTATAATACTTTTTGGCTTCCCTTGTCTCATTGAAAGAATAACATTGGTAAATATCATCCTTGGATAATCCTGTCACTTCTGACTTTATATATTTTATCTCTTCTGTATCTGGCGTGTATTCTGTGCTTCCTACTTTAGCATAATGTCCATCTTTCTGCTGTTCAAACACATCTATCATTGTAGGATAAGATATTATATCCGTACCTAGTTGTACAAATCTTTTTGAACCTGCATATGTTTCTACATAAGCAGGAATTTGTGTTACATGATATCCCTCCATTGAGCAGACCGCATAGGATGCATGAACAAAATCAATCTGGTATAGGTCGTTTATTACTTTTTCAGAAAATGTCTTCGCAGTTAAATAGGCCGCTATAATAGCTAAATAATCTGTTTCCCTATATGGATTTCCCTGATTTCTCAAATCCTCTACAGACGCATAATAATCATATTTATTTATAATACACCTGTTTTTTATATCGTTCTGAAGTCCATCTAATTCCATAGAAACTTTATCGCTGATCATATCAGATATCGAGAGAATTTTTTCCCTTATTTGTTCATCAGTATCATATTCTCCAGCTTCTGCAGTGATAGATGAAAACTGACATATGAGCAATATCAAAGCCATAAACATACAAAGTTTTTTCATATAGCTGCCCTCCTATCGTATATTATACCACATATATGTTAATGGACAATATTTCTAATTATAAACATTAAACAGCAGTTCTTTTGTGGTTACAGCACAAACAAATGCAAGTGAAAGTATTGGTATAACAGCGGCTATGGAAGCCCCATATAATGGCTACTATAAAATAGGTAATTGTAGTTCAGACATGTGGGATCAAAATTACATGAATGTTAGTTTAAATACAGACTCGTATACTTATGTTTCAAAAGGTCAGGTTATTGGAGTACGGTTTTTTAAATCATCAGGAGTTAAAGGTAGATTCACAGCAGAATTACTGTATAAAGTAACTAATTAAACAGCAGTTATTTGTTATATGTTGCACGCCTAAATTCTAGCAGTA
>ERZ827156.1901-NODE-1901-length-22998-cov-11.632437_pt1 | contig 22998 bp, 23 predicted proteins | sample MGYA00519919_ERZ827156 | MGnify/ENA primary metagenome ERZ827156 (study PRJEB31778, sample SAMEA3449269) | human gut metagenome | biome: human gut; feature: human-associated habitat; material: faeces | place: United Kingdom | collected 2010/2012 ...
CAAGACAAGCTAGTTTAGTTGCAATTGCAAAAAAAGATATATCTGCGAAACATTGGAAAAATTTAAGTAGGACATTAACAATATTAAATAAATATAAGGGCCTTATATCGTGGTCTGGAACTGCATTTGAGTATTTAATGCCAACAGTAAATATTAAAAGATATCCAAATAGTTTATTAGATGAATCGTGTAAATTTATGATAATGAGTCAAATGGAATATGCAAAAAAATTAGGAATAACTTGGGGAATTTCAGAAGCTGCATTTAATTTAAAGGATTTAAATGGAAATTATCAATATAAAGCATTTGGAATACCGTGGCTTGGCTTAAAAAGAGGCTTGGCAGATGAAATGGTTGTGTCATCATATGGAACAATTTTGGCAATTAATGATGTACCAAAACAAGTTTTAAATAATATAAAAATTTTAGAGCAAAGTGGAATGTACAATAAATATGGTTTTTATGAATCTATTGATTATACTCCAAGTAGAGTTGAAAAAGGCAAAAAATATTCTATTGTAAAAACATATATGGCACATCATCAAGGTTTAATATTATTATCAATAGATAATTTGGTAAAGAATAATATTTTTCAAAATCGTTTTTTTGAAAATCCTGAAATTGAGGCAGTAGATATTTTACTTCAAGAAAGAATGCCAGATAATGTAATTATAACAAAAGAGAAGAAAGAAAAAGTTGAAAAAATAAAATATATTGATTATGATTATTATTCTGAAAGATGTTTTGATAAAAAAAATGAGGATATAAATGAATTTAATTTAATATCAAATAATGATTATTCTATTTTAATAGATAAAAACGGAAATGGTGTTAGTAGTTATAAAAATAAAATTGTTAACAGATATAAAAGAACAAGTGATAATAACCAAGGAATTTATTTCTTTATTAAAAATATAAAGAATAAAAATATTTGGTCACCAGCTAATTTAAGTTATATAAATAAGTCAGAAAAGTATAATGTTTGTTTTTATCCAGATAAGGCAAAATTTTCTAGAAATGATGATAATATTAAAACAACAATGTCAGTAATTATTGCTCCAGAAGAACCTGTAGAAATACGAAGATTAGAGCTTAAAAATATTGGCAATGATGACAAAATATTAGAAATATCAAGTGTAATTGAACCTGTAATATCAGGGAAAAGCCAAGAATATGCACATAAAGCATTTAATAACTTATTTTTATCATTTGAATCTTTTGTATATCCAAGTGGTGTTTTTCCACCTACCCATTTTCCTTGTTTTTGCATAGTGTGCATTGCTGTTCTGATTTTTTTGATAAATCTTTTGAATACATATCATTTAATATTGATTTAAATGATGCAATATCATTGTTGCCATTTGATGCTTCAAAAGTGTCTATCCCGTCTGTTACTGAAACATATCTTACATTATTTTCTGGAAACCATTTTTCTATATATTCCCCTGTTTCTATATAATCACGATCTAAACGAGATAAGTCTTTTGTTACAATCATATTAATTTTTCATTTTTCTATATCTTTTATCATTCTTTGAAAATCTGGTCTATTAAAATTTGTTCCAGTAAAACCTTGATCTATATATGTATCTTTTAATTGGTACTTCCATCCTAATTTTTGTACATATTCTTCACCTTTTTCGTCGAAGTATATATTGATTTTGAAAGTTTCATTCATATTAACTCACTCTCCCTATACTATATATACATCTGTTTTCTTATAAAAATTCTCCCTTACTTTAAATTTATTTTTTTAATTTTTTAAATATGTCCACATTTGCTCATAAATAGTTTAAGGGTAGGTATGCGATAGTTTTCACTATCACACACCTACCCTAGTCAGTAAAATATGTCATCTATTTTGTTCAAATACATTGGTACTACTTGTTTTTTCTGATTATAAAAACTGTCCATTTTAGAAGTGCATTTTACTTAAAAATTTGGACTTTTTTAGCTTATACGTAATTTCATAAAAAGTAATGAAATATTTTGTTTTTGTGTAATATTTTTACAAAAATTTTTTATTTTAAAATTTAAAGCAAATTACAAAACTCACATTTTAAAATTTAGTTTTAGCAACAACTTGTAATTTGTCGCTGTGATAATAACACAAAGAAACAGATAATTAACTATCTTTCCTTTAACTTATTTAAAGCAATAACTGGCTCAATACAATTAGCACTTTTTAAAATATAATTGTTAATTCATCTAATAATACAATTTTTTCAAATTTATTCATTTCCTTTTAAACTTGTTACCATATCAATATCCTTAACCTTTTTAGATAAGACTTTATTTACAACTAAAGCAACTATATAACTTCCTATTGCTGATATTAGGTAAGAAACTATTTTTATTTGTGCATTAAAATCATAACTATCACCTAATGCTGATTTAAAAATATAGTCAACCATTACATATCCTAAAGGCAATCCAATTAAAATCCCAATGATAGCAAACCATAAGTTTTGTTTTACAAATATTTTCTTAATTTGTTGGTTTTTAAATCCTAATACCTTTAATGTTGCAAATTGATATTGTTTTTCAGAAAATGACAATACACCTAAATTATAAATAATAACAAGCCCTAATATTGCTGATACAGCAATCAATAAAATTATCATACTTTTCATTGTCTCTAACATACTTTCCATTCCTGTTTTTAGATTATCAATACTTTGAATTGTATCTACGCCTTCTAAAGTTTTAACCTCACTTAAATCTTCATTTGTATATAATACATCTGCTTTATATGTTAATCCTAAAGTTTCATAATATTTTCTAGACATATTTAATTGTTGACTTTGCGGATCACGATTTAATCCTGCTATTTTGCTTGTGTACCATGTATCATCGCCAAATATATGCCAAGTTATCACGTCTCCAGCTTTTAATCCATATTTTTCTGATAATTTTTCTGTAATATAAATACCTTCATCACTTAAGTCCATATATTCTCTATTATGATCAGTGTATTTTAAATATTCTTTTGCATCATTAATCGTTAATGTATTTGTTTCTTTTTTATTATCAACTTTAATTTCAATTCCAAAATTTTCACTTGTTTCATTTCCAAATTTTTGTGTTAATGTTTTAAATTGTTCATCAGTACAATTACTTGATAATGAAATTTTATATTTAAAATTACAAATTTTATCAAATTCCCAATCCAAATAAGAGTTCATTGTATCTAACATTCCAAAGGCACATACTAATAGAATTGTGCATCCAATTATTCCCACAATTGCCATTAAACTTCTACTCTTGTTTCTAAGTACATCTCTTATATTCCATCTCGTAGATATTGATGCGTTCTTAAATATTCCTTTTGTAGTTATATCAAATTTTTTACTTTTTACCTTTGGAATTTCAACTCTTAATGCTTCAACTGCTGATTCTTTTAAAATTTTCCTACATGATAAATAAGTAACTAAAGTAATTAAGATTACCACTCCAGTTGCTAGTATATAAACTATTGGTAAAATTACTGTGTTATATACTGGTATTTCAAAATAGCTCATTTCCATATTTAAGAAAAATACTCCAAGAAGATATTTACCGAGCTATAATTCCTATTATTGATCCTAATAGGCTTATATAAAACCCATATCCTACATAGTGTCTAATAATTTTTCCTTTTTTAAATCCAAGTGCTTTTAATGTTCCTATTTGTGTTCTTTGTTTTTTTACAAATCTATTCATTGTTGTTACAACTGATAAAATTGCGATAAATAAGAATAAAAAGGTAAATACACTTGAGTAAGTTGAACCTTCTTCTATTTCTGAATTATATCCTTCATAAGACATGCTTGAATTTCTGTCTGTTACTGCTATTGCAGATTTTATATTATTCTCAATATCACTTTTCGTTTCTTCTAACCTACTTGTATCATCTACATCGACTAATATTTGATTATATACATAGTAATCTTCTATATTGAAATTTGGTATCATATTTTCTATTGTTTCATTTGAAATAGTACTTTTATCTATTGAAGTCATTAGAGGATTTTCTTCTACAATTTTATTTTTTAATTCATCATAAATATAATCTTTTGGAAATTCATTTATAGATAAATAAACAAATCCAAAATCTTTATGTGTTGGGAAAATAGCTGTATCATCTTTTATCGAATAAACATGATCTGGAGTATTTATGAGTCCTGTTATTTTTTCAGTTATCTTATACTCTTTATAAGATAATGTAATCTCATCTCCTACTTTTAAATTTAAATTCTTTGCTAAATAACTGTCAAACCATATACCTTTTTTATCTTTTGAAAATTCTTCTCCTTCTACTACATACATTTTTGATATATTATTTGTTTCTATAAAGTTAGTTTCTAATGTTACATCTTTATAGTTTTCAAGCTCTGTTCTAATGTTTAATACTCTTTCAGCTTCTTTAATATTTTTTAAATTTTTTATCTTGTTTAGATCATCTTTACTAAAATTTTGTCCCGTTATCCAAATATCTTGCAAGTTATTTTCTTCATAATATTTATCTCCACTTATTTTCATCCCATCCATGTAGGCATGTATTCCCGCAAAAACAAAAACTCCTAAAAAAACCATAATAAAAATATTAAAGAATTGCATTTTATTTTGTTTTATATCTCTTAAAATCTTTTTATTTAATTTACTCACTTTATATTCCTCCTATTTTAATTTCTAAATCTACCATTTTACTTCATCTATGTTTTTAGGATTTTCATTTGAGGTTACGCTCTCGATTTTTCCGTTTTTTACTCTTATTATTGTATCTGCAATTTCTGAAAATAAACTATTGTGAGTTACAATAATTACTGTATTTGCTCCGTTGTTTCCATCACATTGTTTCTTTAATAATTTTAAAACTTCTACACCAGTTTTAGAATCCAATGCTCCTGTTGGCTCATCACATAATAATAATTTCGAATTTTTTGCTATTGCTCTTGCTATTGAAACTCTTTGTTGTTCGCCTCCAGATAATTGATTTGGAAATTTATTCATATGTTTTTCTAATCCTACTGCTTTTATGGCTTCTTTGCAGTCATTCCCATTTTTTACAACATCTCTAATTAATTCTACATTTTCTAATACTGTAAGTGTTGGTAAAATATTATAAAACTGAAAAATAAATCCAATATTTTCTGCCCTATATTCACTTAATTGGTTTTCATTGTATTTTGAAATATCTTCTCCATCGATTCGAATAGTTCCTTCTGTTGGTGTATCCATGCCTCCTATTAGATTTAACAATGTTGATTTTCCTGCTCCTGAAGGACCAAGTATTACAACAAATTCTCCTTTATTGATTGATAAATCTATACTGTCTAATGCTTTAAATTCTTTTTCTCCTGTTTTATAGATTTTACTTACATTTTTTAATTCTACTATATTTTTCATAGTTCCTCCTTTATAATATGAAATCTTTTTCATATTTCTTGTATGATTATACAATTTTGTTTCTATAAAGTCAATAGAAATATGAATTTTTTTTCATATTTCTTGACAATTATTTTTTAAGATTGTATAATTTAATTAACTTTTTTATATTTAGGAGGCAAATTTTATGAGTGAAAATGATGTAAGAGAACCTATACAAAAAAGGTCAATTGAAAAAAAAGAAAAAATTATAGAATCTGGATTTGAACTTATTTGTGAAAAAGGATATTATAATACTAATACTGCTGAAATTGCTAAAAACGCAGGAGTTTCCACAGGAATTGTATATCAATATTTTAAAGATAAACATGATATTCTCATTGAAGCATTAAAAAAATATGCTGATAATATATTTTATCCAATGCTAAATATTTCAGCAAAAGAATTTAATAAAAACAATTTAGATGAAATTATAAGAAAAATGATAAATAGTTTTATTCAAAATCATAAGTTATCTCAATCTGCTCATGAAGAAATTATGGCAATGGCTCACTCTGATAGAGAAGTAGCTTTTTATTTTCATAAACGAGAAATGGAAATGACAGTAAGAATTTATGATTTATTAGTTAAAAATGGCTTTGATGGTAAAAATTTAATGGAAAAAGCTCATATAGCTATTGGTATTATTGATAATTTATGTCATGAAATTGTTTACCATAAACATAGTGAACTTAATTATGGATTAATGACTGATATTTGTATTAGTGCAATTATAGATATATTAAATAAAGATTAACTTCAAAAGCTAATCTTTATTTTTCATTCTCTTTATTTCATATTTTCTATTAGTTTATTAGCATACAAACATTTAGCAATATTTTTTTATACATTTTTTGAACTTTCAATAATTCTTTTCAATAATTTTTTAGCATTTTTAGGTATTTTAAAATTCGAAAATCATTTTAACTTTTTAATATAACTTTCCATATAATTTTAGTAATTTTTTCATTTCCTAATCTAAACAACAAATTCTTGTTACGATTATATAATAAAAGGTAAATAATTTCAACTGATTATCTACCCCACTTATTGTAATTTATCTTTTGGCTTTTTTTTTACATATCACCAAAAAGAATGGTTATCAACTAACTATCTATTCAAAATATTGCCTATTAAAAAATTGGTAATAAAAATGGAATTTGAACTGAAACAAATTCTATTGTAAGAAATAGTATTAAAAATAAAGAACCTTCTGGATCACTACTCATTTCTATACTCCATAGTATAAAAAACATTATGGTTATACTTATTATGCTACAAATCAATGCCAAATGTCTATTTCTCATTATTTTATTTTTATTCTCAAGTTTTCGTTTATAAGGTTGTTGAATAAAATAAGTTATTACTCTAAAGCATAATGAAACTATTGCTAAAATTAATAAATTTTTTGCATAAGGTGCTTTTATAAATGGAATATTTATTCTATCAAAAAAGCCTAAATGTATAAGCAAAAGTTCAATTACACCTAATGATAATCCCCATACAATCATCAATATATCATATTTTTTGCTTGTTTTATTTTCCATAGATATCTCTCCTTACAAATGTACTCATCTTATTCTTTTACTATTTTATCAATACATAGATAAACAAATATCATAATCAAAGAGATTACTACCCCAACATAAAATTCTGGAAAGGCAAATTCCATACTATTTTGAATACTCATTTTTCCTGTTATATTCATTATATGCCAAGTAAAGAACTTATACATTTCTGAAATTACAATTCCTATTGTTCCCAATGCACCCAATATTTTATTTATTTTTTTGTTTTTTAACGATACCCATACCCCTATAATAAATAACAATACAGATATTATTCCTATTGGATTAAACAAATTAATTAAACCACTAATTTCCTGTACACCTTTCATTCCTCCATATTGATTTAATAACATTGGTAATAAACTAATTAAAAATGCTATTGTCAATATAATTTTCTTTTTCATAAATGCCTCCACAACAAATTACTAAATTATATTTTTTTACTTACTTAAAGTCTTTCTTTGCCAACTTTTCTTGTTACATTTTGGACATTTCATATATCGTGTAGTTCCAGAGTGCATTGCAAAATATACTTGGCTATATTTTGGTACATATTTATGATGACATTTTTGACATTCATAATAGCCTGTTTCTGTTTCTATTTTTAATGCAAATGAAACACCTATTATTAAAAGAACAAATGCTAATATAAACAACACTATTTTAGCAATATTATTCTCCACTAAAAATGATGTAACAAAAATTAGTATTAAGAAAGATATTGTCGAACTAAATCCAATCACATTTTCATACATCATTAGTTTTTTATTTTGCATTTCTTCCTTTTGTGCCATTTCTAATAACATTTTTTCTGCTACTTCATTATAATTATTCATTTCAATCAACTCCCCACATAATAATTCATTTACACTTATTTTGAGTTCATTACACAAATCGAGCATTATTGATGAATCAGGCATTCCTTTTCCGTTTTCCCATTTTGAAATAGCTCTATCTGTAATGTTTAATTTCTCTGCAAGTTGCATTTGAGTTAAATTATTCTTTTTTCTACATTCAGCTATAAATTTTCCTATTTTAATCTGATTCATATTTTTTACCTCCTTCAATTTAAGTGTAAATTATTATCTAAAAAAGTACACAAACTAATCGTTGAGTGGGGTATTTTTCTTTATCAACGATTAGTTGAATTGTTATAATTTGTGTGATAACTTGTAATTTATAAGTCAAATTGTCCTTTCATTATACTAATATAACCTAAACAAGTTATTAGAAATGCTACTACATTAGCAATAATATATATGTATTTATTTATATTTCCTTTTCTTTTCATAAATATATTTAATGGTACTAATAATATTATAAATACAATAATAGAACAGAATATCCATATATAATTAACTTCTGTTATACACAATATACCAAAACATAACAATGGACTTATCACACCAATAATCCCATTATAAATTATTGAAAGAATAATCATAATAACTTTTTTTATTTTTTTGTTATATTTTAAATTTCCTGCAATCATAATAATAAAAAATGGTAATATTGTTGGTACAATTATTAATAATAATATCATAACAAAACTTTCTTTCATAACTCCTCCTACAAATTACTATCTTGCATTTTGATTATATCACAAAGGACAAGTAATTTTCAACTTAATCACTTGCCCTACTTATTGTAATTTGTCGCTCTACTTTTTTTCGATTAAATCGGTATAATATATAATTTCTTTACCTAATTTTTTTGCATAATCTATTTCTAAATTTGTACTTTTTCCAATATAATTATTTATATTTACTACTAATATAGCATCTGATAATTCTATTCTTTTAAAATGTGCTTCTTTCAGTTTTATTAATTGTTCTTCGGTTCTCTCTATATTCTCTAATACTGGATATACTGGTGTAAGAACGCAATATCCGTCTAACGCTATTTTTTCTGCAACTTTCATCATCTCTTTTTGAAATTCTAAACTTCCACATAATGTAATTACTTTCACTCAAATCCCTCCATCTGTTCTAACCTTTATTAAGTTTAATTTTTAAATTCAATCTCAGCGACAACTTACTATTTTTCTTCTCCATATTTTTTATTAATTGCTGTACTTTATCTTTAAACATTTCATTTTTTCATTTCTTGAAATTTTTCTATTTTCCTCATCTTGAACTATTAAGAAATTCTTAATAGTTGATTTTTCTTCTAATTCCTTATCTTCATATATCTTTTTTATAAGTTACATTAATTATTCTATTTATATCATAATAATAAATAATTTTCCATAAACTTACAAAATTTATATTTTTCTCAATTTTACATCAAACATTTGTTTTTGTCAATAGTTAAAAATAAATTTCAAAATTTTTTCAAACTTTGAAATTTAAGTATTTCTATTAAATTCAAATTGTTCTATCTCGCATACTGTCTACTTTAAAATCTACCTTCATCTATGTTATATCCTTTTGTTTTTGCCAATTTATATGTAACATATACACCATCAGCCTTATCTACATTTATAAATTGCTCTTTATCATCAACAAACCTAACATAATCTTTACAATCTGTTACAAAAATATTATTACTTTCTATATTTCCATCATTATCTTTTATTTCCACATACAAACTTTGAGACGTATTATATCCATATTTATCGGTTAATTTCTTAAATTCATCTGTACTAACATCTGATTTTAAACTTAACTTATATTCAAAATTGAAAATTCTATTAAACTGCAAATCTATAAAATAATTCATGCTATTCATCATTCCTAAACTACATACAATGAGCATTGCACAAGCTGCAACACCTACAATACCCGTAATTGTTCTTACTCTGTTTCTAAGCATATCTCTTATATTCCATTTAGTATTAAAACTCATCTTTTTGAACATTCCCATTATTGTTATATTTAAAGACTTACTTTTTACACTTGGTATTTCATTTCTTAAAGTATCAGCCATTTTTCTTTTAGAATCTTTCTCGTTGATAAATACGTAACAAATGATACACATAATACCACAAGAGCTGCAACCACGTATGAATCATTTTTGATTATTGGCACTCCATTTGGTATTTCGAAAAAACTCATTTTTAGTCCAATAAATACATTACCTATGAAATATCTACCCGCAACTAAGCCTAGTAAAGCAGCAATCAAAGAAATCTTTAACTTTTTAATAATCTTGCATTTATTCACCCACGAATAATTGCTACGCAATATTTCTGTGGAATTTATTTATATTATAGGAAATTCGAAAATTTTTCCTATAACACAGTCCAAAAAACGAGTGATTAATTTCACTCGTTTCTTTTAACTTTTTACAGCCATTTAAAATTTTCTCTTTCTAGCTGCTTCTGATTTCTTTTTCCTCTTTACACTTGGTTTTTCATAATGCTCTCTTTTACGAACTTCTTGAAGCACACCATTTCTAGCACATTGTCTTTTAAATCTCTTCAATGCGTCTTCTATATTTCCATTATTAACTCTTATCTCTGACATTAATTATTTCCCCCCTTCCGGTCATACATAAACTGTATGTGGGATTATTCCTTATAGGCTTTTTCATTACCTCAAACCCGATATACTTGTATATTATACTCTATCGTATCCTAGTTGTCAAGAGTTTTTTCGTTTTTCATCCAAATAAACTTATCTGGTTGCTTTCTTGCATTCCATCTAAAATTCCAAATTCTCTTAACTGATCTATGGTTGAATCTCCTATTTTTGCTCTTATTCTTATTTCATCTATTGACATAAATTCTTCTTGTTTTGCCGCATTATAAATCGACTCTGCTGCAATTGGTCCAAGCCCAGAAATAGCACCAAAAGGCGGTCTTATTCCATCATCTTCTACTAAAAAGTTTTTCCAATGAGACTTATATAAATCAATTGGTAAAAAATTTATTCCTCTTTCATACATTTCTAAAACTAGTTCTAAAACCGCATACATATCTTGCTCTTTTTTAGTCATTGCATTACCTTTAAGATCCAATTCCTTTATTTTATTTTTACATTTTTCTTTTCCCAAAACCATACAAGATGCATCAAAATTGTCTGCCGCCCTTATAGAGAAAAACGCACTATAATATGCCTTTGGAACATGAACCTTAAACCATGCTATTCTAAAAGCATTTGTAACATATGCAGCAGCATGAGCTTTTGGAAACATATATTTTATTTTTTCACATGATTTTATATACCAATCTGGAACATCATTTTCCTTCATTATTTGTTTGTATTCTTCCCATTTTGGTTCTTTCCCCTTTGCAACCTTTCCTTTACGAACTGTTTCCATTATTTTAAATGCCTTATTAGGATCCAATCCTTTTTTTATTAAATAAATCATAATATCATCACGGCAACATATTGCATCTTTTAATGTAACGGTTCCATTTGCAATTAATTCTTGAGCATTATTAAGCCATACGTCAGTTCCATGTGATAAACCTGAAATTCTAATTAATTCATCAAATGTTGTAGGTTTTGTATCTACTAACATTCCGTCTTACGAATTTAGTACCAAATTCTGGAACACCATAACTTCCAACTTTTGACCTTATTTGTTCTGGTGTTACGCCCAAACTTTCTGTAGAGCGAAACAAAGACATTGTTGCTTTATCATCTAATGGAACTTCTCTTGGGTCAATTCCAGTTATATCTTGAAGCATTCTAATAACAGTTGGATCGTCATGCCCAAGAATATCTAATTTTAAAAGATTTTGGTCTATTGAGTGATAATCAAAATGTGTTGTTATAATATCTGAAGAAGAATCGTCTGCTGGGTGCTGAACCGGTGTAAATTCATATATTTCTCTTCCCTTTGGAACAACTATAATTCCTCCAGGGTGTTGACCAGTTGTTCTTTTAATTCCCGTACATCCAATTGCTAAACGTGAGGCCTCTGCTTGACTTACAGGAATACTTCTTTCTTCAAAATATTTTTTTACATATCCAAATGCTGTTTTATCTGCAACCGTACCTACCGTTCCTGCCTTAAATGTAGTTCCTTTTCCAAAAATAACCTCTGTATATTTATGTGCTTTTGCTTGATATTCCCCAGAAAAGTTTAAGTCGATATCTGGTTCTTTATCTCCATTAAAACCTAAAAAGGTTTCAAATGGTATATCCATTCCATCTTTATCAAGTCTATGCCCACATTTTGGACAAGCCTTGTCTGGAAGGTCAAAGCCATTTCCATATCCATAATCTGTAAAATCTACAAATTTACATTTAGGACACCTGTAATGTGGTGGAAGAGAATTTACTTCAGTAATACCTGTCATATTTGCAACAAATGACGAACCGAACAGAACCTCTTGAACCTACAATATAGCCATCTTCGTTTGATTTCCAAACCAACTTTTGAGCTATTATATACATTACTGAAAAGCCATTTTTTATAATAGAATCTAATTCTTTATCAAGTCTTGTTTGAACCTCTGAAGGCAAATTTTCTCCATATAATTTATGTGCTTTTTCATATGCTATATCTTTTATTGCTTGTTCACATCCAGGAATATGTGGCGGACATTTTTCAGGCGAAATTGGAGAAATTTGCTCACACATATCTGCAATTTTATTTGTATTTGTAACAACAACTTCATATGCTTTCTCTTCCCCAAGATACTTAAATTCATCTAGCATTTCATTTGTAGTTCTTAAATAAAGTGGTGCTTGATTATCTGCATCTTTATATCCTTGTCCAGCCTCTAAAATTCTTCTATATATTTCATCTTGTGGATCTAAAAAGTGCACATCACAAGTTGCTACAACAAGCTTGTTTAATTTTTCTCCAAGTGCTACAATTTTTTTATTTATATCTTTTAGTGCTTCTTCGTCTCTTACCATTTCATTTCTTATTAAAAATTCATTATTACCTAATGGTTGAATTTCTAAATAATCATAACTATTTGCAATTTCTTCTATTTCCTCATCTGTTCTACCTAATTCTATCGCTTGATAAAGTTCTCCCGCTTCACACGCACTTCCTAAAATTAAACCTTCTGAATATTTTTTATACAAACTTTTTAATATTCTTGGCTTTTTGAAAAAATATTTCAAATGTGAAATAGAAACAAGTTTATATAAATTTTTAAGTCCAACATAATTTTTAGCTAAAATTATTGCATGATATGGTTTTAACCTTTTATATTCCTCTGCCTTTGCCTTTTCATCTTCACACTTTAAAGCAATATCTAAAACTTTTTTTGCTCCTCTTTCTTTTAATGTTTTCATCATTTCTTTTAAAATTTTAACAGTTGTGTCAACATCATCTAGAGCTCTATGTGCAACTTCAACTTTAATTTTTAAATGTTCCGCTATTTTTCCTAGTTTGTGCTTTTTTAGTTCTGGATATAACTTTCTTGCTAGAGGCAATGTGTCTACATATGTATAATCAAATTTATATCCTAAATTTTTTGCAACATTCTTCAAAAAACCTATATCAAAACTTGCATTATGAGCAACCAATACTGAATCTTTTATAAAATCTAATACTTTAGGAAAAAGTACATCTATTGTTGGACTATTTGCAACCATTTCATCTGTAATATTTGTAACTTCTTGTACCCTTTTAGGGATTGGTTTTTCCGGATTTACAAATTCGCAAAATTCGTCCACAACTTCCCCATTTTGAATTTTCATTATTCCAATTTCTGTTATTTTTTCTGTTTTAGCAGATAAGCCTGTTGTTTCTAAATCTAGCACACAATATGTTGTATTAATATTTTGACCTTTATCATTCACAACAACTGGAGAACCATCTGGTACCAAGTATGCCTCTACACCATATATTATTTTCATGTTTGGGTTATCTACACCTAAAAGTTTATGTGCCTCTGGGAAAGCTTGCACAACTCCGTGATCAGTAATTGCAACCGATTTCCAGCCCCATTTCATTGCTCTATTTATTAAATCTGTAGCTGACGAAATAGCATCCATTTGGCTCATCTGTGTATGCATATGCAATTCAACTCTTTTAACTTCTGCTAAATCTTGGCGCATTTTTCTTTTTATTCCTTCTGTTTCAATTATTGTATTTGCCAAAATCTCCATTTCATGTGTATAGTTGCTTATTCCAGACTTTCCTTCTAGCTTTACTCCTTTTGCAGAATTCAACCTTTTTACAATTTTCTTCTTTTCTTCAGGTTTTACAAATACTTTACATGAAATTGTGCTTGTTCCATCATATACATTAAAAGAAAGTAAAAATTTTCCACTTTTTAATTCTCTCTCTTCCATTGTGCCACTTAATATTTCCCCACTAATAGCTGCCATATCATCTTCAGGCGATATATCAACTACTTTTATAATATTTGTTTTCAAATTCTCATTTCTTCCATAAATTACTGGTGTATATTCTTCTAGCTCTTCAATAATTTTTGGTTCTTCTTGAGGAAGTGGAATTTTTTCTATATTGTTTTTAATTTCTTGTTCTTGACTATTTATTTTTTCTTCTCTTTGCTTGGCAATTTGCTCACCAATTGCCATATGCTCTAAAGCTTTTTCTATTGCCTGTTTTCTATTAAATTCCAATTTTTCTTTTAAGGCTATAGCATCTTGTTCATTTATATTTTCTATAAATTCTATCTTATACTTAAAGTTAAATAAATTGTTCATAATTCTTTCAAGCTCTCTATCTAACTTTCTTGCTCTTAAAAAATCAGCCCCCTTTATTTTCATATTTACTATTATTTTGGTTTTTTGAACATCTATGGTACTTTTTAAAAGTATCATGGGGCGCATTAAAGGATATTTATGTACCATGTAACAAATTAAGTTTTCCCATTCCTTTTCTATTGGCTTTATTGTAACATTTTCAAAATATGATATTTTCATATCAACATTAGAAAACTGAAAACGCTCTTTTAAAAATTTTTCTAAATACCAAAGTTCTTTTATTTCTATATATTCATTACTTGAGATATTAAGTTCTAATACATTTGCTTTTTTTATCAAATTTATTGAATTTATAATAGCGTCTTTTATATTACTATCTGTTTTATAGTCACTAAATACCTCGCCTATTAATTTTGCATTTTCCATTTTTGATCACATTCCTTATTGTTTATAATACAATCTAATTTTTTATGTTATAATTAATATATACCATTTTTTACAAAAAAACAAGCGAACAGTTTTATTTTAATAGCATAAATTTTAGAGTAGTTTAGATTAGGGATAATAGACTGTTTTCAAACTATAATCCTTATGTGGTGGAAACTCATATCTCTTTTTTATACCACTTTGCAAATTCTCTCATTGCATCAACCTCTTCATATTTTACTCTATTTTTTCTTTCTTCGTCAGACATTTGAGCCAGAGTTTTATCATAACCAAAAGGCTTAAAAATGTACCATAAATCAGACCACTTTTTATCAGTATTATTTCCTAACACATTTTTAGATAAAGTTCCTTCATGTTTCCCCATAAATTGATTCAAATTATTTCCATCATAATAAGATAGACATTCTGTAAATCTACAACTTCTATTATCTTTATTTTCCATTAATTTTAATATACCATTAATTCCAATTGTATCCAGTGCAAAATTAACAAAAGCTCTTGGAAATCCATCTAATTCATCTATCCAAAATCCGCAATCCAAAGATATACATGGTTTATTTACTAATTTATATGCCTCCATAACTTTATATTTTGAAATATATTTTATATCATCACTCCTTGGCTCTTCTAATTCATACTCAAATATATTAAAGCTTACTCCTTCTAGTTGTCTGTTAGCCGATTCTATCTTACCTTTATTATGTGTTACAAAAACTATTTCATCCATTAACTATTCCCCCTTGTATAAAATTTTTAAGTTTATTAAACCATTTATTATAATTTATGTCAATTTAAATCAGCAAAATTTCCAATAAATTTTTCATAAAAATATGATGCAATAAGAATATTCTTTTCAGAATACTCTTATTGCATTCAAACAAATTCTATCTCAACATTTATCTTTTAAAATTTTATTTTTCTTGCGGTTCCTGAAATCTTGGTATTATTTGCACCTTCCATAACAGCATTTTTAAGTCTTGTTTTTCTTTTAACTATATTGTCATACTCCCTTAAATTTGTCATGTTAGTTTTAGTTTCTGTTTCATGATAATGCCTTGCACCACTATTTCTATATTTTGAGTACATAGCCCAAAAGTAAATAATACCACTTAATAAAAATAGCCATGGCCAATTATTATCATCTGTTTTAGTAAACAACATTGCAATAAGCCCTAATAACTCAACAATTAAAGATATACCAACTAACTTTGGCATATGTATTGGTACACTTCCCATTGTTTCTTTTGTTCTGGCATTTACGGCAACATAATGAAGTAATGTTTTATCGCCCTTTTTTTGCATATAGCTATATAACCAAACTGGCAAATATGCAGACTTCCACTGTTGTCCTTTTATATTTAATTCTTCCGAATCCCATCTAACACCACGATCATACTTTTTCAATGTTTTATTAGCCGCAAACCTTACAACATCTTTAGACTGTTCTTTTACTAAATCCTTAAGTTCTTCAACATTTGTATCTCTTTTTTCAGATGTGTAACCTTTTATATAATTTGCATCCCATTTAACACAATTTTCCGTGTCAAAAGGCATTATAGAATTAATAATATTGTTTGTTTTATTTTTTGCACCAATATCTAATTTATCTTTACTTGATTCTACTGTTAAACCTTCTATTGTTAAGTCAAACTCTCTTTCAACATCATATAAATCCGCATCATAAAAAGTTTCTTCTGTATCATCATCTATTTTTTCTGTGTATCTAGCCACCTCATGCTCTCCTTGTCCTCTTAAATTTGCATGAGTATTAGCATCTACAATCATATATGGTAAATAAACTCCCATTACATTTTCAGTTGTAAATTCTCTTCTGAACTTCGGATGAGCAAAAAACTTCCTTTTACCTACAAAATTTTCAATTGAATCTTTAGCGTCTTTTTTTGTAATGCTAAATGGTAGAACTGTGTCTGGTACTGCTCCATTTGGAATTTGTTGATTTATAGATAATGTATTTCTACACCAATGACACCTTGCTTGTGTTACTTGAGCAGTATCAACAATAACTTCTGCCCCACAACTGCTACATTTAAGTGTAACCATATCATTTGTATCTGCAATTATATCAGACGCACCAGAGCCAATAATTTCTCCCTCAAGTTTGCTAATATCTTGTTCCATATTATCCATTTTTTCTGGTTCAAATTCATATCTACAAAAATTACATCTTAATTTTCCATTTTTAACATTTAAAGAAATATCTGTCGCACCACATTTAGGACATTTATTTTGACCATCTTTAGCATTAACATCTGTTTTCACAACTTTTGCTTCATTTTCTTCCATACCTTATTTTCATTCCTTTCTAAGGTACAGTTCAAGTTGAAAAATTAAATTTTCAACCTTTACTCCCCTTTTGGTTTTAGTTCTTATATGCCTAATACCTTTTTCTTTGCCTCATCAAACTCTTCCTTAGAAATAACTCCATCATCAAGTAATTTTTTTAATTTTCCTAGTTTTTCATATGGATCTTCTGCTGTTTGTTGTTGTGGTTGATTAACAGGTTGTTGATATGCTCCCATAACATTATTTGCTGCATTCATGCCCATTCCCATAAATGCCATACCTGAACCTCCTCCATTTTCTCCTGCTGCTTGAAACCCTCTAGCTACAGATTGTTGCATAAACGAATTTCCTCTAGCACCTGATAAAGCGTCTGCTTTTTTAACATCACTAAGCAATTTTTTTGAATCCTCGTCATATTCAATTGCTGTAATTGCAACTTTAACAATTTCAAGACCTCTTCCAGATTTCCATAAATATCCTTCTTCAACTGCTTGTGATAAGCTTTTAGCAAACCCAATTTGATCTCCTTGTATTCTTGACATACGGTTTCCTCTACTTGGGTCATTTGTATAATTAGAAAATGCTGCAGATAAGCTTCCCACTACTTCATTAAACAATTGCTCTCCTGCTGGATTATCCATATCTGCAAGATCAAAAACTTCTGCATCAGGTCTTAAAAATTCCATTGGAACAAAATTCTTTATAAATAATATTGGGTCTATAATTTTCATTGTATATGTACCTCTTGTAATTGCACCAACTTGTGTTCCTAAAAATGCATCATCCCAAAATATTTCAGATTGTGTTCCAAATTTATTTCCTGGTATTTCTTTCAAATTAACATATATAACCATTTGCTCTCCACCAGGTACTCCACCGAATTTAAATCTTTCCCAAGATGTTTTTAATGTTGAAGATATTATTCCATCTCCTGCAAAAAAGGATTTAGAATTTTGGTCATCTGATGAATAAACAAATCCACCTGGTTCTGTAATACAGCCTGTTATTGCACCATCTTTCATTGTAATTAATGCTGTACCTTCTGGTACTACTATCTTGCTTCCATTTGTTATAATATTTTCTGAACCTTTTGTATTTGAACCTCTTCCATTATCAGTTTCTTTTCTTTCTGCTCCAAAAATTGCAGCTGTTGCTGGCACATCACTTCTTGGCACAATAAAATCTTTCCATTGATCTGCAAATGTTCCTCCAAGTGCTCCTGTAAATGCTTTAATAAATCCCATATTAAAATCAATCCTTTCTATTATTTAATTCTATTTATGTTTTTATATTTTATGTTCATTGTTACAATATAATTATAATATATAAGTTAACAAAAGTTTATAGTTTAAAAGTCATATATTTTCTAAAATATTTTCCGCTACATTCCTTCCTGCTCTTGCTGCAAAAGCAACTGTTTTTGCTTTTCTTTCTGTAATGTCTCCTCCTGCATAGACCTTTGGATTAGAAGTTTTATAATTCTCATCTATTTTTATAAAACCTTTTGAAGTTAGCTCTAGTCCTAAATTTTCCACACATTTTTCTGTTTTGGAACCTAGTGCCATAATAACATAATCTACATTTAATTCATAATTAGTTCCTTCCACATTTATAGGAGAAAGCCTTGTTTCATTTTCTTTTTGAACAAGTTTAGTTTTAATTAATTCAACTTTTTCAACCTTTTTATTTCCTTTTATTTTTAATATATTATTTTTAAACCAAAACTGAATTCCTTCATTTTTTGCATGTTCCACTTCTTTATCTTCTGCTGGCATTTGCTCTTCTTCTCTTCTATAAACAATAATTACATCTTTAGCACCTAATCTCTTTACTGTTCTTGCAACATCAATTGCAACATTGCCACCACCATTTACCAAAACCGTTTTTCCTTCATATTTTGGATGACAATTATATTCTAGCAACTCATTTGCTCCATAAACACCTTCTAAATATTCCCCTTCAATTCCCATATTTAGAGAAACATTTGCTCCAAATGCCAAAAAAACAAAATCATATTTATTTTCTAACTCTTTTAAAGTTACATCTTGTCCTATTTTTTTATTATATTTAACTTCAATTCCTAAATCTAATATTTTTTGAATAGTAGATTTTACTATATGTTTTGGTAATCTAAATTCTGGTATCCCATAAACCAAAAGACCACCTAAATAATTATTTTTTTCATATATTGTTACTTCTGCTCCTGCTTTTGCTAAAAAAGCTGCACATGTAAGCCCTGCTGGTCCTCCACCAACTATTGCAATTTTTTTATTTATTTTTCCAGATTTTTTCTTTATTTTAAAATTATTTTTTATTGCATAATCTCCTATAAAAGCTTCTAGCTCTCCGATTTCTACCGGTTCTCCTTTTATTTTTCTTACACACGAGCCTTGACATTGCTTTAAATGTGGACATATTCTACCACATATTGCTTGTAAAACTGTTGTATTTGTTAAGGTTTCATATGCCTGCTCATATTTTTCTTCTTTAAGTTGTTTTATAAAAGTTGGTATATCATTATTTAATGGACAGCCATTTTTTGAACATGGCTTTAATTTACAATTTAAACAATACTCCGCTTTTTTTCTTATTTCATCTGTCATTTATATTCTCCCCATCTGTATTTTTTCTTTTTATATCATTTTCTTCTTCATACCTTTGGCTAAATTTTGTAAACAATCTTCTTGTTACAGGTGGAAAATCCTTTTCTGTTATAAAATCTGTGTCTGCAACAACATAATCTCCTTTTTTCAAAGGGGCTTCATCCCTTCTTATTCCTTTAGTTTGTATTGACATTTCATTAAAAGGTAAAACTTCTTTTTTCATGTTTCCAACTCTTAATTCTCCTGTTTTATCGTCTTTTACTAAATCCATTACTTCTGTTTCATAATTCATAACATTATCTTCTAAAAGCTGAACAACATTTTCTTTTTTTATATCATACCAATTAATGCCACTTGATTTATAATCTTTCCATACCATATATAAAATTTCTTCAATCTGCTCTTCTGTCATATCTTCATACCATTTTGCGTTTTCAAATGGCTGAATCTCAACAAAAAGCCTTGGTACTTTTTTATTTTCTACTTTTTCTTCTTTATTTTTTAAATTTGTTTGAATTCTTAAAACAGATTGCAAAGTCCTTCTATGCCAATCACATTCATTAAATCCTCTTTCTTTTCCAACTTTATAGACATATTTTCCAATTTGAATAGCAACACTATATGCACCCATGCCTATAATTTTTATATCTTCATTTCCAGAAATTCTTCCTGCTTTTTTCTCATGTTCTATTACTTCTTTCATTAGTTGTTTAACTACATACAAAGAAACATCTTCATTAATCATATTTTTCCATATCTCGTCCCAATTAATTTTGCTATTATCTAAAGCCCCTCTTTTACTCATTTCTTGTAAATACAGAAGCAATTTATTTCCAACATGATGAAAATCTGACCTAGTATATTTTGACTCTATGGCATTATCATTTTCTAATTTTTTTATTATTTTATCTTGATACTTTATAGCTATTTCTGGATCCAAAATACCTGTTAAATAATTTACTGTATTATATGTAATAATACTATCAAGCAATTCAGGATCTTCTGTATTTAAATATTTAAAATATTCAAACAAACATGCCGAAAAACTTTTTAATACTGATTCATCAGCAAAGCCTAAATCTTTTGCAATTGCAATTACTCTTATTAACCCTAATACATCATGTTTATGTAATTGCTTTAAAGTGTCAGCATTTACCTTTTTTAAGTCATCTGAAAATAATTTGCATAATTCTTCACTTTTTCCCTTTTTAAAACTCCTAAAAAATGTATTAGCAAACAATATTTTATCTTGAATAGTATTTGTTTGATTATATAAAATTATAATCACTTTAGAATTATTATTTAAGGCTTCTCCTATTTTTTCTTCATCATATCCATATTTTATTTTTAAAGCCTGAATATATTTTTTCAAGTTTTCTATTTCGTTTGATTGTTCCATATACCCTCCTTACATACTTTTTATAATATTTTACCATAAAATGTTATAAAAAGAAAAGAATATTTAAAAATTTGTATTTATACTGCTTTCTGTTGCCTATATGAATTAACTTTAAATTCATTCTTTCCATCAAATTTTATCATAATTACTTTTGTATAATTTTCTTCACACGGCATACCTATTTCATCAATTATCAAACTTGCCTTGTATTTATTTAAAGTATCAAATGTATTCAAAAATCCCATGCCACTTCCACCTTCATCTAAATGAGTTGAACTTGGCTTTTTTCCTAAAGTTTTAAGAGTTTCTTCTTTAAATTCTATTCCAGAATCATATATGCACACACCATAGCAATCATCTATTTTACCCAATTTTACTAATATACTTTTATTAGAATTTTCTGAATGTTTTACTGCAATAATTGCATTTTTAATATGGTCTGCAAGCAAAATTTCTAAAGTTTCTTTATTTATAACATTATTTATCATTTTATAAATATTGCCACATATTTGTAAATCAAAACGAATTTCATTTTTATAACACTCAAATTGCATATATCTAAACATATTGTCTATTAATTCTATATTTGTTTTAGATAATTGAGTCATAACTTCTTTTCCATACAATTCTTTAGATAAGTTTTCCACATCTTGTTTTATTTTGTTGATATCTTTAGAATTTTTACTTTTTCTTAATTCACTTATTTGAAACTCTAATGCTTTTTGTCTATGCACCAAAGAATGACTTCTTTTACTAGCTTCTAAATTCTCTTTTTCGGCTTTAGCAAGCTCTTCTTTAGTTTTCGCTAATTCCTCTTTTGTTTCATCTAGGTCTTTAATTAATAGCTTTTGCTTGTAGTAAAGTTTATATGCTTTTATAATTGTTATTATCATCGCAACAATAAAAATAATTATGAATACAACCATTTCTTTAGCAAATTCAATGCTTGAATTTGCTAGTATTATTGTGGATAATATTATAATTGCACTTATATTTAAAATTAATATATCTATATATTCACTTTCCGTCTTTCCATTAAAAAACGAAAAACCATATTTAATTTTCTTATTTCCTAATATTTTTATCAGTACAATTAAATGTATTATTGCAATACTACATAAAGTTATAACATCACTTTCAATACCAATAAATTTGTTTAATACATATAATACTGAAACAGAAATAAAGAAAACTATATAATTAATAGTTAAACAAAAAATTGTTATTATTAATGAATTTCCTACCTTATTATTATTTAAATTTGAAAATATTATTGAAAGCAAAAAAATTAAAACTGTCATTACTGTCAAGGAATTCATACTATTTTTTATTATTGTAATTATAACTGAAATAACCATTAAAAGTACTATTGTTATTATTTTTTCTTTTGGTATACATTTCTTTTTATTTATTGATTTTAAAAAAGTATAAAACGTACATATATTAATGAAAAAAATTTTCAATAAATAACTAAATTTTGAAATATCACTCAAATTCATTTTTTCACCCCTCTTTATTTATTATATAACACAAAAAAAATATAAGCAATATTTTTTTTATTACTTATATTTTTAACAAACTAGTATTTTATTTTAAAAATTAAAAACGTGCTGAATATTTTAATATATCAAAGTTGTCAGCCAATTTTGATATATTATTTTAGAAACACCGCGTAAGCGACCAAAC
>ERZ827156.1908-NODE-1908-length-22930-cov-4.267760_pt1 | contig 22930 bp, 50 predicted proteins | sample MGYA00519919_ERZ827156 | MGnify/ENA primary metagenome ERZ827156 (study PRJEB31778, sample SAMEA3449269) | human gut metagenome | biome: human gut; feature: human-associated habitat; material: faeces | place: United Kingdom | collected 2010/2012 ...
ACATCCACAGTGACATCGAAGGAGGCACAATAGTACATGGCCTTTCCCTGAGGCGCAGGCATGTTGGCGATGGTGGAAGTGGGCCACTGGGTGGTAAACTCGGCAGTATTCCATCCGGCCTGAGGAGCAGTGCCGTCAATATGGTATCTCCAGGGAGAATTGCTTGAAAGCGTAGTTTGAGCCGCAACTAGACTATCATTCAAATTCCATATTCATTACCTATTGAAAAGAATAGCAGCAGCATATCCAATAAATTGTTCAAATAAGCCGTAAGTAAAGAAGAGGTGGGATCCCCACAATTACCACTCACCTTCACATTCCAATTCTTGCGGCCCACCTTTGTCATCAAAACGCCCATAACACTGTTCTCTGGTGGAAAGGAAAGAAGACTTCCTCTTTTGCGTAAATCATCGCTCTTACAATCGTTATCTGAGGTCGCTCTCTCTTCCTTTTGAACTGGTGTGTCATGGATTGCAAGCGTCCAATGAACGCTCGAGCGTTCCCAGTGCAGGCGCAAGGGAATTGGAATGGCTGCGAGCATTCCGCCGCAGCGTCGCCCTGTAATCCGCTTCCTTCCATTGCACAGCCGTCCTTGGGGCAGTATCATCAAGTACGTCGTGGTGCGATTCATTTCCATCGTAGGCTGTGACACCGCCTTCCTTTTCGAATCCAAATGGGCTTCCGCGATACAACGCCACTTATTCGAGTCAGACAGGGATGATGAAAGCGCAGCCGCAGTTTCCGCCCTCCAGTCTTCTGCAATTGCAGTTCACTCCTCCTCCTCTGGGTTACATGGGTAATGTGCTGCGTGGAATGGTCACACGCAGAGAGCCCTTCAATGCGGTCATCCCTGTACTATCCCGATTCTTCCAAGCGCGTGTGCATGTTTTCCTCTCATCGCATGCCGGGAGGGATCTACCGCTCTCGGAGCGTCGTTGTCCCGTTCCAGTCCTCTATTGAGGAATTGGCCACGCAGCAGCTCCAGAGGAACGAGATGGATGGTATCATCCCCCCGCAATCCAATGCTCCTCTCAACACCACGAAGAACGTGAGGAAGCCTCCCCATGCTGAGATCTAGTACGCTCTCCTGCTTTCGCAGCAGTTTCCTGCGTGGACGGCAGAGAACATCAAGATGATGCTGTTTGCGATGTACCGTGTCCTCCTTCAGTCTCGACCCGATGCGCCGAACGAGATGATGATCCAGATCCCGCTGACGTGTCGCTCCCTACTGCCGATGCTGCTATTCCATTTCGTGGGCTCTGGTGGTGGATGTGATGATTAGCGAGCAGAACAGCTGCAGGACGGGAATGCGGTGAAGTTGGCCATGCGCCAGCTTTCTGCGCAGCAGCAGGTGATGAAAGATGATTGTCCCGTGATTCAGCCATCATCCATCCTTCGATGTATGACGTTTGTAATTCTGATGATTCGAGTAGTGAGGCGCTCGGCAGACCCCTTCAAACGGTCTGTGCTCGTTCAGACGATCATCAAGGAATTGGACAGCAACGACATCAAGAAGGATTTCTATCTGACCGAGTTTCTGAGCTGTCTCTATTTCGCCATTCCATCTATCCGCCCTTCGTTCATCGACGCATTTCATCTCGTGTTTCTGGACCAGGTGGAACTGTGTGCCATGTCGGAAGAGCAATGCAATTTGGGCGAGCTTTCGCAGTTCATCATCAGTACACGCAACACGCAAGGATTGGATTCGTCTTCGTGGAGTGACGAAAATAGTCCCGTGTTTGGTCCGGAACGGATCGGGTTTTGCTGCCACAAGCGCCTTGAGTTTCTGCTCCGTTTCTGCTCGAGGTACTTCATTCGGCCCTTTCCGGTCCCGTTGCTCAAGTCCATTCTCGGCTTCTTCCGCACATCGATGATTCTGGTAATCGCGCTTCGATCTCCTCACCGTTAGTCCTCCTTCAACTGTGTGTCGAAATGTCTGTACTCTGTCGTCATTACGCAGCCCGAACTGGCTGACACAATTGGCGCCTTTTTCTGCCAGAGTTGGCCTTGGCGGGATTCTTCGCGAGAGCTGCTGTACCTGCGGCAAATCGAGTGCACCTTCCTCATTATTCCCCAGGACTCCCAGCGGCGGTTCTTCGCCCTCCTCTTCCCGCGGTTGCGGAAATCGATGGAATCCACGAACCGGTTTGTATCCCTACAAAGCATTCAGTTTATCATGCGTATCATCCAGAACTACTTGAGCGTGCTGAGTAGTGCGGTGGGAGTTGAGAGAGGCGGTGATGATTAGATGGTGACTTCTCTATCCGAAGTGCTGACTTCCCTACAGAACCACTGGTGCGACACAATTCGTGAGAACGCCAGCATCTGCTTGAAGACGCTTCTCGTGCGTGTTGAGCTTCGCTCTTCGTCGGAGGAGGATGAAATGAGAGGCCGCTCCGAAGCCTTCACTTCTTGATTGTATTTAGCTCCTGTTTGTTACAAACAATTCTTCTTGATTAGCTCCTGTTTGTAACAAACAAATCACCGCGTCCTCTTCTCCGAATAGGTGGCCAGCGTGCTCCCCGAGAACGTGCTCTATTCCTTAGCCACAAATCTCTCCCCTACCGCCTCCTTAATCTTCTTCGTGAGAGAAGCCATCTTTCCCTTCCTTCCCCGCGCTGTTTTCTCCTCCACGTCCTCCTTCATCTTCTGCCTCTCCTTCCTGTCCATTTCCTGCGCCTTCTCCGATAATGTCTAATGCTCACTTCCGCGCTGCAGAACCACCTCCGTGAGAATGTACTTCAACCGCTCGGAGTCATTCAGGTACTTCATTCCCGGAATGCTCTCCATCTCCTTCCGATTCAATCCCTTCGTGATATTCACGAGAACCTTGTACGTATAGCCCTGCGCCATCAGATACCGCTGTCTGTTCAGCGCGTTTCCCACTTCCTACACCTCACCACCCATTCTCTCTCCCACCTTCGTGTCGCGGCTCACAAGCGTGTAGAAGAACGCTTGCGTGCCCGCACACAATCCCATCTTCGGTCGCAGAATGCGACCCAGTCGCTGCGCCTCCTGCCTCCTCGAACCTTCTTGGCCCTGCACTTGGATCAGCACCGTCGCTTCGGGCAGGTCAATCGATGTGTCTCCGATCTTCGACAAAAACACGATATTTTGTGTCGTGCTCTGACGAAACTCTGCCAGCACGCGCTTGCGCTGCGATTCTGCCGTGCTGCCGTCCAGCACCGGATAGCCGAAAATCTCCTTGAATTTGGTCAGGGGATAGATGGAGTCGCAAAACACCAGGATCTTGTCTCTATCCCTCACACCCCAACAATTTGACTACCCGCGCTTGGCGTGCAGGCCCAGCAAGAAGGCAAGTGCGCGCAGTTTCTCAGGGTTCATCACCGCGAGGAGTTTCTGTTTGTTGTATTCCGACGTGTTGAGATAGGTTCGATAGAAGTCGGATTGCATGTCGCACCACACCTCCAAGCACTTCACCGGTGACAAATACCCCTTCTATTTCTCACCCCCACATCCCAACAATTCACGTTCGTGAGGTCCATCCAGTTGGCTTCGTACAGCTTGGGCCCGATCAAATAGTCCAGATCGGCGATCTTGCCATCTTCTCTCACCAGCGTAGCGGTCAGACCCAGCTTGCAATGCGCCTTGACCGTTGTCACCACGGTTTGAAAGGACAGCGCAGGACACACGTGCACCTCGTCCAGCACTAGCAGGCCCCACTCACGCTTGGCGATCTCGTTCAGCAACGCTTCGCGTTCTTTCCGAATCTTCTTTCCTCGCACGAGTTGATAGTAGGTGGTGATCAGAATGCACGGATTCGTTAGCGTATCCTTCAGGTAATCCCCACTCCGTTAACCCACCGTCGTGTTCTTCACCATCATTCGGATCTGTTCCTCCTTCACATCGCAGAAGGCGAGGAAGCTGTCTTTCCACTGCGCTGCGGACAAGTTGCTGTTACACACCACGATGCAACTCTTTTTGATCGTGGCACATGCCGTGATGCCCACCAGCGTCTTGCCCTACTCGTGATGTGTGTGGTTTGTTCTCACCGCACCGCAGGGCAGGACGATCAGACCGGAGCGGGCGCGGCCGTTGCCAAACATCTTGTTGAGACAGCGTTCTTGGTAGGGGCGGACGTGCGTTGAGGGGAGAAGGTGGATGCGGAGATTGCGATTGCGCTGCGGGTGAGAGAGAGAGGAGGAGGTGACGGTGTCGCTGTGGAAGTCGTACTCCTCAATCATGGGGTATTGATGCTCCTTGGAGATTTGCTTGACTTTGGTGGCCTTGGGGTGTGAGTGATGTGCTTATTCGTGTGATGTGATGAGTGATGTGATGAGTGATGTGATGAATGAACCACAAAAACTCACTTCATTATCGCGAATGCGGAAGGACACGAGCACTCTTCTCTTCTCCAAATCGTCCTCGTCGTCGTCCTTCGCTGTGATGTCCTCTTCCCCATCGCTCATCAATTCCGGATCACAATTCTGCACGATCATCATCATCTCCACAAACCCACCAAAACGTCCAGATTCTTCTCATTCTCTTCATATTCAGGTTCTTCTTCAATGTCCATGTCCTGCTCCTAGCAATCACCCCATCAACAGAATGCAACATCATCAGAGATGCGGTACTCATCAATCTCACGAATCTGCAACAATCGGTTCTTTATCGATTCATTCTTCGCCTCCACGTACCATGAAGGCCCCATACACACAATGCGCTCAGGATATTCGATAGTGGCAGTTGCGAAGGACCAGCTTCACTTTGCCGAACGTTGCCGTCTTGCTGCGGATGTGCCGCAACATGTCCTCCGTCAGTGTCACTTTTGACAAGCTGTCCAGTTTCCGGATAATGCCCTCCGTGTCCAGACCCACGGACACCGCGCCGTAGAGGGAAGAATCGGTGATGCGGTACTCGTGAATGAACTGCGGTCTTGACAGCGGCTCCGCGATTGCAGTCAGAAAATCGGTGGCCTAGGAATCAAAAGCATGCAGAAGCCGTGCTTGCTCGTAGTACTTCGAAGACACATCCAGATATATATGAAAGTTGGGACACACCCAAAGAGGCTTATTTGCATGGCTTGTTTTCAAATGCAGCATGCTGAAATCGATTTCCCCAGAAGCGAAGTCTACTCTCAAAGAATCCTTGCATTCCTCACCTTCATCGTATTCGTCGGCCATATCCAACTCCACCTCATCATCAAAGTCCACATCCTGGAAATGACAAGCAGGAAGTTATTTTTACGGCATTTTCAGCATCTTCATAATCGTCATCGCGCGCATACCGGGGAGCCATGACAGGGGCAACACTTCTTTGTCCGTTGTTCCATTCCATTATTTCGTTGCTGTTGATTCCAACTTCATGTAGAATGTGTTGCTATGTTGGTACGGTCTAATATTGTGGTAGAGTGAACCATGTCTGTTGACGCTTCTCTTCTTGCTTCTCTGGAAGGCCCTGACCCGGTGGCGATGCTGACGAAGGCGGTTGAAGAGAATCCCGATGACTTTGATTCCTGGACCAAGCTGTTGGGCAATATGGACAATCAGGTCGCTTTCGCGAGTGAAGCATAATGGATAGAGTATAGCGACTGTTCGTAAGTACTACGACCAGTTCCTGACGCGTTATCCCCTCTGCTACGGCTATTGGAAGAAGGTATGCGTGTTTCGTTTCGCCGCTGATGGATAGTACAGCGAGCAGGAGACAAAGCGTGGAAATTTGAAAAACCCCGAAACAATTCAGCGCGTGGCGAGTATTTGGTCTCGCGCTGCCAACGCGGCTCCCTACTGCGTCGTACTGTTTCGATTATGTAGCTCATTGGATAGGACATCTGGATTTATTATATGGCCTTTGCGACTGTGTATATCCCCGAGCAGTGCAAGGAGTGGTCGTTCCATCCGCTCTCAACCGTAGACTCTTCGAGAAGGCCGTTTCGTTCGTCGGCACCGATCCCAAGAGCAGCAAACTGTGGGACAATTACATCATGTTCGAGACCTCTTGCGTATGCACTCCTTCACTGGTTGACTGGTAGAACACCCCCAAGACGGTCGCCATGCTCTACAAGCGAATCCTTTCCACTCCCTTCCGCGATGTTGGTAATTATTGGGATCCCTACATGGGGTTCGCCTCGCAGCAAACCGTCGAGATTCTGGGCAGTGAGGAGGAGGTGAGCACGCTGGTGACGGCGTACGACTCGAACGAGCGCAACAAAATGAGTGGGTTTTGGCGGGAAAAGTGAGGGTCAGAGAGCGACGAGGACCGTCAGGTGGAGCTGAAACAGATGCTGATCGATGCGCGCAAGGCGGCGTTCGACGTGGTGGCGTGTGTGGTGTGTGAGGCATAGGCGACGCTGGAGAAGGTGAAGGCGCGGAAGCCGTTCGAGGACGGGTTCAAGCGACTGTACTTCCACGTGAAGCCTGTGGGGCAGAACGACCTGACGAACTGGAACAAGTACCTGGATTATGAGCTGATTAATGGAGATGTGGTATGTGATGTGGTTTGTGTGTGATGTGGTTTGAGTGTGATGTGATGAGTGATGTGAAAACAGTGATGAACTATCAAAGAGTGTGTGACATGCCCTGACCACCCAACGCCCACTCACCTCTCAGAACAGCATCACCATCCTCTTCGAGCGCTGTCTGATCCCCTGCGCCTACTACGAGCAGTTCTGGGTTCGCTACGTCGCCTGGTGCGTACGCCTCCTCCTCCTCCTTCACTCTAGCACATCGCCCGCGGCGCGCAGGACTGTCTCACCATCATCCAACGCGCATTGGAGTCCTACCTGCCTCAAAGCGTGAAGCTGATCATGATGAAGGCAGAATTCATGGAGGAAATGGGCAGTGTGGAGGAGGTGAAAGGCTTCCTGAACGACATCGTCGAGAAGAAATGTCCTGAGCTTCTCGAAGCCATGGTGTTCTATGTGGAGTTTCTGTTGAGACACGACGATCGCGACGGCGCGGAAGAACTGCTCGAACGCTTCAGCACCGAAGGTGAGTGGTGGGGATCCCCCGTTTTCGAGCTCACGTGATGTAGACCACGGCGTGGAGGCGAACGCGTTCATTCTGGTGTACATGTGCAACTATTACTGGAAGGTGCGTCACGACTTCACGATGGCCCGATCGCTGTTCACCTCCAACATCGATCGCTGCCAGAAATCCCTCCTGTTTTGGAAGTTCTACCTGAACTTCGAGTACTCGAGCGCGGAGAAGACGGCGGACGCGCTGCTGGGCTTGTTGCACGACTGTCTGGCGAGCCAGCTGGAGTACGCGGACAAGCTGGTGATGTACGAGCTGTACATTCACTACTCCTCCACCATCTGCACGTCTGTCGGCGTGCTCACGCGGCTGAAGGCGGACTATGATGTGTGGAAGCTGGCGGCGCGCGCGGAGCAGGAGAAGAAGGAGGCGGAGCGCGAGAGTCAGAAGCGCAGCGCTAGTGAGGCGACGTCCGCCGCGCCCGTGGCAGCGCCCACCATGGGAGTGAATCCGCAGATGGCAGGTGCCATGCAACCTGCCATGCAGCAAGCTATGCAGGGAGGCATGCCGGCGGGCGTGCCGATGGACCCGAACAGCCCGGAGTACGCGCAGTACTACTACCAGTACTACTACCAGTACTACGGGATGAACTACCCTGGACAGCAGGCGCAGGCGGGACAGACACAAACGCAGGGCTTCAGTGCGTGACTTGTTTGTTGAACAAACGCTCCAACTGTCCTCTTCCATCAGCGCCGCGTCGCCGGAGATGGTGATCATCGAGTAGGCTTTGGACACGTCCTCCTCGGCGGTCTCCTGCGGCAGTAGGTGAAACGACAGCAGCGCGTTGCCGCCGATGCACTTCACATGCGCCTTGGTGACGGCGATCACCTCCAGCAAGAACTTGTGGCTGTAGTTGTTGATGGCCGTCTCCTCCAGCGCCGTGCTGCCCTCGCGGATGAAGTGCAGCACCACCAGTCCGCAGTACTTCTTCACGCGGTAGCCGTTGATGCGCGCCAGTGGCGTCAGAAACACAAACGACGGCGGGAACAGGCGCTTCATGCCCGTCTCCACACGCGGCAGCAGCGCCTCTGCAGGCAGCGCCAGGTTCTCCTCAGAAGGCTGGTCGGGCAGGTCGTGTACCGCCACCATGTTCTTCAGCACGACGTTCTGAGCGGGGTCGAAGGAGATGAGCGTCGTCATACACACCTCCACGATGTTCTTGCCGGGCAGGCGCAGCTGGACGTCGAGGCCGGTGAGCGTGCAGGGGCCGGTGTTCTTGATCTTGTAGCAGAGGCGTTGGGCCATGTTGAACAGCAGTTGGTTGAGCGCCGCGGAGTTGTTCAGGAGGTTCGCGCGCTTGAGGAGAATCACAGGACGGTAGTCACGATGTGGTGTGACGGCAGATTGGTTATGAAGGGTGTGGAACACAATTCCTAATGTGAAGAAGAGAAAACAACAACAACCCGTGTCGGGGAGCCAGGGAAGGTAATTGGAGACGAGATCGGAGAAGTTGGAGTTGGGTTCGATGATGCCGTTGTCAGGGTGAACCTCGCACACCGTGGGCACCTCGTGGTCCTTGAAGTGGCGAGCCGACTCGATCTCGTCGTCGGAGGAAGAGGAGGACGACGACGACGCAGAAGAAGAAGAGGAAGAAGAGGAAGAGGAGGAGGAGGACGACGACGACGAGTCGCGTGTGTCGGTCAGGTCGACGGAGGACTTGCTCAGTTTCACGAACGACGATGGAATCGAATCGCTGCGCCGCACGGGGACCTCGTCCTCCTCCTCCACCATCTCCAGCGATGCTGGATGGTAGTTCATGCTTTGAATCCGCTGCAGCTTGCGGCGCTGCAGACGGGCCTTGTGGCGGCGCAGCTGGCGCTCGGCCTGTGCTTTCTGCTTCTCGAAGGCTTCGAGCCACTCCGCCTCCTGCTTGGCGCAGAGCGGTTGGAGGAGAGCGAAGCGGCGCGACTGGAGGGCCATCAGCTCGTTCTGTGAGTGAGTGGAGAGAGGAGAGGCGACGGAGACGCGGACATAGGCGGAGGTAGGGTCGAAGTCGCGGAAGGGAGACTTGATGCGGAGGACCTCCGGGCTGGGCAGGCCGGGGATGTACACGGCGGAGCCGGTGATGGCGCCCACCAGGAGGGAACCTCCGATCTGTGGGGTGTGAGTGTGCTTTGCTCATGGGGTGTGTGATGTGATGAGTGATGTGATGAGTGATGAGTATTGTGATGAGTGATGTGATGAGTGATGTGATGAGTGATGTGATGAGTGATGGGATGAGTGATGAGTGATGAGTGATGAGTGATGAGTATTGGTAAAAACTGTGATGAATGATGAGTATTGTGAAAACTGTGATGAGTGATCATACAAGCATGATAGAAATGATGGAATCACAACAACAGCAACAACACCACATACCTCCATCTCCACCTGAATGCCAAACACCGCGTTGCAATTCAGCGCATTCATCTTCGCGATCAGCTGGTTGTACAGACGCAGCTCAATGAACGGCATACGCCCCGAGATGCTGTTCGCATCGTTCTCGCGCGTGTCGTACTCCGACTTCATCTCGCTCACACAGCTCTGGATGTACACCGGATCGCCCACCGTCTCCAGTCCCGCAGGGATCTCCGTCGTCGCCAGCACCACCTAGCTCTGACCACGCATCACCGCACCCAACGAAGGGAACAAAGGCCTGTTGACAGCGCGCGCAGCGTTCCAGTTTCATGTCCTTGAAGAGTGTGTGATGTTTCTCCGGATCCACGTGGATCTGATCGTCATCGCTTCTCACCACATTCACCGCAGCACAAGGGCATTTGATGCCACGTCGCTTCTTCTCCTTCTTCGTCTTTCTGCTTCTCATTCCCGCCATTGACGCTCACACATCCAGCTTCACCGCCGTACCCGTAGCACTCAACAAACACACATCGCCATCAATACTGCAGGTTTCCCTGTATCCCAACACCACATCCGCGCCAATGCGCAAAGTGTTCGCCTTCACCTCGTCGCGTAATGCCTCCCACCACTCATCTCGCGTGTTCACGTCGATCAGTGTACTGTGGAGTTTGCCGATGAACTTGACGGCGCGCGAAGCGACGATGTTATTGATAGAGTAATTGAAGGACTCGGGAAGGGAGTGGATGGATAACAGCTCGATGGACTGCGCGTTCAGTGATGGGCTGAGGGTCATGATCATCAAGGACTGCTACAAAAGACTGTCGGTTTTGTTCTTGCGGTCGTCACTGGTTGTGTTGTATAACCCGTATAGACGCGAACTACTCTGAAGCCACCGCCACACGCTCACTTGTCGATGCCCTTGGAACGCTTCCGGTCACTTCTGTCTAGGGGTCAGGCATACCATGGATCACTGTACACACAATCTCGCGGGTCTGGATTTCGCACACCTCCGCCTGCTTGTGCTTGCTCTCCTTCTTCTTCTTTCCATCCTCGTCCTTTCCCGCCGTCGAGTTCACCTCGCTCCCATCATCATGCTGCATTGCGATCAGCTCCTCCTTCCGCTGAATCCTGTGCTCTTACTCCTCCCTTTGCCCATTACACGCACGCCGTTCCGTACGCTCGGCCCACGATACCCGAATCTCCCTCCATGTCGAAAAACTGTTGGTACCCAAACACGGCATTCGCACCTCGCTTCTGCGCCTGCTTGCCGATGTGGCGTCGCAGCTGCATTCTACCATCAAGGAGAAGAACAAGCAGAACGAGAGATTGTAGAGTTGTTTCTGACGCTTCTCATTACTCTTCTGGGAGGAGCGGAAGCGGTCCTCGAACTCGAATTCGGGGTCGTCCTCCACAATTAAATCTTCCACGAAACCGAGGATGCTCAACACCTGCACAATGAGGAATGCGCGAATCACGGACTCTGTACTGGTTTGCATCCGGCGCATTGCTTGCAAAGATGAAGATTCCCGGAGAGCCCTCCTCTGATTGCTAGTCGTGACCGGTACTCCCCATTCCTACGTTCTTGTCTCCAATCACATCCAGAGAGATTTGGACGTAGAGCTCGCCACGAATACCTTCCAACGTATCGTAGATGGGCATCCAGCCCTCGAAAATGACTCCCTGCGAATCCACGTCGTTGCTTCGCATGATCATCGTGTTTAGATCGATGGTGACCGAACCGATCAGCGAGCCGGCGGAATACGTGTCGTGATCCATCACCTACCTCTAAGGAGGAAAACAGGAGCGTGCCTTGAAAATGAGGGGATCGTCTTGCAAACGGCTCTCGTCCTGGACGTCGAGACTCCACGTTTCCCCAATCCACTTGGGAGAGAGGCTGTTCTCGATGACACTCGTCACGTACTTCTCCTCGCCCCAGCTGATCTCAACGAAGCTATTAGTGAGTCGTGGCACGTGATGCTACCAATCGGTCGTCTTTCGCTTTCGGTCGATTGCCGGGAGGCCGCGGGCCTCGTTCACCATAATGTAGAGACTCGTGGGCATGGCTGGGAGGCGTTTTCTTGTGGGCGAGAAATATCGCCGATTTTTGCCGCTCGCAATTGCAGGAGCGATTGCCACTTTAATCCTATGCTTCCGCGTCTTCTCGCATCAAATACCGCGTTGTTCGTCTGCGACGTTCAGTCCTGCTTCCTCAAATCCGTGTACGCGGTTGAGGAGCTGATCAACACGACGTCCTTTCTGCTGAAGAGCTCGAGAGTGCTGAATCTGCCTTGCGTCATCACGGAGCAGTACCCCGAGAAGCTGAAGCACACGGGTGCGAATCAGTCCTTCCCGCTCACACGTAGTGGACGCACTGCAGCCGCTGATTTCGGCTACGGAGACGCAGAAGGCGTACCCGGTCTTCCCGAAGGTGGATTTCACTATGATGTCTCCTGCCGTGAAGGACTACCTCCACAGCACCTGCCCCGATGTTAAGAACGTCCTCATCTGCGGAATGGAGGTGGCGTAATCCTGTTATCGTTACGCTTAGACGCATGTGTGTGTGCTTCAGACGTGCTACGATTTGCTGGAGAACGGCTACAACGTGTACCTATGCGTGGACGCGGTGAGCAGCCGCTCTCCTGTGGATCGGAAGGTGGCCATTCAGCAGCTGCAGAAGGACGGCGTGATATTGACGACCGCCGAGAACGCCATGTTCCAGATCATTCGCAGCAAGAACAATGAGCACTTTAAGGAGATCTCCTCCCTCGTGAAATCGAAGGAGCTCCCGAAGTTGCTGGACTTTTAGTTTGGGTTGTTTGTTGGAATCGTGCGGTTTAGGGGCACAACTGGCGCTCGAAATCACTGCTTGATAGTCATGGTTTCGGTCGATCACTGGTCGGGTCATTGGGAATGCAAAAATGAGCAAGCCACACGATGAGGAGAATGGAGCTTCCGATTCGGACTCTCAGGTAAGCGCTGTCGATGGGAGGAGATAACTGTTTAGTATGCAGAGGGCTTTGAAGATGACGACGAGATCCTGAAGAGTCAGGTGATCCCGGCATTCTTGAGTAAGACGTACGCCATCATGCACAACGAGGAGTTCAAGGACATTGTGTGTTGGGGCGAGAATGGTGAGTCTATCCTGATTCTGAAAGTAGGATTGCGTTGACGGGGAGTGGCATAACGCGATAGGTGGACGATTTTTCAAAGAAGGTCCTTCCGCTGTATTTTAAACATGGCAACTTTTCCTCGTTTGTCAGACAGCTGAACATGTACGGCTTTCACAAAACAAGACAGGGTTTGAGTGGGAGGGTGGAACTGACTCGGTAGATCCGAATTGGCGGGAGTTTAAGCATCCCCTGTTCAAGAGAGGCCACCTCGAGCTGTTGCCGCTGATCAAGAGGAAGAACGGGAGCTCGAAGTCTAAGTCGGAGAAGCGCGAGAGAAGTGCGATCTGGGGGATTGCACTCAGAACTAGTGTCCGAGCTGTCCGACCACTCCATTTCCATGAACGTGAAGAAGAGTAAGATGGACCGCGACATGATTCTCCGCGACCTGACGTTGCTGAAGAAGCAGACGGCGGAGATGGAGTCCAAGTACACCAATGTGTTACAGGAGAACCGCCTGCTGTGGCAGACGCTGATGAAGAGCAAGAAGCAGCAAGACGCGATGAAGCAGCAGATGGAGCGCGTCTGCCGCTTTCTGTACAAGGTGTATCCCAGCAACCGCGTGCGCGACGCTCCCGACGACAATCCCCAGTTTGTGCGAATCGCGAGGCGCATTGACTGTAGATGCTACAGGACCGGCCGCGAGGCGCCGACAACGACAACATGGACTTTTCAATGATGAACGACGACGGCCTGCTGACTCCCGACCAGTACAACAGTTCATTAGAGTAATCGTCGGGAGTTTCATCGACCGTAGTTTCCTTCAGATGAACTCCGTCCCGCGTCTGGATTCCCCGCGGAACGTGCCCATCCGCCCGCTGGACTTTGGCCATCCGATGAGCAACCGCATGATCACGAACAGTGCTCACAACACGCTGCAGACGGCAGGGCCGGATTCCCGTGGTTATGCGTAGCGGTCGTCGCTGATGTTCCCGGGGACGTCGCCGTCGTTCTCGCCGAGCTTCCCGCCGAGCAATCCGTCGACGTCGATGGAGTACGACGACCTGAACCCGATCGACATCAACGGCTCCTCCGCCAGTCTGGACCTCACGGGCAACCCCGCACAGCCTCCCGCCTCCGAGGTGGCCGCCTCGCCCATGCCGCCACTGGAGCTGGGCGAGCCGTTCATGCAGGGTGGTGGCGAGGGAGGGACGTGAGGAGTAGACGACCCGCTGCCTGCCGCCGCCATGCCGCCTCCCGCCGTGCCCATCGGGCAGTCTGCCGTGCCGTCGGTTCCGTCGGTTCCGTCGGTGCCGAATCTGCCCGGAGACCAGCCGGAGCTCACGCCCGTCACGCCCGCCATGCCTGCGACACCTGCCATGTCCACGGGACCCACGGGACCCACGGGACTGGGCGAGCAGGCGGCGCTGACGGCACTGCCGCTGCTGCCGCAGGACGAGCCGCCGCTGCTGAACCTGGACACGTCGAACACGGCGCCGCTGGAGGTGGAGCCGACCGACCCGTCGGCCACCTTGAGTACCGTGGACGACGACCGGACCTTCCCCGACCTCTCCTTCCCGCTGGGCGAACCGGCGGTGCCTGCTATGCCTGCTGTGCCTGCTGTGCCTGCAGTGCCTGCTGTGCCGGCGGTGCCCCCAACACCCCAAGGATTGCAACCGACGCCGTCGAAGAGTGACAAGGAGCTGTTGGAGTAGGGGCGAGAGGAGGGTGTGATCGTAGCTCGCTCCACGTGGACGTGAACAAGGTGAACGAGACGAGCAATTTGCTGCAGAGACGGGTGAGCGAGATGGAGACGGGCTTGAGCTCTCCCTTTTTAGCACCGAACATTGAGATTATGGAACAGAAAGGAATGCTTTAGTTTTTTGTGCGCGTGTTTGTTGCAGCGAAGATCCCCCTCACCCCCCGAATTCGACGGCACGCTTTGGTTTTGAGTCAGCTTTTTGCTATTGTGAAGCGTATTTGGTCGTATCTTTAGTCATAATAGCATAATGCAGAACACAAAAGAGCAGAAGAAGAATGTACTCCCGTTTCTATTGGCGCATTATCGATTTAGACTACTCCTGTGTCGAAGGGAGAGAAGCGTAGTCAGCCGTCCCAGCCTGTAATTATGGTATCTCCCCTGTGATGCAACTAGACGTCTTTCCCTCGTGGTGGTAAGGTGGAGTTCATGTCGCAGAAGAAGCGGTCCCGCGTGGCAAACAGCAACGTGCGTTTCGTTGGGAGTCGATTAGGATGTAGGACGTGCTGTTCAAGTCAAAGCCGGAGGAGAAGCCCACCAAGCGCATCGGTCGCAAGGCGGAAAAGATCAATTTAGTGAACAAGATTAGTTTGGGTTGTTGGAGCGCGTTAGGCGTAGAGGAGAATGAAGTGCTTCCCACAAAGAAGAAGACGAAGAACGGCGTGTACCCCACGTCTTTTTCGCGCATGAAGGTGCGATTTGGCTGCTCGCTTCACGGATAGCCTGGCATGATTCTGATGGGCTACATCAAGGAAGTGCTGAAGAGCCAGCTGCTGATTGGTCTCCCCTTCGGTCTCGTCGGGTGCCATCCGGCTTAGGATTTGACGTGTAGCACGGTGGAGAAGGTGGAGACGGGCGATTCGTTCTATTCTCTCCAGGACAGCGAGGAGGGAATGAACATCCTGGCGGACATGGACCTGCACAACCTCTACACAGTGAACACGCGCGTGATCGTGGTGGTGCTGGAGTTGCAATCGGTAATGGCCTTCTCTCTGTTTCATCGTAGGTGAACGGCGTGAAGCTGATCGCGCTGTCGATGCGCCCCTCGATGATCTACTCCACGGCGGGCGTGGCGGACATCTCGAAGGTGTTCCTGCCGAATGCGCTGATCCAGGGCGAGGTCGAGGGAAAGGAGGATTACGGATACACAGTGAACGTGGGCTTCAATGAGACGAAGGGATTCTTCAAATGCGACACCTCTGTAGTGGATTGTCGGAATTGGCGATTATCGTCATCTCCTAGATCAGGCTGGAACGCAGCATTTCTTCGTCGTGGACGCGCTGAAGGACCGCGTGCTGCAGCTCGCCGAGGCCAAGGGCAGTCCTGCCACCAAAGCGATTTCCCGTTTTCGGCGCGATTTCTGACTCATCGGTAGTGACGGAAGATACGCAGCTGACGTCGCTGAAGGCGGGCTTCATGGTGTCGGGCGTGGTGTCGGAGGTGTACAAGAACGGCGCGAGCCTGGACCTGCGCGGTCTGTCGGCGGACGTGTACTACCAGCACCTGAAGAACCGAGTGGTGGTTGGCGTGTGGTATGATGATCAGATGGACGGTTTGGCGAAGCTGGAGGCGGGTCAGACCTTCAAGGGACGCATCGTGTCGGTGTGCTACTCGACGCGGCAGGTGTTCGTGTCGAACCTGCTGCTGACGACCAACGTGGCGATGGAGCCGACGCTGCCGGCGATCGGCGAGGTCAAGGAGGACGGTGAGGTGGTGTCGGTGGACAGCGGCTGCGGCGTGATGCTGAAGCCGAACGTGTACGTGCACATGAACCGCATGCAGGACACGCGCGTGGAGTCGGTGGAACGGTACTTCTCGCTGGGCATGAAGAACGTGAAGTACCGAGTGATCGGCTATGACCTGATTGATGACGTGGTTCTGGTACATATGCCCGGGTGTGTCCCTAATGCATAGGCGGCGACGGCGCCGTCCATTCTCACCACTGACGTGATCACGCTGGAGGATGCGAAGCCGGGCAAGCTGGTGAACGCGACGGTGCTGAACGTGACAGCGAATTCCGTGATCGTGTCGATCGGGACGCACGTGCGCATAAGTCCCCGAATTGACGCGTAGTTAAAGGGCCTCATTCCGAGCGAGCACATGTCGGAGCTGCCCTCCACGACGCACATGAAAGAAATGTTCCCTGTGGGCAAGGTGGTGAAGGTGCGTGTGCTGTACGTGAACTTCGAGAAGAAGCTGATCTTCTGCACGTGCAAGCGCAGCCTGCTCCGCGACGACTGCACCATCCTGAACGGCTACGAGGACGTGGACAAGAGTGGTAGCGTGTGGGTAGGATGAGGCGTAGCGACGATGTACAAGGGCGTGGTGTTCGACGTGAAGGAGTACGGCGTGCTGGTGCGTTTCTTCAACCGCGTGGTGGGCGTGATCCCCTCGGTGGAGCTGCAGCGCCGCGGGCTGCGTCCGGACCGCTTCGTGAAGGGGAAGGTGGTGGAGGTGAAGGTGACGGAGGTGGACGAGAAGCGAAAGCGACTGAACCTGGCGCCGGCGAATGCTACTATCGACGAGGAGGTGGATATGATGGTGGGGGAGAGGATGGAGTGTCAGAAATAGGGCCGAATTGTGTCAGGCGTGGTGGTGCACGACAACTACAGCACGCCTGTCTTCGGCGGAGAGAACATGGTGGGCTTCGTGGTGCATCTGGAGGGCGACGCGTACGGCTTCGTGCCAGTGGGTGGAGGCGAGGGGTGTGAGGTATAGGCGTGCATGCTGGGCGACCGCCCGAGCCTGCTGGACGCGCAGCGCAAGCTGCTGAAGAATGGAATGCGCGTGAATGCCATGTGTGTGCTGAATACCATGCGTGGTGCCTTTTATAGTGGGTTGCGTGCTTTGTTTGAGTGCTTTGAGTGCTTTGTGATGAGTGATGAGTGAATGTGATGAGTGATGAGTGAATGTGATGTGATGACTGTGATGTGATGAGTGATGAGTGATGTGCTTTGAACATAGTGATGAGTGTGATGTGAAAACAGTGATGTGATGGAGAGCAACAACTCACCTCCCCAGACGGCTCGCCGCTCTGGCTCTGCTCCATGCAGCCCGCTCTGCTCTACGCGCACCAGCACAGCCTGCTGCCCCGCTCTAAGGACGATCTCAAGCTGGGCGAGGCCTATTGCGGCTACGTCAGCCACGTCATGCCCTACGGCGCCTTCGTCTCCTTCGTGGGCGGCCTGCGCGGGCTGGTCCGCATCAACCAGCTCGCCACACACTTCGTGACGAACACGAGCGACATCGTGTGCATGGGCCAGTGCGTGTACGTGAGCGTGAAGAAGGTGGAGGAGGAGAAGGTGGATTTGTCGATGAAGGTGATGGTGCCCGATGCGCTGGAGAAGGTGCTCATGGTGGAGTACGAGGAGCAGGCGCTGCGCGTGATGGAGGAGGGCGCGGCGGAGGACGCGGAGATGAGCGAGGAGGAAGAGGAGAGTGACGAGGCGGACGATGTGGATAAGCTGATGGAAGAAGAGAAGGACAGCGACATGGAGGTGGAGAGTGAAGAGAGTGAAGAAGAGAAAAGTGAGAAGGAAGAGAAGAGCGAGGAGGAAGAGAGTGAGGAAGATAGCGAGGAAGAGGAGACACCCACACTCGACTGGCACAACGTGCGGCTGGGCGCGGTGCTGAAGGGCCACGTCAAGACGGTTCGCCCGTACGGCGTGCTGGTGGAGCTGGAGGGCGGCGCGATGGGCTTCGCGCAGGGCGCGGTGCACACGGCGGGCGTGGAGTGCAAGGAGGGCGCGGAGGTGACGGCGCGCGTGCTGGACCTGAACGCGTCGCTCCAACTGCTGGACGTCACGCTGAACAAGACGTTCTTGACGGCGGAGGCCACGCCACGTCAGCGCAACCGCCGGCTGAGCGATTGCGTGGAGGGCCTGACGGTGGGCCAAAAGACGGAAGGCGTGATCGTGGTGAAGAAGAGCGACTATTTGGTGGTATGTCTGACGAACCACGGGAACCAGCTGTGCCTGTGCAGCACGGCGGGCGTGAACACGGTGAAGGAGCCGTTCGTGGGCGGCGAGCTGGGCGACACGGTGAGCGTGAAGGTGGTGAGTGAGGCGGACGTGGGCGAGGAGGTGATGGCGTGTCGCAAGAACGTGAAGGAGGTGAAGGCGGAGGACGAGAAGGCGATGGCCGGCTTCTTCGACACGACGCGCGTGGGCGTGCTGGTGAATGACATGATGAACACACGTCTGCAGATGGAGAAGCAGGAGGCGTTGGAGGTGCTGGACGAGAAGCTGGTGGGCCAGGTGCTGCGCGCGACGGTGCGCGAGGTGCAGGCGACGCGGCTGTTCGTGGTGCTGAACAACGTGAAGACGGAGCACAAGTACCGTGCGGATGTGATGAAGTGCGACGTGGACGAGGCGGACTGGGCTAAGATGGAGAAGGGCGCCGAGCTGACTGCCAAGTAGGCGTGCGTGGGGAGCTGAAGGGTTAGGGTGGTGAGCGTGCAGACGCTGCCGAAGAAGGAGAACGCCGAGGCGGTGGTGGCCGTGGCGCTGTCCACGCGCCAGGCGGACATGGCCCTGCCAGTGGTGGGCGAGCGTGGAGAGTGTGATCAATAGGGACAGATCGCGCCGCGCGTGGACGTGAGCAAGCTGGAGCGTGGCGCGAAGTGGGTGTGATGGTGTGTGGTGAGTGCTAGGGTCCGTGCAGTGGTGGAGCAGGTGCTGGACTACTGCGTGCTGCTCCGCGTGGCCTCCACCACCGTGGCCCGCGTGCAGCTGCCCGACGTGCCCGTGACCACCAGCCTCGCCGAGCAGTACCACGCGGGCGACTGGGTGGACGCGACCTTCCTTCGTTACGACGCGTCGCGCAAGACGGCGCTGCTGTCGCTGCGAGACACGGTGGTGACGCTGGCGGTGGGCGCGGAGGTGGTGGCGAGTCCGCGCTTCGACGCGGGCGGCAAGTACCAGGAGTACGCGCTGGTGGATTTGGAGGGCGGCGGCGAAGGCGCGCTGTACTGCACGGAGGTGTGCGAGCGCGAGCAGTGGCACAAGAACCCGCTGGCGCAGCTGACGCGCGGAGAGCAACTGCACGCGCGCGTGGTGGGCACGGTGGAGCAGAAGGGGAAGAAGCTGTGGATGGTGAGTTGCCGCGCGCAGCCGGAGATGGCGGCGCCGGCGGTGGGCGAGCTGGTGTACGGGTTCATCGTGCACGTGGGGAAGAAGCTGCTTGTGCGGTGGGTGTGTGGAAGTGCGGTGATGGGTAGATTGAGCTACGATTTCAAAGGCTTCGTGGCGCTGCGCGACGCGGCGGACAAGTTCATTAAGGACCCCGCGAAGGTGTTCCACCCGGGACAGTTCGTGACGGGCCGCGTGCTGAGCGTGAACGCGGAGAATCGGTGCTGCGACCTCTCGCTGCGCGTGGGCGTGGGCGCGTGGGCTGAGGTATAGAAGTCGGCGATCACGGGCGAGCAGGTGGTGACGACGAGGACGTTGCATGAGGGCATGGTGGTGGACGCGACGGTGTTCAAGATGTATGACTGGGGTATGTTGATCCGCCTGCAGAACGGTCTGAAGGCGGTGGTGATGAAGGAGGAGTGCGCGGACCACGAGGTGGCGAGCGCGCGCGAGCTGTACACGGAGGGCGACAAGGTGCGTGCGGTGATTACCAAGGTGGATTTGTCGAACCACAAGACGGAGGCGTCGCTGAAGCCGTCGCGGCTGCCGCAGGAGACGGCGGTGGAGGCGGAGGAGGTGAAGGACATGGAGGAGGCGATGGAGGAAGAGAGCGACGAGGCGATGGAGGAGGAGAGTGAGGAGAGTGAAGAGAGCGAGGAGAGCGAGGAGGAGGAAGCACCTGCTGCTGGGTTCGGGTGGGATGATTTCGCGCCGGCGGCGGAGGCGAAGAAGCCTGTGGCGGCGGCGAAGCCCGCGAAGGCGAAGAAGCTGTCGGAGCAGGCGGTGGCGTCGATGGAGCAGTCCCTAGCGAAGGCGGACACGCTGCCCGAGTCGGAGACAGACTTCGAGCGCCTACTAGTGGCGAACCCGACGTCGTCGCACCTGTGGTTGCGTTATGCGTCGTGGTTGCTGTCGACGACGGAGGTGGCGAAGGCGCGTGCGGTGATTCGTCGCGCGCTGAAGTCGATCCCCGTGCACATGGAGGAGGAGCGCGCGAACCTGTGGCTGGCTCTGATGAACCTGGAGAGCGAGTACGGCGACGAAGACGCGCTGGAGGCGGTGTTCCGCGAGGCGAAGCAGGCGATGGAGCCGAGGCAGGCGTACCTGCACCTGGCGAAGCTGTACGAGCTGAAGAAGAACACGGCGCAGGGCTTCAACTGCTGGAAACAGCTGGCGAAGGAGTACCCCGAGGACGTGGAGGTGTGGCTGGGCTTTGCGGAGTTCTATTTCAAGCAGGGGCAGCTGAAGGAGAGCGGGGATGTGCTGAAGCGTGCGCTGGGCAGTCTGAAGAAGAACGAGAAGACGCAGATGCTGAGCGGGTACGCGGTGTTGCTGTATGCGTACGACTTCGCGGACCAGGGCCGGACGGTGTTCGAGGACCTGGTGGACAAGCTGCCGAAGCGTCTGGACCTGTGGAACATGTACGTGGACCAGGAGACGAAGAAGAAGAACTATGATTATGTGCGAGGTCTGTTCAAGCGCATGACGGAATTGAAGATGAATGTGAACAAGGTGAAGGGCGTGTTCAAGAAGTGGCTGACGTTCGAGGACGCGCACGGCAGCGAGAAGACGGTGGCGGAGGTGGAGGGCCTGGTGCAGGAGTACATCAACAAGCTGACCGCCGAGTAATCTGTTATTGTTAGTTTTGTTTCTTGGAAACGAGCATGCCCTCGCAGGAGGTCGCCGTTCCTCAGCAGGGGACAAACGGATTTGCGAGTGAAGAGGAGTTCCGACGGATTGTGTAGGAAAGGAGTTGGGAGTTAAATGAGTAGCTGCAAGAACTTGAGCACGATCTTCGGCATGCTGTTTATCCCCGACAACCCCAAGGTGGTCAATGTAGCCAACTACTTGCTGGCGGAGTATCGAAGGGGCTTTGTTGCATTTTAGTTTCTATTTCATCTTTTGTAGTTTTCATTTAAGGATGCTACGCTTCTTGAGCAGCAAGTTCGCACGGATCTCATCGCGTTGCTGAACAACGAGGCGGACTGCATGCGTCCCTTTCTTTCGCTCATGAATTACGCCGTACTTGTTGCTTTTGTTCCATTCCATCTAGGGAGACAAGAAAAGCCTCCATCGTGATGCGGAAGAGAGTGTCTCCTCGTTGCCAAAGCAGAAGAGCGCTCATTTGTCCCTTCCGCCCAGCCTGACCTTTTCCTGCGATGCGCTCTCCTCGTACATTTCGGAGGGTTTCAGTGGATGCGAGGACGAGTTCTATCAGATCTACCACCAACTGAAGCATTTGGAAGTGTGCCAGCATGGATGTACTGTGCGTACTGTTTCACCACGTGACTTGTAGAAGGACACGCGGTGCAAACAGTTCAAGGCGCTTCTGAACCACTGCCGTACCTGCAATGTTCGCAATTGCCATGCACGCCTCATTTCTCTCTATCATGCTTAGTATTCAAACTGCCGCCGTTTGCGGATGGTGATCGCCCACCTGCAGGTGTGCCACAACTCGCATTGCCAATTGTGCAACAAGGCCAAGGCGTTTCACGCAGTAGCTCTCATCATTGTCTGTAATCGATAGGCCATTCAGGATCAGGAGGAGGAGCAGGTAACGCTGCCTTCCTTCTTCCATCTTCTCTCCAATGATGACGTTTCCCCGTTTCCCCTTTTTCATGTTCAGATTATTGCTTACACGACGAGTTTGTCCTTCAACTCTTCGCCGTGGTGGAAATACTCCAGTCTTCGTTCCGAGATTTCCCGCGTCATTTCCGTGGTGCGTCAGAAGGAGTTTCATCGATCCTTTCATATCACACATAGCATCGACGGCTTGTTCCACCATCCCGTGAGCACCTCAACGGAGGGTTGTCAGCAGTATTACCAAATCATCAAGAAGCCGATCGATTTGGAGACGATGGAGAAGAAGAACGCGCGCGGCGAGTACAAGAGCGTAGCGGCATTTCATAAGGACATGAGCCTGCTGTTTGCGAACTGCTACAAGTACAACAAGGTGAAAATGGGAGGTATTTTTGACATGCAGAATGAGATTATTCCGAAGTATGCACGGAGTGTGGAGGAGTATTATATGAGTCAGTTTTCGGAACTGCAGAAGAAGGACCTGAGTCTCAACGAGGAGTACAACAAGCAGCAAAAGCGTCTGTGTCCGTTGTGTCACGGCGGGGACTATTTGCTGGAGGGCCAGTCGTTACATTGCAGTGGCGAGTGCAGGGAAGTGATCGAGTTGAACAAGAAGTACTACATTGATAAGACCCTCCAGCATGTATGGTGTGAGAATTGCTACAAGCTGCTGAAGGAGGAGTTTTTGTGCGACGAGGTGCTGATCAAGAAGAAGGATTTGACGGCGCGTTTGAACGCACACACGGACAAGGAGGAATGGGTGCAATGCGGTTCCTGTCAGCGTTGGTACCACAGCGTGTGTGTGCTGTACAACGGGAAGATTTGCCGGCAGGGGAAGAAGCTGGTGTTCCACTGTCCGCTGTGCATCCAGGATTTGAAGGAGACGTTGGAGTGTCCTAATCGACAGTTGTTTTTGCCGAGAGCGGATGGTGGGTGGTGTGTTATTTGCGTGTGCTTTTTTGAGTGATGTGATGAGTGATGAGTGATGTGATGAGTGATGTGATGAGTGATGTGATGAGTGAT